>Ga0299912_10001497_pt1 | contig 18844 bp, 20 predicted proteins | sample RVTome_2_FD_207667 | JGI IMG/M metagenome (GOLD analysis project Ga0299912, IMG submission 207667) | Soil microbial communities from uranium-contaminated site in the Upper Colorado River Basin, Wyoming, United States - RVT95D214 (version 2) ... | reverse complement strand
ATTTTGTTGAAGCAAAACCACCCGGATTTGAACAAACAGAATTCCTGGGACTGCTTTCATTGGAATTAAGAGGATCACAGGGCAGGAATCTTGCAGGCTACATGATAGTGGAAAATGATCTTGACAGACTGGGGGACATGCAATTCTATGAAGTCCCATTAAATTCTACAACCAAACTAATTGGTCCTACGGCAGTCGGAGAAGCACTTGACAGAGATCCGGAATTTGCCCAACTAAAGACTCTGTTGAGAAACCCGAGAATCGGCGATAATATTTTGTATCGTGTAGGTGATCACGATGTATACTTTATTCCTGTATATACTGCAGGTGCCGGTGGAGTGGTTGCCCAACTGGGAACTATCGCAGCAGTGGGTGCTGCATTTAACGGAGAATATTTCGTCGGATTAGGCCAAACCCAAGAAGAAGCATTTGAGGCATATCTGAAGAAAGTTTCAGGAGTGGCATCAACTACAACTACCGCTGATGATGATTATGTTGAATTAGTCAGAAGTGACAGAATTGATATAATAAAATCGGTGTTTGAAACAAATGGAATTTCTGTTTTCGAACCCACATCCATCCAGATACCATTATCGTTCAACGAAGGAGAACTCTTCTTCTTTACTGAAAGTGATCGTGCAGATGCTGAAAAGTTCCTATCTGAATTCATTGATGACTTTGTAAAGCCACGCAGTGACAGAGTGTTCATGTGGCAAGAGGATACCAATCTCAACATTGGATCTGTGTATGTAAAAGACGGACTTGCTGAGATACACTATGTCTCAATTGAGGTAGGCAACTAGTTGCTTCTTGTTGTTGATAACGGCTCTATCTATACAAAACAGTTGACTGATTTTTTAAGTGACAAAAGCATTTCATTTGAGATACAATCCCCACAGCTTCTGAACTTGGACTCTCTTTCAAACTATGACTCTTTCATACTTTCTGGAAGGAGAAAAAATGAAAAAAAGGTCAATGAAATCAATTCCAAAATTATACGGCACTGCATTAAAAATGATAAAAAGTTACTCGGAATTTGCTATGGCGCGGAAATTTTGGCACTCACTTTGGGTGGAACAATTAAAAAAACCCTTCATCTACACAGAGGAACTGAAACAGTTCAAACTTTAAAAAATACCCCAATATGCGGCGATTCTTTAGAAGTATTTGAAAGTCATAGCTATGAGATATCCAAATTGCCCAGTGTTTTAGTTACTCTTGCTGAATCAAAAAACTGTAAAAACGAAATTATTCAATATGAAAAAAAACTAATTTTTGGAACTCAGTTTCATCCGGAAATGAGTCAGGATGGCAATAATCTGATTGAAAAATTCTGCTCTCTTTGATTGATTTTAATAACTCTGAGAATTTCTTAATTTTATGGGGGAAGAAAACCATGAATTACTTTTGCCCCTTGTAGATGATGAAAATATTTGCCTTCCTTTGCCAATTAACGTGGTATCAAAATATTGGAATGTTGATTTACCTATGGAAGAAGCTATAGAATCTGCAAAAAAATATTCTGGATTTGATGGCAGCATCCTAATTGAGGGAATAGAATCTGCAGAAAGACACGGCTTGACATGTAAAATAGTCCATTCGTCTCTAAATGAACTAAAGAAAGTCATTGCTTTGGGAATTCCGCCAATTGTTATCCTTCCAGGAATTCCTGAAATCACGCAACATGCATCTGTAATTACCGGCTATGACCAGCAAGAAAAAACAATTCTACATTACATCCAAAAAGGCAATCAGGACGGGGAACAGCAGGAAGGAGCAATTCCTCAGGGTATTTTTGAGAAAGAATGGTCCGAAGAAGGAAAACTGCTGATCATTTTGGCCCCTTTGGATATTTTGTCATCTGTAAGCCTTGAAAATGGCTCTGGCGACAAATCAAACAGGCTGTGTCTTGTATCTGAAAAATACAGTGTTTTAAAAAATACATCTGAGGCACTTGAATCGCTGAAACAAGCTATGAATCTTGACGGAAACAATCCAACAGCTCTGAATCTGTTTGGTGCAATGCTCAATGCCCAAAATTCTCCTGACTGTGTGAAATATTATGAAAAATGTTTGCAAATCAACAGTAGATCATACCTGGCATATGCCGGTCTGGGAAATTTTTATCTCAAGACAAACCAGTTTGAAAAAGCAGAAAACTATTACACCAGGGCCATTGAGATTAATTCAAAAAGATCCGCAAAAATTTACAAAAACCGTGCATATCTTAGAGAAAAACAAAACAATAATTCCGGGGCAAAGGATGATCTCAAAGATTATCTGAGATATTATCTAAAAGCCCCCGACAGGGGAATTATAGAGCAGGCAATCAGAGAATTATGATGCGGAGTGCGGGATTTGAACCCGCGGCCTTCAGCTTGGGAAGCTGACATCTTACCAGGCTAGACAAACTCCGCCTAGATCATCATCATCAACCATGATTAAATATCTTAATTGATATACCAAAACATGGATGCAAGATGTCCCGAATGCGAGAAAGTTGCAATATTGGATGACGATATCACCAATGTGAAATGCCCTCATTGCAATTTTGAGGCAGATTATGAAACCTATATTGAAATTATGAAAGATCAGGCAATCAACATGTCGTCAGAGTATATTCCAGACAGACCTGGAATTTAACTACCAATAGTTTCCCTTATCAGAGCAATCTAAATGAGCTCCGCAATTTGGACAAAACATGTGGCATGCTTGCATGTCCACCATTTTACTATCGCATCTTGGACATCTGATCTCTTCAGCCATGCCTACCATTGTTAATCTTGATTTAAAAATAATGTCCAAAGGTTAATTAGTCGTTCAACTTTTTTTTGGAATAATTGGCAAACTTTAAACTTACAATTTCTGACATAAAGGGAAAATCAGTTTCAAAAGAACTCAAAGACAGTGATGCCAATCCGTTAATAGGATTGCAGTTAGGAAATGAGACTGATGCATCAATTGTAGGATTGACCGGAAAATTAAGACTTACTGGAGGCAGTGACAAGTCTGGAGTTCCGATGAGAAGTGATCTTCATGGCGGAGCAAGAAAAAGAGTCTTGCTTGTCAAAGGTGTTGGTTTACAAGATGCAGAACATGGAACACGAAAAAGAAAACTAATGAGGGGGAATCTGGTATCAGAAGAAATCTATCAGGTAAATTGTAAATTTGATGGAGAATTACCAGTTGAAGCTCCTGCAGAAGAAAAAACTTAATCTACAAAAGAATAACTTAACATATACCGGTTCTACTTTTTTACACATGCATTGGAGAGAAACTCTTCCTGACTGGTACATCAAAAAATATGGTTATCAACCATGTGTTAACATTGGTACTGCAGGTCACGTAGATCATGGAAAAACTACTCTGATTCAAGCTTTATCTGGTTCATGGACAAGTGTGCATAGCCAAGAGCTTAAACGTGGAATTACAATTCGTGTCGGTTATTCCGATGCTGCATTTTACAAATGTAAAAAATGTGAAGAACCCTTGGGATATTCCACAACCCCAAAATGCAATAATTGTGGAAAAGAAAGTGAACTGTCTCGAGTTGTTAGTTTTGTAGACAGTCCCGGACACGAAAGTCTGATGGCCAACATGCTTTCAGGTTCGGCATTGATGGATGGTGCAATGCTTTTGGTTGCAGCAAACGAAAAAGTTCCCAAGCCACAAACGAAAGAACATCTCTTGGCATTACAAACACTTGGAATTCAACAAATAGTTGTAGTTCAAAATAAAGTTGATTTGCTTTCATATGAGGAAGTCCTTGCAAATTATCAAGACATTACCAAATTTGTTAAAGGAAGTTATGCTGCAAAGGCACCAGTAATTCCAATTTCTGCACAATCTGGGCTAAACATTGATGCGTTGATTGGCGCAATTGAATCAACAATCAAAACACCGGAGAGGAATGAAAAAGCAGATACTGTCATGCATGTTTTACGTTCATTTGATGTAAACAAACCCGGAATAAAATTAAAAGATATGAAAGGAGGAGTTATTGGCGGTAGTCTTACCCAAGGCGTATTCAATGTCGGCGATGAGATTGAGATTAAACCTGGAATTATGAATGAAAAGGCAAAGACATACGAGCCGTTACTTACTGAAATCACTTCGTTAGGAACTGCCGCAGGAATTGTTGAATCAGTAAAACCAGGCGGCTTGGTTGCCATTGGAACAAAATTAGATCCTTCCATGACTAGAAGTGATTCGTTTATTGGATCCGTCATCGGCAAACCTGGCACACTTCCTGAAAACTCTACTCTGTTAAAACTAGAAGTAAACTTGTTTGATTCTGCAGTGGGAATAACTGAGGATGTAAAAGTTCAGCCAATTTCCGCTGGAGAACTGCTTCGACTTAACATTGGAACTGCTCCGGTATTAGGTATGGTCAAAAAAATAAAATCAAATAATGTTGAGATAGATCTAAGAAGACCTGCATGTATCTTTGAAGGCGGTACCGTTGCAATTAGTAGAAGAATTACTGAAAGATGGCGACTTATTGGTGCGGGAATAGTTGGCTGAAGTCATCTGTGATACAAGTTTTTTAATTCATCTAGCTACAAACAGAATCAAAAATTTGGACAATCTTGATGTTGAAATAGGGCAAATCAGTTTTGTCGTACCTCAGGTCGTAAAAAATGAATTGCTTGAATTAGAAAAAAAACTTGAAAAAAAACAGGACGCCCAATCAACTCTCAACTATATCAAAAATTTTAAGATAATTCCAATACTTGGTTCGTTTGCTGACAAAGAATTGATAGATTATGTTTCAGAAAATAGGGTGATTGTAGCTACAATGGATAGGGAATTGAAGAAGCAGATCAAAAATAATGGAAGTTCTATAATGTCTATTCATAATGATAAGATAATTCTTGAAAATTAGGAAACTTTATTTTAAAAATGATTGCTCGGATAACCGTTGTCTGAATTTTCTATAGCCAGTCCTGATTTTAAAGAAGGAGAGGAAATTCCAAAGAAATTTGGTTACAAGTTTGAAAATAGAGAACCTGAATTGGATTTTGATAGTATTCCAGATGGCACTCAAATTATTGCATTGATCATGGATGATCCTGATGCAATGGAGGCCGTTGGTAAAGTCTGGGTTCATTGGCTGGTATTTGGCCCAATTGGTCTTTCTTCAAAATTTCCAAACGCAAATTTGAAAAGAGAAGGTAAAAGCGATTTCGGTGAAATTGGATATGGCGGACCTGCACCACCTAATGGACGCCACACATACATTTTCAAGGCATATGCGCTTGACACAATGCTGGATCTGGAAGAAGGTTACTCTAAACAAGACTTGGAAAAAGCCATGAATGGCCATGTTCTTGCTGAAGCGAAATTAACAGGAACATTTACTCCATAATTTATCGTATTTTTGAAACAGAATTGCTTTTTCTAAAAAGAGTAATAAATACAGCTTATTGATCAAAAGCATTGAATTCAAATTCTAGCTTAGTTTCCATTGGAACTTTTGATTTAAAATTAAACCATCTACTGATTATTGGAGTTTTGTCTTTGTCATTTACTGTCTCTTTTCTTCTCAGAGTGCAACCCGCTGATTTTGGTTTTGAATTAAACGAGTTTGATCCTTTTTTTAACTATCGTGCAACCCAGTATATTGTTGACAATGGAATCCCGGCATATTTTGAATGGAATGATGAACTTAGTTGGTATCCGCACGGCAGAGATGTATCTTCAAATTCCCAAATCATACTTCATCTTACAGCAGCTACGACTTATTGGATTTTTGGCGGAGGTGTAGATCTTTATGATTTTACAATCTTATTTCCAGTAGTCTTCTCTTCATTATCTGCAATTGTAATTTTTGCCTTGGTTAGAGTAATCGGTGGTACAACTGCTGGATTATTTTCAGCCATTTTATTTTCTGTTTCTATCCCACTGTTAATTAGAAGCCCGCTTGGATGGTTCAAATCTGAACCTTTAGGGATATTTTTCAGCCTTTTGTTTGTTTATCTGTTGTTAAGTGGAATAAATTCAAAAAACAAAAAAATTGCATTTATCAAACTTGTGGGTTCGGGAATTTTTACTATCTTTTCTATTTCAGCTTGGGGAGGCAACCAATTTTTCATTATTCCGGTAGGGATTCTGTTTTTGACTTTGCCTTTCTTGAGAACAGATCATAAATTCCTAATATGGGCTGTTCCGGTTTACACAATTACTGCAATTTTGACTTCTTTCATGTTTGAGCGAGTGAATGTGTCTGAATTGTGGGGAATTTCATTAATAGTTTCTACTCTGTTCCTGGTTTCTTGCATTTTGATTCAGAACAAAAGTTCAAAAAACAAGCAAAGAAATGGTCTGTTGTTTTTGATTGCACTTTTAGGTGTCACTGGTGTTATTTTTATAATAAATTCTGAATCCCAATTTTTACCATCGGCCAGTCACAGATATCTTAATGCAATGAATCCGTTTTTAACTACAACTGATCCATTGGTAGATTCAGTTTCTGAGCATGCAACAACAACATTGGCTCAATCGTTTTTATTCCATTCAGTTTTAATAATTTTTTCAGGTATTGGAATTTGGATAATAATTAAAAATACTCAAACAAAAAACTCTAATTTTATTAATAATGATATGTTGTCTTTTTCATTAATTTTAGGCATCTGTGGAGTTTATATCAGTTCAACATTTGTCCGATTGGAAGTTTTTGCTTCAATCGCTGTTATCGTTTTGGCATCTTTGGGTTTAACAGCATTGGCAAAAGAATTTTTCAAAAATAATTCCGGATTTAAAAAACCCATTCATAAATTATCACAACTTCCATTTGTTACAGGAATAATTGTTCTTTTATTAATTCCAATGATTTATCCTGCGGGTTCAGAACCTTCATCAATTGCACATACTACGCCTACAATTTTGAACGGCGGCTCATCTTTTCCAATTGCAACAAATGATTGGCTGGATGCATTAGATTGGATGAAAAATAATACTCCTAAAGATGCTGTAATTGCATCATGGTGGGATTATGGTTATTGGATTCAAACAATGGGCGAAAGGGCATCATTGGCAGACAATTCTACATCCAACACCTCCATTATTGAAAATATAGCAAAAATGTTACTTGATAATCCTGATACTGCTTGGAATACTCTTAACGAAATGCAGGCAGATTACGTATTGGTATTTGTAGCTGCTGAAAAAGTGAATGTGGAGACTGATAGCTCACTTTATACTCTTAGAGGGGGAGGAGACGAATCTAAAAAACAGTGGTTTATGAGAATCGCAGGCTATGATACTTCAAAATACATGCATTCTGATGGGTCCAGTGGGACTGACTATTTCTGGAATGAAACCTTACTTGGAAAAATGTTCCCTTTCTCTCTATTGGGCTATGTCAATCCCAATAATTTAAACCAGCAATCAGCAACTTATGTTCCAGGATACATTGGCATCTATGAAAAAGATATCAAATTTACTTCCGGCGGTGATGGCCCACTAAGACTGGTTTACGCATCATCTAGTTTTACCGAAGAAAAAGTTGGACCAATGATTGGCGTCTTTATTTATGAAGTAAACAAAGATTACAAACCTCTATCTTAAGAATATCTTTCTGCTAATCTATATCTCATGTATTTATCATCTGGTGAGAATTTAGCAGGATGTGCTGAAACTGTTTCCTTGGAGCATTTTGGGCATTTTTCTTTTAATGTATAGTGATAGCATTTGGAACATTTCCGAAGTAAAAATCTCATTTTAGTTGTCTCTTGTTTTCTTTGAATCTTCCCTTGTAAATTTGAATGTGCCCTTGTTCTTTTCTATGACAGATTCAATTTCTTCAATAATTGGCTTTAGGAGTTTTTCAGCAGATTTGAAGTCTTCCGAATTGATCGATAGCCTGTACTTTGGTGCCCCCAGATAGGTGATGTCAATTGTAGAGTCCTTTTTTATGACATCCAACAGTGTCTTTTTGATTATCTCAACACCGTTTGATTTGGCATTTGTAATTTCCATGATTCCTCTAATTTCTACTGACGGCAGTTTGATTTTTGAGCAAATATCTTCAATTATTGCTGCAGTTTTTTTTGCAATCTTGAGTTCTTTTACGGACTCTATGCCGTTTCTTCCAATGGATATGAAAGCGTCATAGACTGAATCAAATTTTGAATAAATACTGTCTTCTAGTTTTTCAATCTCCTCATCTGATAATTTAGCTTTATCCTGAAGGTTCTGTAACAGTGTTTTACCTTTTTCAAACTTTTTGACTTCTTTCAGCTTTTGCTTTTTTTGATCTTTTGAAACTTGTTTTAAGGAGAGATCTATGTCTCCGCGTTGAGTATTAACTTTCTTTACAAGGAGAACTTTTTTCTCCCCATCTCTTACAAATCTACTGACTGATCTAATCCAACCTGGAGCAATTTCTGAAATATGCAAAAACCCCTGAATATCGTCATATTCATCTAGTGTGACATATGCTCCATGATCCATCACTTTGGTAATGGTAGCAAGTATGATCTCGCCTTGCTCGGGCATTTCTTGTATTTCAGCAGACATTTCTTCTAAAACTTCCTTATGCGTAAATTAATGTTGCTGGTTAGAAATCAATTCCCTTCTTTGCCTTGATTCCTTTTTGAAACGGATGCTTTATCTCTCTCATTTCTGTAACTAGATCGGCCATTTCAATGACTTCGTCTCTGGCATAATTGCCTGTTAGTATCAAATCGATATCCTTTGGCTTTGATCTGATGATGTCTAGGACATCATCCACTGAAATTAAGTTGAGATTCACTGCATAGTTAATCTCATCCAAAATTACAATATCATAGTCTCCCGATTGAATTTTTTCATTACTGATTCTAATTGCCTCTTTTGCCACTTTTTCATGATCTTCTTTTGGGCTTTTATCGTCAATTATTCCGACAAATCCTTTGCCAACTGCCACCATTTCAAATTCAGGTTCCAGCCTTTTTGATGAATCCATTTCGCCATAATGCCATGAACCTTTGATGAACTGAATCATGCAAGTTTTCTTTTTATATCCTGTTGCGCGTAAAGCAATTCCTAAAGATGCAGTTGTTTTTCCTTTTCCTTTTCCAGTATAGACAATCGTCAAACCGTCATTTTCCATAAATTACATCCGGCAGATCTCACTAAAAACATTGAGTATGTCTACAATCTATCAATTTAAATAAAAAATGATCCTAGTCATGCAAATTGAAACTCCCTAGAATCGTGATTGCAGGTGCCACCAGTGGGGTTGGCAAGACATCAATAGCATGTTCAATAATTTACGCGTTACAAAAACGTGGTTTTTCTGTACAACCGTTTAAGGTTGGACCTGATTATATTGATCCAGGATACCTCTCAAGTATTTCAAAAAATCAAACATACAACTTGGATGCGTGGCTTATGGGAGAAAATCATCTTTTCAATAGTTTTACTTCAAATTCCCAGTCCAACGTATCCGTAATAGAAGGGGTCATGGGATATTATGATGGATTTGGTGGAGATTCAAACTATGCTAGCACTCATCATGTGGCATCACTGACAAAATCTCCAGTCTTGTTAGTCTTGGATGCTAGCAAAACTTCTCGCTCTATTGCTGCCACTGCTCTTGGATTCTTAAAATTTCATAGAAATTCTCGCATTGCCGGAATAATTCTAAACAAAATAGGTAGCAAAAAGCATGAACTTTTGTGCAAAAGTGCACTAGAACAAATCAAAATTCCAATCATTGGCGCGGTTCCAAAAAATCCGTTACTGAATATGCCCTCAAGACATTTGGGGTTAGTCTCAACATCAGAAAGCAAAGATCTCAAAATACAGATCAGAAAAATTTCAAAAATAATTTCTGAATGTTTCGATGTTGATCAAATTATAAAAATTGCAAAAAAATCTTCTGATCTCAACAAGAAATCAAAACCTGCACACAAGAAAACAAAAACCACCATTGCGGTTGCACTGGATACGTCGTTTAATTTCTATTATCAGGATAACTTGGAGGCATTGCGTCGCGAAGGTGCAAATTTAAAATTTTTCAGTCCTGTAAAAGATAAAAAAATTCCAAAATGTGACGGACTTTACATCGGAGGCGGATTTCCTGAAGTCTTGGGAGATGCTCTTGAAAAAAATCAAACCATGAAAAAATCGATAAAGAAACTGTCTGAAGACAATCTGCCAATTTATGCTGAATGTGGCGGGCTGATGTATTTGACAAAATCAATCTTATCTGAAAATAAAAAATACAAAATGATAGGTCTGTTTGATGCTGAAACTAAAATGACAAAGAAAATGAGGCTCAACTATACCAAAGGCAAGGTAACTGTGAAAAATACCATCTCTGACAAATTGCATGATTTTCAAGGCCATGAATTTCATTACTCCCAATTAGATTCCGTTGCGTCTGATTCAAGATTTGCTTACAGTTTAGAAATTGGCGAGGGAATAAAGAATCACCAGGACGGATTGATCCAAGATAATACGTTGGCCTCTTACGGACATCTGTATTTTGACAGCTCAGACTATGCGGAAACTTTTGTCAAAAATTGTTTAAACAATTCAAGAAGATGATTCTGCCCTGATCAATTTGAAAATCGCATTAATTGTGGCAGATACCGAAGAACTGCCTCCTTTCCTGCCTATATTGGTGATAAACGGTGCTCCTTCTAACCTTGATAGCTCCTCCTTTGATTCTGCGGCGCAGATGAATCCGACTGGGATTCCGATGATCAAAGCGGGTTTTACTATGCCTTCTTTGACCATCTGAATTACTTCCTGAAGTGCAGTTGGAGCATTTCCAATAGCTACTACGCCTCCATCCATATCCGAAATGGCTGCTCTCATAGATACTTGTGAGCGGGTTTTACCTTCTTTTTTTGCCAATTCCATTATTTCTGGTTTGGAAATATTACAAATTACGTTGTTGCCAAAATCTTTGGGATTTTGTTTGTTCATTCCTCCTATCACCCCATTAACATCAACCACTATGCTGCAACCATTTTTCAAAGCATTCATTCCGCTCTCAATTGCATCTCTGTGAAAAATTAACCTGTTTTTATTTGCAAAATCAAAATCTGCCGTTGAATGAATGATTCTTCTAACTATGGGCCATTCTTTTTCATTGAATTCATGAGGGCCTATCTCATCGTCAATCATTTTCATGCTGGCATCCTCGATTGATTGGCCTTTCCTAGTTTGCATTTTCTACCTCTTTGGCCCTCTCTAATATCAAATCTATCATTTTTTGATCCGTCCCTATGTGTTTTGTAATGTAGGAATTTTCTATACTGGAATTTTCTAGCGCAGGAATCAAATCATTGTTGATGTCATTTTTTACGTGTGCTCCTTCATGAAGAAAATAAAAAACTATGATCAAAACTTTGGGATTGTCATTTTCACATTTTTTAATCCCTTCAAAAATATCTGGCTGTTCTATCTCTAGCCAGCATCTGCTAACATTTCTATATGAATCTTTTAGATGGTTTACAATGTAATCCAATGACATTTGGGCCTTGGAATCCTTGCTCCCATGCCCAATAATCATTACATCTACTTCGTCGTTTGACAGAGTGACGTTGTTTTCTTTTATTGTTGCAGATATTCTATTTTCAACAACTTCTACCAAAGTTTTATGCATGCTCATCTGTTTGGTGACAACAAATTTCACTTTGGTGTCCTTTTGAAATTTCATCACGTCAGTAACTGCATTTTTTACTTTTTTTCCAGGATACAAAAAGTAGGGAACGATGGTCAGAGAATCAATATCTTCTTTTAGGCATTTGGCAATCCCGTCTTCAATGTATGGTGGTTCCACCTCTAGGAAACAGAAATCAGCGAAAACATAGTCGCCTTTTGCCTTGATTCCTTGGCAAATGACATCTAATTCTTCAGATGCTTCTCTTTCTCTACTTCCCCTGTCAATTAACAACAACCCTCGTTTCAATTCATAATCCTCGCTATAGCTATGGTCAAATTTGGCGGGAATTTCTGCTTTTCTACTATTAATTTTCCTCCTGATACTTTGATGGCGGCAGCTTCTGACACACTTGCAGTTCCTTCAAAAGCTTTTACTGTTTCGGAAGGATTGGGGGCGGAAATTTCAGCCAAATCTTCTCTATCCACATACTCTACTGGAATCCCCATTTCTTCTCCAAGATCTATCAGTCCTTGTACATCCTGTGGTTTTTTTATTGATACTAGTTTTGCAATGGATTTTGAACTGAGTTTGAATTTTTCTAAGCAATGGTCAATCCCTTCCCCAATTGTTTCCTTTGTAGTATCCCAATGCAATCCAATTCCAATCACTAGACTCGGCGGACGGTATATCACAGACTCGTTTGATATTTCGTCATCGATTATTTTATCTGAGATTATTAAGTATGCTTTGGAATTTGATTTTTTTAAATCGTCCATTTTTTCATAAATTAAAACATTTTTTGGCAAATTCTTGTACCAATTCTTTTCACCTGCTTCTTGCAGTATCCCGATAGGTTCTTCATTTACCATGTGTGCACTAATTTTAGTTACCGTAGAATCATCATCTATTTTCCAATTGAATTCCCTTCCTACTAGATCCACTGCTATTGTTTTGTTTACATCTGCTGCAGTGGTGATTACAGGTAACGCTCCAAGTTTTTCTGCAATTTCCTCAGTTAGTTCGTTAGCTCCTCCAATATGTCCTGACAAAACGCTGATTACAAAATTTGTTTTATCGTCAATTACTATTACAGCAGGATCCGTTTTCTTATCTTTCAAGTGCGGCGCAATTAACCTAATTACTGCCCCCAATGAAAACAGACAAACTAACGCATTATTATTCTTAAAAAGTTCTACAATTTTGTCGGTTGTAGGCTCGGAATACCACACTATCTCTGTATTTTCATTTGAGAGTTTCAAGGGTGCAAATATGCCCCAATCTGGAAATATTTTTTTCAGTTCTTCCCCAATTTTAATTCCATTTTTGGTGATGGCAAGAACTGCAGTTTTTTCCATAATCAAAACCTTCTAACTTTGATAAAATACCTTACTCTTCGGATTTCCTAGCCAGAATTTCCCCTTCAAAATCAAACAGTATTACATCTATGGAGACTTTTTCTTCGGAATGTTTTCTCATATGCCTATACGTTTCACTGCAGATCAAATCAAAAAACCCACGAATGTTGTTTTTCTGAATTATCTCAGAGACGTGTCTTGCTGTATTTGCTTTTCTAATATCGTGAATTACATTTTCTTCTGCATTGCAACTTTTGGCCAATTCAGCTAGAAATCGCATGTCCACTTTTGATCCTTTGACATGCGTCTGTTTTACTCCTGCAGCCATTTTTGCAAGCTTTCCGATAAAACCTACAACATATGCTTTTTTGATATCCTTTCTACCGCACTGTTGAATTGTATATCCTGAAAAATCACCCATTTGTACAAAGCAATGTTCTGGCAAATCAACTATTTTTTTTGCAAAATCCTCACTGCGTCCACCTGTAGTTAGTACCACCGTGTCATTGCCCATTGCAATTGCCACATCCAAATTCTGTCTAATTGATGCTGCATACGATGCTGTAGAAAATGGAAATACAATCCCACTTGTTCCCAAGATTGAAATTCCGTTTATAATTCCTAACCGAGGGTTGTCCGTCTTTGGCCCAAGTTCTCTTCCTTTGGGAACTGAAATTACGACCCTGATTCCATTTTTTAAGAGAATATCCTTGCCCACTTCTTTCAAATTTTCAGTAATCATTTTTTTAGGCACCGGATTTATTGCCGGCTTGTTAATTTCCAACCCTAATCCCGGCTTTGTAACAATTCCCACGCCTTCTCCGCCATCAATCTCAATTTCATTGATTTTTTTGGTGATTGATAATTCCACAATAATTTCTGCCCCGTGTGTTACATCAGGATCATCCCCACCGTTTTTAATTACAGAACATCTTGCCTTATCTGATTCAAATTCGCAAGAATGGATTGGTATTTGAAGAAAAGATCGTTTCGGTAACAGAATACTTACGTTATCAATTTTTTTCTGATTTATTACTGACAGTAGCGCAGCCTTTGATGCTGCAGTTGCCGAACTTCCTGTAGTGTAGCCCGTCTTCATTTTGGCCTTTTCTCCTTCCACGTTTATGGTGTTCATTTTCTGGTATTAACTCTTATTTTGTAATTTTTAGAATTGCTAAATAGATTTAAAATTAAAACAAACTTGGCTCTATCATGGATAAATTCCCTAAGATTGTTGTTACTGGGGCAAGCGGATTTATCGCAAAAAATCTTAGAAAGCACCTGTCTGAAAAAAACGTTGATTTGATCTCAATATCTAGAAATGACTTTAAAAATTTCAAATCCGAATCTAAAATTATCTCAAAAAATTATGACGGAAAAAAACTTTTGCATCTAATTAAAAACTCGGATGCTTTAATTCATCTTGTTGGAATAGGGAAACAATCAGTTAATTCGGATTATGATGCGATAAATGCTGAACTCACGCGACATGTTGTAGATTTAAGCAAAAAGGCCAATATCAAAAAAATTGTTTATCTAAGCGGTTTGGGGGTGTCTGCAAAAACAACCTTGGGCTATTTTATTTCAAAATACAACGCTGAAAACTTTATCGCTGATTCTGGGTTGGATTACACCGTTTTTAGACCGTCATACATCGTAGGAACTGACGACATGTTTACAAAATATCTTAAAAGACAAATTAAACATGGTGAAATTGGCATTCCGGGCTCTGGAGATTATTCTATCCAGCCAATTCATATATCTGATGTAGTAAAAATTATTTTTGAATCTGCTCTGCAACCAAAATTCAATAATAAAATTATTGATCTTGTTGGTCCTGATTTTGTCACTTTTGAAAAATATGTTAAACTCTTTTCTAAAGGAACTAAAACTAGTATAAAAAAAATCAGACTTGAGGATGCATATCATGATGCCATAACCAACCCAAAATCTGACTTTGGGGTTGATGATCTCAATATTCTAATTGGAAATTTTAAGGGAAATCATGAAAAATTAAAGAAAGTCACCGGCATGAAATTTGAATCAGTCGTAGAACTATTGCAATCCCGCAGATTGCCTTAATGTTCCAGCCTTATCGGTTTTTTCCCAAGTGAATTCCGACTCATTTCTTCCAAAATGACCAAAAGATGCGGTTTTTTTGTAAATTGGTCTTTTTAAATCCAATTGTGAGATTATTCCTGACGGCTTCATATCGAAATTCTTTCTAACCAAATCTTCAATTTGATTTTCAGGAACTTTGTTTGTTCCAAACGTGTTGACATAAAGTGATACGGGCTCTGCCACTCCTATTGCATATGCCAATTGCACTTCACATCTATCGGCCAACCCTGCAGCTACAAGATTTTTTGCGATATATCTGCACATGTAACACGCGGATCTATCGACTTTGGATGGATCCTTTCCTGAGAATGCTCCTCCTCCATGTCTTCCAAACCCACCATAGGTATCAACGATAATTTTCCTTCCAGTTAATCCTGCATCTCCATGCGGACCGCCAATCACAAATTTTCCTGTCGGATTGATGTGAATCTTGATGCCATCATTCCAAAGATTCCCTAAAACCGGCTTGATTACTTTGTCAATAATTTCTCTCGAAATTTCTTCCTGGGATACTTCCGGGGCATGCTGTGTGGATATTACAACTGTTTCAATCCTTGTAGGCTTGTTATCCTCATATCTTACAGAAACCTGTGATTTGCCATCCGGTCTTGCCCATGGCAAAGTCTGATCTCTTCTTACTTGTGATAATTTTTGAATGAGTTTGTGTGCCAGTAAAATTGGCATGGGCATCAATTCTTCAGTCTCATTTGACGCGTATCCGAACATCAAACCTTGATCACCTGCACCCTGTTCTTTTTCTTCAGTTGCTGTTACACCTTGACTGATATCTGGACTTTGTGAGTGGAGTTTCAAATCGACTTTACAACTATCTCCATCAAACATCAAATCTTTGTCATCATAACCGATCTCTTTTATTGTTTTTCTGACTAGTTCTTCCTGGGCCTTTTGATCAAATACCGCCTTTGATGTGACTTCCCCAGATACTACGACATAATTAGTTGTAACCATTGTTTCAACTGCTACCCTTGAATCAGGATCCTGTCTGAGATATTCGTCTACAAATGCATCGGAAATATTATCGCATATCTTGTCCGGGTGTCCTTCTGTCACTGACTCTGATGTAAATAGAAAACTGCTGGTCATAAAACCACTTACTAGAGTTCGTTTTCTAGTTTGATGAATAATACGTTATTGCCTCTTACGATGACTCTGCCATAATTGGCAATTGTTTTGCCGTCGTGAAGTTCTTCTGCATCAGTCATGATCAAATTCATATAGGAATCTACGTTGTCCATCTTTCCTTTGTACTCTACTTCGTTTTTCAGTCTTACAGTAACCTTCTTCTTGATACTTTTTTGGAGAGTTGTTAGAGGTCTTTTTGCGCTAGGAGTTGGTTGGGACACTAATTGTTCACTTGTTTTGAAACCTTGTTCTCTAGCATAAAAGCCTTACCTCTTTTATGAAAATTGAAATTCCTTAAATTTTTTCTTCTTTTTCTAATAATTACCCAAATGATCTCTACAGGTTTGCAAAAATTAGACAAATTCTTGTCAGGTGGAATTCCTGATAATGTAATTGTAGATGTTTTTGGTGAAAACGGAACTGGAAAAACTCTATTCCTGTTACAATTGTCTATAAATTCAATTAAAAACGGTGGTAATGTTCTGTATTTCGACACCACAGGCGGATTTAGGCCAGAACGAATAGTCGAAATTCAAAAAGAATTAGAGATAGAGATTGATTTATTGGAAAAAATTACCGTATCCAGAATTACAAACACCTCGGAACAAATCAAATCAATTACCGGTCTTGAACAGAGTAATTTTTCTTTAATAGTGATTGACAATGTCACTGATTTGTTCTCTTACGAGTATCAAAAAGAAGAATCTATGTTTGAAAAAAACTTGCTATTTATGAAATACATGCATGATTTATCAAAACTGGCAATCACAAAAAAAATTCCAATTATAATTACTAATATGATTAGAATGGCAAATGATGCCGAAATAGAAAATATGCAAAATGCAATTGATCCTTACACGCACATCAAAATTCATCTTTTTAAAAACTTGTCAAAATTTAAAGGTCAGATTTATTGGGCATTAAAAAAAGAAAATTTTTCTTACACCATTAATAAAATTGGACTGTCTGACAATAGTGAAGATTTTTAATGGTCTTCTCTTAGGTTAAACGATGGCAGGAATTTTCGATTCGATACCAGTTATTACCGTAGTTTTATTCGCACTTGGCTTGGTGGGTGTATTTGTTTATGAAAGATCACGATCAAGCGACACGGTCAAATCATCTTCTTAATTCTTTTTTGTAATTTTAGAAAATGGGCTGACAAATAATTCTATTCTGCCTTCTAGTCCCGGTTTTGCATTAAGTCCGGTAATTGAAATAATTTCCCCCAGTTCGCATTTGTCGATGATTCTTGATAGGTTTCTCCAACCTTTTACCCAAATTTGCCCCGTATCGTCTTCTACAAACATTTCTGAAAGCGCTATTGATTCACCTGATTTTGTTTGAACTTCACGTCTTTCAGGAACTTTCAACACTATTGCTTCAATGCAATAGATTGCATCTATTTTGATATCGTTGATTTTTGTTCTGAGTTGAGACAGTGAGGGAATCGATTCATCGTTGTCTAATTTTCTTACGAAAGAATTTTCGTCTAATGTAATTGAATTACCATAAACTTTTGATGGCATACATTCTATGACATCACCTTCTGCACAGATGCTCGTTGAGTTTGAAAAATCACTAATGTTGAACAAGTTCTTTTTACTATCAACGGCCAAAATCATATTTTTGCCACTTTCTGTTGATGTTATGGACAGAACTCTTGTGATTACCGGTCCTGCTTCTTTGCCGCCTTCGATCTCAATTATTGTGGCATCATTGCCGTGAATTTCCAGTCCTTGATTTCCTGATTTTACTCTGACACCAAGCAACCTTACTTTGGCAGATTGTGAAATCATATTCGGAATGGCGGATTCGTCTTTTCCCCATAACACTACTCTCATCCCGCTCCCGTCTTTTCCTTTTAGCCTCATTCTTAGTGCTTTTCCGGGTACGCCACGAGAATTTGTAAATTCCATTCCGCTAATCACTCCGTCAATAGTTCCAGAAACCACTAGATCTTTTTGCCCCTCCTTAGATTCGCTGACATCTTTTGTAATGGTATCTATAGTCGGAATTTCACTTTTGGTATCTGCAGTTTCTATGTTTGATCCCGAACCAATGTTGATTGTTGGAGAGCCATCCAGATCAGATTTTACATAAGCTTTTATTATTTTGATTAGATCTCCCGGTTTCAGACTTTCAATACCTGGAAGATTAGCTTTTTCATCCCATAATTTCACACTAGCTGTGGAATTTTTGTCATATACAGTCATTGTTCTGAGATAGAACGGAGAACCGTCTTTTCTGGAAAATTGTTTTGCAGGCGAGAGATTCAAAACCCTTGTCTCTAATGAAATTTCTTTCGCTCCTGCGTACAAATCCTTTAAGCCAATTTCAAGCTTTTCTGGTTCTGATAATGTCACACCATAGTCAGAAGCAATTAGAAACAATGCGCCTTGATCTGTCAGATAGCCTGCACCAATTTTTTCTTTCTTTTGCTTAATTTGCTCTTCAAGATCACTTTTAGTTAATTCTGGCTTTTGTGCAAGCAGCTTACCGATAAGATTTTCAAATTCAGACAATTCATTTTTTCTAAACTCATTCTATTAATAAAAATTTCATTCCTTTGAAATTTTATTTTTTTAACAAAATGATCGCATGGACATATTTTATCCAATTT
>Ga0299912_10001496_pt1 | contig 18848 bp, 16 predicted proteins | sample RVTome_2_FD_207667 | JGI IMG/M metagenome (GOLD analysis project Ga0299912, IMG submission 207667) | Soil microbial communities from uranium-contaminated site in the Upper Colorado River Basin, Wyoming, United States - RVT95D214 (version 2) ... | reverse complement strand
GGTTCGAGCTAAGGCCAGTGGAACAGATCATAAGGGATATTGAGGCGGTTGAGGCCATCAGTGAAGGTATTGGGGAAGCAGCGTGGGAGATAGGTTATGGAGACAAAGCAAGAGAAGTGGCAGCGGGGCTTTGTAATCAACCCCAATACGGTCCATGTGTCTGCCATGTTGCTCACTGGCTCGCAACAGGAGGCAAGACAGCCTTTCTGCAGGATTCTAATACCCTAATCATGCGTACTCCTGAGCTAGTCCAGGTGATTAGCTTCCTGAGAAAAACCTTTCCCGGCTTAGATAGAGTGACCACATATGCTCGGTCTCATACGGCAGCCAGAAAGTCTTTGGCGGAGTTGAAGGAACTCAAGGATGCCGGACTAGATAGGATTCACATCGGCCTGGAGACCGGCTATGATCCTCTGCTGACTTACATGGAAAAAGGCTGCACCGCTGAAAGTCACATCACAGGTGGACGGAAAGTGAAAGAAGCAGGCATTTCTCTGTGCGAATATGTTATGCCTGGCCTTGGGGGCAGGAAAATGTCTCAACAGCATGCTCGGGAAACAGCCAGGGTACTAAATGAAATTGGCCCAGATTATATCAGGCTGCGCAGCCTCCACGCTTCTCCGGCTATGCCGTTGTGGGCTAAATTACAGGATGGAGATTTTGAACTGCAAACGGAGGATGAAGTAGTAAAGGAGATAGCTGTTTTCATCGAAAACCTGGAGGTTACCAGCTGTCTCAAAAGCGACCACATACTTAACTTATTGATGGAGGTCGAAGGCAGAATGCCCGAGGATAAGGAAGAATGCCTCGACGTCATAAATAGGTTCTTGTCTCTGCCGGGCGAGGAAAGGCTCAATTTCAAAGTTGGCAGGCGGGCTGGCTTGTACAATAGGCTGGCTGATCTGAGTCATAGCTACAAACATGATAAAGTAGAACAATCTATAAAAAGCCTCAGGGTGGAGGGCAATGATGTTGAAGAGATGATAGTCAAGCTGAAGAATAGCTTTATTTGAAGGAAGGATTGTGGCAAGGGGATTTGTAAACCTGAATCGTTTCAAGCATGGCCGGGCCATAAAACGGGACGGCAAACAAAAAGCTGATCTACACAGTAAGATGAGAATCAGAGGGAAGGAGGTCAAGTCTCGTGGCCAAGATAGATGAACTCAGCTTTGGCTCTGTAGTAATTGAGGAAGGAAAATACCGCAGAGACGTCCTGATTTTTGCGGATGACACGGTGAGAAATAAGAAGGGTGGCTTTCTGGCCTACGACGCGGTCGCCAGGCTGAACAACCTTGCCAAATATAAGACAAAGGTCGCTGTCTTGATTCACATGACTCACCAAGGCAGAGACTTTATGTCAATTTAATCTCTGTGATGCTCTCAGCTGTGTCTCTGGTGTTCTCTTTTACGTGGATAAACAAGTAAACCAGTTCTCTATTTACGAGCAAGAATAGCCAGGCCAGGAAGGAGCCAATCATTCCCAGTACGATCGCGGAGACGCCCATGCCTACACCCATCAGCTCAAAGCCGCCAATCATCAATCCATCATTCATGATCCTCAATCCGAAGAGAATTGAGGCAATAATGCCAATTACCAGTACTGCCCACCCTAACACTCTCAAAACACTGGTCATGTATGGTAAGAAACGATACTCCAGCAGTTTGTTCCCTTTCCAGGCTTTGTGCAGAGCATGGTCTATCCTGTGAAAGGGCGGTAGCAACGACAATCTTCGAAAAAGTCTGTCTAGCAAAGAAGCAACGTTGCGGAGGAAGGAAGTGACCTTGTGAGACAAGGAAACAGCCTTGCCAGCGAGTGAAGAAACTACCGCCTTCATTTCACATAACCACTAGGGCACACAAATTCAATCCTAGCTTGATTTCTCTGTAATGGTGATGCGTTCAGCCGTGTTTCTGGTGTTCTCTTCCACCTGGATTAGCAAGTAGAAAAGCTCTCTGGTTGCCAGCAGGAATAGCCAGGCCAGGAAGGAGCCAACTAGCCCCGCGATAGCCATGAAAGCACCTACAATTCCACCAGTCATGATTCCGTAGACGAGCGAACCAATGACGCCACCTATCAATACTATCCATCCCACGACCCTCAGAACACTAGTCGCAAACCGTAGAAAAGGATACTTTTGCATTTTGCCTCCTTTCTCTCCTTAGAGCTTTTTCAAATCTGATTCACATAACTTGCCGAACCTGGCACTCTACTTGAATTCTCCTTTACCCAAGCTGACGAATATAGTGGCGAGTAACCCGAGAAGACCCCAAGGACCAAAGAGTGCACAGATAGACCCGACAAGCGCCAGTCCCCAAACCCTTCTTTTCAAGGCGTATGTACCACCAACGATGGCAATTATTCCCACTATAATTAGCGGAGCACCAATGGCACTAAACCATCCCATCCCAAAGAACCATCCGATGCTACCGACTGCAGCAACTACCACGCCGAAGATCACCTCGATAGCCCCCCCAATGATGGCCAGTACACCACCGACTGTCGGTTTCCACGTTTTCTCCATTTCTTATCCCTCCTCCTTACTTTCCCATAACGATATAGTTAGAAGCTCTCCTTGTCAATATCTCATCATCCTAGTCGCCGCAGTGTGTTTTCTTGACGTAGCCCGTGGCGCCGGGCGGGCTGCCACACCCAGCATGTCGCCAATGTCAAATCGTCACTACATTCCAGGCAACCATCCAAAGCAAGATCCCCAAGGTATACATATCGCACCGAACAAGAATAGAATGGATAGGATTCCCCCGACTACCACACATATCCCCAGGCTAATAAGAAACATCCGCCACCAAAGTCCCCAGGCTAGTTTCCAGGTTGGCCTTACATCGTTATCCATCTGCTCCTTCTCCTTTCCCTGTTCTCTCAGGGTCCAAGCTTGTCAATTGACTGGATAGCTTTTGCTGTGACTTCAATTCATTATAAGTATAGCTATTACCCGATGTCAATATGTCTGGTCGGAGAGCGTTCAGCAACGTCATTCTGTGGAGCGCCCTTGGGCCGGGACAACGACGAATCTCGGAAATTCTTCGCTTCGTTCAGTATGACAACCGGCATTGCCAAACAGCCTGTGAGCAGCTTAACCAAGATCCTTAACCATGTAAGCGCCTTCCAGACGATAACCAAGCGAGCGATAATACCCCCGGGCACCAACACCGCTGAGCACCGATAATCCAGGAGCTTTGAAGTCCTCCCCGGCTATTCTCTCTGCCTCTCGGAGCAACCCTTCCCCGAGACCGTGGTGTTGAACGCCTTGTTCTAGCCTTTTGCCTAGAGGGACTTCAGGACCAAAAATGTGTAGCTCCCTGACTATTGCTTTTTGTCCATTCACTCTCAACCTCAGCAAGCCAAACAATGTTTCATTCTCGTCCTCGTAGGAAAGGAAGATTTCCTTTCCCCCCAGGGTTTCATAATCCAACCTGGTCAGACAAGGCTCGCCAACCGGCCAACCATCCCTTCGGCGATGCCCATATTCACGGCAACGAATGCACCCACAGCGGACACCCGCTTGCTCCATCTCTTTTCTAATAGTTCCTCTCATCGCTAAGTCACGACTGCCCGCGACGATGAATTTGCTGGGAATGTCGCGCATCAATCTGGAAATCCTTACATATCTGGGAATCAAAACCTTGATAGATACAAGCAAATCAGTCATTACCTCATCACGATAGGGCCGATAGCGGTTATCTCGATACCAATTCTCTAACTCAGCCCCGCGAACAACCAGTGTGGGGTAAAGCTTGAGCCCGTCAGGTCGAAAACGGGGGTCTTCAAACAGTTGCCGTGATTGCTCCAGATCATGCTCAGGCGTTGACCCCGGTAAGCCGGGCATCCAGTGATAGTAGACCTTAAAGCCACAGTCCCGTAATAGTCTAGTAGCAGAGACGACTTCGGCTACTCCGTGTCCCCTCTTTGTCAAACGGTGAATCTCATCATCCAAAGTCTGAACCCCGAGCTCCACCCTGGTGGCGCCAAAATCGAGCATTGTCGTTATCTCCTCTTCTCCACAAAAGTCCGGCCTGGTCTCGATGCACAGTCCCACGCAACGATGCTCGGCATTTTCATTCAGTTTCCTGGCCTCTTCTAGACTGCCGGAGGTGGCGCCGTTCAGACCGTCATAGCAATCCTTAATGAACTCGTACTGATAGTCGCGGGGACAAGACAGAAACGTGCCACCCATGATGATAAGCTCTATCTTATCCCGGGCGTGTCCCATGTCAGCCAGTGTCTTGAGCCTGACCTCAACCTGTTTCCTGGCATCAAAGCCACAACTTCGAGCCCGAAGCACTGCCGGAGACTCTACTGTATAGCTCTTGGGCGCCTCAGGAGAACTGGGGCAATAAACACATTGCCCCGGGCAGGCAAATGGCTTGGCCATGACTGCCACCGGGGTTACTCCGGAAATTGTTCGCGACGCCTTCTTCATAGCCTAATATGTTAGAGTTTATCAGAGCGTATATATGACCACAAATAGAGACGTTTTCGGCCAAATAGCGGAAAGCTGGTATCGGGTAAGGCATTGGCCTTTGCTAAGAGAAGAATTGGATGCTTTAGTAGCAAGATGGGAAAGCGGGAAGCTGTTAAACACTGGGTGCGCACACGGACCCGATTTCTTGTCTTTTCGTCAAAGCTTCGAACTGTGGGGGCTGGATTCCTCCCCTGCTATGCTTAGACAGGCTGTCAGGTATTCGACCAAGTTCAAGTTTTATGTCAACTTAGTCGCTGGTGATGCGTTGTCCCTGCCCTTCGCCGATAATACGTTCGATTGGGCAATATCAGTGGCCGCTTACCACCATATTAGAGGAAGAGAGGAGAGAGAAAAGGCGTTTGAAGAGTTAAGGCGGGTATTGAAACCGAGGGGTGAAGCCTTTGTAACGGTGTGGAACAAGGGGCAACCAAGGTTCTGGTTCAAGTCGAAAGAGCAAAGTGTGCCCTGGAGGCTGAAGGAGAAAATGGTTTATCGCTACTATTACCTGTTCTCCTATGGCGAGTTACGAAAGCTATTAATCAAGACTGGCTGGGAGATCATCACCATGTCCCCGGAAAAGTCCTACCGTTTCCCGATAAGAAGCTTCTCGCGAAATATATGCGTCCTGCTGAAAAAATGCTGAATTCCAGGTCCTGTCAGAAGTCAACGTGGAAATCGCATCTCGGTGCAGAATTAATAATCAACGATGTAAACATGCTTCGCCTGTATTTCTATTTGTCGGCTCGTACCAGCCAGTTCTGGTCGGCATAGCAAGATCTTGTGTGGATATTCGCAAAGCCGACTTCTTGGAGAATTCCCTCTAAGTCTTTGTCGGCTAGAAAGTGATATTGTCCCCTTCTCCCCTTCTCAACAATGACTTTGTTGATTACGATAACAACCAGATTCACGGGGATGAGCAAAAGAGATATGAGAATTTGATGAATCTTCCTGTAAAAGGGAGTGAGTCCATTAAGTGCCGATATGTGTTCTCTGATGACTGTGTTTTCTCCGGCGTTTGGTTTGGGATTGGCAATAATCAGTGCACCGCCCGGCTTGAGAACTCTGTGGAACTCAGAAATGACTGAGTGCGGGTCTTCAAGGGCATAGAGCGTGTTGGAGCAAATCACTTTGTCAAAGATGGCGTCGGGGAATTCAAGGCTTCTATTCAAATCGGCAACTTGAAGCTTGACATTGGACAAGTTTCTGCATTTCCTACAGGCGTGCCTTATCATCGTCCTGCTGATGTCTACACCTGTGATACTGATTTCCCTTCCCTTATTCTCTTCGAGGATCTTCTTTATTACCAGTCCGGGCCCGCACCCGGCATCCAGAATACTCTCCCCTTTTCTGATGTCCAACGTATCATTCAGGTCTTTCAAAAGGCCGCGATAGGGGAACAGGTTTCTCAAGGATAGACTATAGAAATACGAATAAATATCCCAGAATGCCATTCTAGATCACGAATCTAATCAACGATAGAGAATCAGGGCGACAGGCAATAATGCAAACCTGCTTCATTTTCCTCACAGATTCGTAGGCCTATCGATTGAATGCCTCAAGCAACTCTGGCCTGTCATTTCTGGTTCTTGGTTCTTCACTCTCTGATACTGTTTTGGGCTTGTAGCCGAATTATGAACCGGGTTGTTGGCTAGATGCGTCTTGACTTATCGTCACCCTCTTGGGAAGTCCGGCCTCCACAATGTCAATGAACACATCCACCAATTTGGGGTCAAACTGAAGCCCGGCACCCTGCCTGAGCTCAGTTATCACCTCCTGGATAGACAGGGCAGGACGGTAAGGGCGCGCGGAGGTCATAGCCTCAAAACTATCAGCTATGGCAAGGATGCGTGCCTCCAGGGGAATCTCTTCCCCTTTCAGTCCTTCAGGATAGCCGGTGCCATCCCACCTCTCATGATGATACAAAATGCTATTCACAGAAGGAGCCAGCCTGGGTATGTTACTGATGACATTTGCCCCTAACCTGGGATGAGCCTTAATTGCCTCCCAATCTTCCTTAGTGAGCTTTCCCTTTTTGTTGAGCACTTTATCGGAAATCCCGACCTTGCCGATGTCGTGAAGGAGAGCAGCAGCGCTCAACGCAGATACTTCATCGGGTGATAATCCAATCCTTTCCGCCAACGCCACGGCGTAAACATTGACTTTCTTGGAGTGACCATAAGTATAAGGATCTTTGGTCTCCACTGCCGAGGCTATGTCGTAGACCTCAGTCAAACTACCGGGTTTGGCAGTGACCCCAAAATTCTCTCCGTCATCCGGCGGTTTGGACAGAATATTGGAGGACAGAAAGATGCGATTACCTCCCGTCCGCTTGGCACTGTAGAGGGCAGTGTCAGCTACGTCAACAAGTTCACCGGACAGCATCCCATCCGCAGGATAGCTAGCCAAACCGATACTGCAGGTCACAGCGACTGCCTTCTTCTCCATCTCATCGGCGATTTGACTTCGCACCCGCTCCGCTACGACATAGGCGGCGTCCCTGCCCGTCTGGGGCAGAATGATGACGAATTCATCGCCACCGTAACGAAAAGCCACGTCAACATTTCTGACAGAGTTTCTGATGATTCTTCCTATCTGGCCCAGAAGAACGTCCCCGGCCGGATGCCCATAGACATCGTTGTAGGCCTTGAAGTTGTCCAGATCAATCATGAATATGGAGAACACGTCACCGTAACGAGAATGTCGGGAGAGCTCTTCTTTGAGTCGCTCTTCAAAATAATGTCGGTTGAACAGCCTGGTAAGTGTGTCAATACGGGACTTCTGTTCCAGCCGGGCATAGAGCTGGGCATTCTCGATCGGCGCGGCAATCTGCGAAGCTACCCTTTGCAGAAGTTGTATTTGACCGCGACTGTAGGCGTTGGGTTGACGACTGGCCAAGATCAGGGTCCCGATAGCATGGTCTGCCACACTGAGCGGCAGATAAACAACAGAACGAATTCCTTGCTCCAGGTGAGTCTCCGAGGTCCAGAATTTGTGCTGCCGTTTCAGATCAACTTCATATACGGCGCGCCTCTCGCGGCACGCCAACTCTGTAGCCGTCCCTTCGAGTGGTATCCTTTGCCCCGGCTGCCAGGCAGAACCTATGACGCTGGATAGAACCATGAAGTAAACCTCGTTTCCATCAATCAAAGCAATCGTTGCCCAGTCGATGTCCGCTACCTTCTTCAATTCCTGGGCAAAACCTTCAAATATCATTTGAATACTCACGTTGGAGGTCATAATTGAAGTCAGGCGGTTGAGCAGGGTTGTTTCTTGGTCTTGTTCTCTCAGGCGCTCGCGGGAATACTCCTTCTCCATGCTTGCCGCCACCTGACCGGTGATAGACTCAAGCAAATCAATGTCCTCGACGGTGTAAAGCTTCGCATCTCGCCTCTCGCCTACCGCTACTATGGCCACAATTCTCCCCTCGTTGACCAGGGGAACGAACATCTTCACCTCGGCCAACTTGATTTCCTCCCTCTCTTCCTCCCACATGGACTGGAATTCAGGAAAGATGGTGAGACTCCTTTCTGGCAATATGGCGCCTTTGCGTTCTAGCCAGGTCACAACGGGACTATCCTGCCTCAACTTCAACTCTCCTATGGGATTATCCTCCACAGGAGGGTAGACAAATTGGGCGGCAAAGCCTTCTTCTCCAACCTGGGGCAGAAGCAGGCAAGCTCTCCGACAATCAACGGACTGAGCGAGCAGTGATATGAAGCCGTTGCCCATCTGCTCCAGGGAGGGAACATTATGCAGTCCTACGATGAATTGAGATAATTGCCTGCGGTAGAAGGATTTTGCTCCCATGAAGGCATCCTCCACTTTCTTCTGCCAAACGTTATGTACCTTGTGGGCAAGAATCAGGATGACGGGAATTCCCAGACCGACGCTCACTGCTGCAATGCGAAAAGCTGCATCACGAAGGTCCTGTGGCGGGAGCGCTGAATCGATCTGCCTTAAACCAATCGAAGTAAGCGCGAGCAGTACACCAATACCACTACCATAAAGGACTGCGTATATAAGAGCCTGGCGAAATACAACATTGATATCCACCAAACGATGGGTTACCACAGCATAGGTCAAGACACAGGCAACGACAAGGTTGCCGATATGGTATATAGGAAATTCGCCTCCACGGATACCGCTAAGAAAGAACACCGCGAAGATCACAATAGAAGCGAGCAAATACACAATCTGATTACGCTCTGCCGGGTTGGGTGAGAGCCTGCGTTTCTGTATTAAAGAGTCTACATCCTTGATGCCCACTGCGAAAAGAAAAAGCAGGTATATGACGATAATTCCCCAACCATTGTTGACCTCGTCTGTGGCTGTGGCAGTGGGCTTCAGATATTCTGGGATAGAGGGTACTGCTACAAGGGCAATGGTGGCTACCAGGAAAACATAAACCAATGGCATCTTGATGCGTTGAGACTGATAAGAAGAGCGTACGAAGTAATGGAATTGGACCATCGTCAGGATAGCAATACAAACGACAATTCTGACATCGACCTCTTTACTTTGCGGGGACCAGCCTTGCATACTCAGGAATGTGGTGAAGCTCCAGAGTGCAGCGGAAGTCAGAAACAAAAGGAAAAGCGTATGCCTCAGTTGCCACGGCCGGTTAGACAGCAAAATGACAAACAAGGGAATATAGGCAACCGTGGCAATTAAGGGAATTACAGCTTGGGCATTCATAATATCACCACTACCCGGTCAAGCACATGAATTCTAACACAGTTTTCCTACTCTTCCGAGCTACTCCTTGACATCATTGCGACCCCCAATCGGTCTAATACGAAGTATTATTCACGTAAACTCAGAAGCTGTCAAGATGACTAAGGTAATGCCAAAGAGTACCAAACGTTCTCAGTGGTGGCTCTCTGGTGCAGGGTAGCCTTGAAGCTTCGTCTTGCCCGATTCGCCCGCTAGCTAATAATTTCCGGAGAGCTCTGAGTGGTAGAAGAGAGGGCGAGGTGCTAACCTCGCCCTCTCTTTCTTTGCGGGGATGTCGATTCTCTTTACGCCAGGCTGCCGTTATCGGGTAGCCGCACGTTCGGCCTCGGTCACAGGTGCAGCCTCCACCACAACCTTGGGAGCTCTTAGCAGAGCAAGCACCTCTTCCGAGGGATTAACATGCGGCGGTTTTAGATTCTCCAAAACAACTCCCTCAGACTGTTGTCCGGCGATGTAGCTGGAAAAGGCGCCCTGGGGAAGGGACGTGATTGCCACAGGCTTCAGGCTAAGCACGCTTTCCATATCGCCAATAAGCCGGTAGAAGTTGCAGCGATGCTTTCTGTCCAGTTTCTTGAATTGCTCGCGTATTGCTGTCGCCAGACTTTCTTCGCTGGCAATATAAACGTCTTTCAATTCGAGATAAATATGCAGCAGGGGCTTATCGTCAACTATTTCCTTGCGTGCCACCCAATCAACGCAGGGAAGCCCCGTGTTTTCAATCGCCTCCCCGATTACTCTCTCTGTCACCCGACCGAGACTGGCAATATCAATGAGATCGTCGGTACGCGTAACGAATACCATCTGGGGAATATCAATATTGAGTTTCTCATTCCTCAACGAGGTTATCTCTATCATGTCACCCATCCGGTACCTCGTCATAATGCCGCCGTGAAAATTGGTGATAACCAGCTCGTATTTCTGACCGGCCTTCACCTCATCGAGCAGAATGGTCTTTGGCTGGTAGGAATGGTCTAATTGCCATTTGAACAATTCTCTTTCGGGGATGAACTCGAAGAAATTCAGGTTGGGAATAAAAGTCATACCTTCATGGTCCCAGGTCTGGGTGGCATAAACCCCACCTTCAGTGGCACCATATATCTCCAGAGGCTGCCTTCCCCACAGTTCCTCTACTCTTCTTGCGAAGATAGCGCTATCGGCGCCGCCCCCTACAACAACCTTGACCGGCCACAAGTCCTTGGGCAATAAGGGACGACGAGCGATTCTGCTCTTAATAAGTCCTTTCAGGAAGCAAACGGATGCCCTGGGATGCGATAGCAGGAAACGAGCGTCTATATTTATGGCGCCCTGTTTAAACATTTCGCCGACGTAGACGAGGACTGATGGCAAACCGCCGAAGGCGTCAAGTCCCTGAGACAAAGCTCCCCTGACCCCGGCTTCAACTCTCTCCTGGAATGTCATATCCGTTGTATCGGAGGGTAAGAGGTCAAAGCCGAGTGCCTGTTGCATCAAATGGGCCACGATGCCTGACCCGTAATCACGCGATGCCATGGTGGCCAGGGTTTTCAAATGTTCTTTCACCAGGAAATCACCTTGATGGTTGCAGGAAGCCAGAAGGCCAACTCCACCAGCTATCTGTTCAAATTCATGCAAAAACCTCTCGGGCAAGGGCACCCACTTGAAGTTATACTCGCCGATCCTGCCTACAGTGTGCACCCAGATGGCGGGCTTTGCCGGCAATCCCTCTTCCTGCTTCTCCACAAGCTCTGGTAGGTAATCGGCGTAGGTGGTCAACGGCACCTGCTGCCGGAATTCTTCTACCGTCTCAGGCGTGGCACCCATCATCACCGTTCTGCCCAGTTCGCTGTTCTTTAATAGCCCAATCTGCTCTAGGAGCAGCCTCTTCTGAATAGCCATGAACTGCTCCAGACTGAGGGTGAGAAAGCCGCAGCACATCTGCCACAATTCCTCTTTTCTGCCCTGACGCAGCAACTCAATGGGTCTTGTCATGACTGTCCCTCCAGCTTTCCGCCGTGTCATTCGGCATGACAAAGCGGAAATAGCTATGTTGGGGACAGTATGACAATAGTGAAACAGCCTGGGAAGAGCTTATGTTCTAGAAGATAGTTCTATTTGAAGCTGTGGAGAATGTGATTGCGGCTAAAAATGCGAGGAGACTAGGAGCTTTTTAGCTTTGCCGAGCCGCCCAGAGTCTGCAATTTGTGGCTCAGGTGCTCGAATTCGCTGTCGCTGGGTTGCTTGCCTAACTCCAACCCGTAGCTGATGAAGAATTCCAGAAAACTGCGCAACAGCTCTTTCGTGCCTTCCTGAAACTGGTGAAATTCCTCCCGGGTTACGCCGCCTTGCTTCTTACCGTCTTCTTTCTCCTTCAACTCGCTCTCAATGAGAAAGTTGATGAAGTCAGACCGCCCCAGATCACCGCGGTTGTCATCAATTCTCTTCACCAGTTCGGCATCTACTATCAGCATTTTTTTCTCAGACATGTACCGCTCCTATCATGCTAGCTCCTTACATTATTTCTATATTAAACAAGGGGTGACCTCACTCTGCTCCAGGCACCCCCTAGTAATTCTACAACATTCGAGTCTCAAGCTCCGTGGCCGTTGTTGCCGTTTCGAAACTCGAGTACTTCAACTATGCCGTCTATGTTTCTAAGTAGCTCTCCTCCCTTTTCAGTTACCTGATAGGAAACTGATGGATTTCCCAGCTTTACTTTGTTAATGAATCCGTGGCTCAAGAGGAAACCGAGGTATTTCTGTATCTGGGAATAGCTCATATTGGCGGTGTACATAATCTCCGTCTTGCCGGCGCCATTTTCGCCGACTCGGAGCATGTCAGCTATGATTTCTATATTAGATCTTCGTTTATTCATCCTACTGCGCTAGTCTTTGGTACTTTTGGCCCACTACTATTATACTACCACAACGACACTTGTCAAGACCTCTGTCCCTGTTCATATGATTATGTGACGGCTCTTCTCGTCGTTGTGAGGAACGAAAGTGACCAGACGACCTTGTGGCGTCCCTGCGGATGAAGATTCCCATGTCCCGCCAACTCGGGGTTGGCAATTACCATGGAGGGTTATCACCCGATGTTACAAACACATGGGGTATTAGCTACCTGGACTGGCGTAGCCCTTTGAATACTTGACGACCCGAGATGATATAATATCGACAATATTGACACTGGAAGCAACTACGTTATACGATAGACCAGTGGAGCAGAGAAAGAAACAGCCATGAGGCTCTTTGGACTGATGATCTAAGCCTTCACGAGGAGGGAATCGATGGACAAAATCAAAGCAATGATAATTGATGAGCAGGCGATTTTCAGAGCTGGAGTGCGCCAGGCACTGTCTCTACAATCCGACCTGGAGATATTGGAATGCGATCCTGCTCAGAATCCGATGGAAACAATCGAAGCTAATCTCCCTGATGTCGTTTTGCTTGGCTCCGACCTGAGCAGCCTCAGCGGGATTGAGCTCGGCAGAAAAATCTCCCAATACTACCCGAATACGAAAGTGATAGTGCTGAGCCCGGACCCCAATGATGAAGAGCTTTTTGAGGTCATTAAGACTGCTGCTGCCGGTTGCTTGAGTAAGAAAGCCACTGCTGATGAGCTGGCCAACACCATAAGACGAGTCAAGAGGGGCGAATACCCCATAAACGAAAGCGTGATGACCAGACCGCGAATTGCCAAACAGGTATTGAACCAATTTCGTGGTTTCACCAGGACTATGGAAGCCGTAGCCGCCCCCCTCACCAAGAGGGAAACTCAAATTCTAACCTACGTCGCTGAGGGCAATTCGAACAAGGAAATCGCCAGAATCTTGTCAATAAGTGAGCAAACAATTAAGAATCATGTCAGCGCTATCCTGCGTAAGTTGAATGCTAATGATAGAGCCCACGCTGTCACTCTGGCCCTGCACGGCGGCTGGATCTCACCGGAAGCAAAACCGGGAAGAGCGGGGGAAGATTTTGGTGGAATTTGAACGCCACTTCGGCGCCGACTCCTGGACACGAACATTCAGCCATCAGGGGTTAGTTCTCAGTTCCCCTATGTGCAAAAAAACAGTTGGCTAGCCCCTGGTTCCCAGTGCTTATCCCTGACCCCTGCCCCCTGACCCCTGCCCGCACCCCCCAAAAGTTCTATTGACAAACCACTAGTATATGCTACATTGTATTTGAATTATGAAAAGAGCGGTTTGTTGCGTCCCGATTAACTCGGGTTGATGAGACATGGCCAAGAATGTTGACTTGAACGAATTTGCGAATTACACTGTGTCTGAATTGCAGAAAGTGAATATTGAGAAAGGTCAGATGGAGAGTAGTTCGCAGCTAAGGGCACAGATTAGAGAATACCTCGAGCAACAGGGGTATGCAGTAACCGAGGAAGCTAAACGCGTCGGCAAGTCAGGGATTGAGCATACCTTCGATATGGTGGCTCAAAGAGACGACGGCTTTACCAGTTACAGTGTTGCTATCGGCATTGCTCCTGCTGGGGACCGCGAGGTGGAAGTGGGCGCCATTTTCAGCCTTGGGAATAAAGCATACGATTGCGGCATTCTTGACAGGATTCTGGTCGCTGTTCCCGGGCTCAGTGAGGAGGCGAAACAACTAGCTCGCAAACAGCGAATAAAGGTCATTGATGGAGAACAAATCGGGCAACTGGTGACCGTAAAACCCGGGAAGCCCGCCAAGTCACAGGAGCCGGTCAGGTTCCAAACAAAGGAGGAACTGGTTAAATCTCTGGCCAGACGCGGCTATGGAATAAAGGAGAAAGTCAAGACCAAAGGCCGGTCGGGTATTCAATATGTCTTTGACATACTGGCCCATGCTGAAGAAGGTCAAGTCGAGCACAGGCTGGGTATAGATTTCCTGAATGGGGATAAGGAAGTAGGCCTGGAACAGGTAATGTTGTTTGACACCAAAGCCTATGAGGTGGGTGTTGATGAAAAGGTCATTCTGGTAGTGGTGGATCTTAGCCCGGAGGCACGGCAATTTGCCGAGCACCAGCACATAAAAGTCCTCAAGTTGAGCCAGAAGCCGGTTTTTGGGTCTGTGATTGAAGAGCTGCCTGCCCGGGGGGCAGAGAAGCCGGTCAAGACGGGTAAGGTCCACGCCAAACTGCTGAGGCAGATGCCCCAGCCTGAGGCGGTGCAATTGATTCCCGAAGCGATGGCTAGAAGATACAATGCCATACCGCTGACCATATCCGGTAAGACACTGGAAGTGGCTATGGCCAACCCCACTGATATTTTTGCCCTGGAGGCTTTCGCCGCCCAGAGCCGGATGAGGATCAGGCCTATCGCTGCCACTGCTCAGGAAGTCAGGGATGCTATTGATTTCAACTACAAGGGCTTCAGTGAAATCGAAAGGCAGGTCTCCAACATCGACATACCGGTTGAAGAGACTGACGAGAGACTTGCCATCAGGGTTACTACCGATACCCCGCTGGTTCAGGCCCTTAACCTGATAGTTGATGAGGCAGTCAAAGCCCGAGCCTCTGACATCCATATCGAGCCGGAAGAAGATAAATTGCGGGTGCGCTACCGCATAGACGGCACTCTTCAAGATACGATGTCGCTACCCTTAACTGTGCACCGAGCCCTCATTTCGCGAATTAAAATCCTGGGCGAAATGAATATTGCCGACCATTTTCGTGCTCAGGACGGTCAATTCTCTACCGAGGCCAAAGGGCGAGCGATAGACGTCAGAGTCGCCACCGCTCCTACCGTCTGGGGCGAGACGGCAGTCCTCCGTCTTCTGGATAAGTCACTGACTGCGCTGGGGCTAGCAGAGCTTGGCATGCTGCCTGATACCCTGGCGAAGTATGAAGGCATGCTGAAAGTCCCCTACGGTATGATTCTGATCAGCGGTCCTACCGGAGCCGGCAAAACTACTACTCTATATGCCTCAATCAACTCCCTCGATACTCAGGAAAGAAACATCATTACTATTGAAGACCCTGCCGAGTACCGCTTTAAGGACATTAATCAGATTCAGGTCAACACGCAGGCCGGTATTACTTTTGCCAGCGGTTTGAGGTCCATACTCCGTCTCGACCCTGATGTGATACTGGTTGGCGAGATACGCGATGCCGAGACAGCTAATATAGCTGTCCAGGCAGCCTTGACCGGGCACCTCATGCTGTCATCTATCCACGCCAATGATACCGCCAGTGTGATCTCCCGTCTCGTCGACCTGAAGGTGGAGCCCTTCCTGGTAGCCTCGGCGGTTATCGGCGTTGTCGCCCAGCGGATGGTGCGATGCATCTGCCCCGACTGTGGCCGCCTTATTGAGGCTCCATTAGTGGAACAGATGGCCTATGAAAGGGAATTGGGGGAGAAACAGACCAGGTTCATGTATGGAACAGGCTGTAAGTCCTGTGCCTATGCCGGTTACCTGAAGCGCACCGGAATTTTCGAGATTCTGAGCATGAGTGACGCGATAGGAGGAATGGTCTGTAATCAAGCCAGCAGCACTGTTATCCGGGCGCAGGCCCTTAAGGAGGGAATGGCTTCTATTATGAACGATGGCATGCGCAAGGTGAAGGACGGTATTACCACTCCTGCTGAAGTGCTGCGGAACGCCTACGTTACAACTTAGCTGCTTGGAGGTGACAAATGGATTTCGCTTATACGGCCTATACCGAAGACAAGAGATTAGTTAAGGGCAAGGTCTCGGCTATCAGTGAAGAGGCGGCAGGCGAACTGCTGGGCTACGGCGGCTATAAGGTAGTCAGCCTTAAGTCGGCCCTTCCCCTGCTCAACAGGGAAAAGCTCTTTTCGAGCTTTTCCAGGATAAAGCCGGCGGAGATAGTGATGTTTTCCCGCCAGCTGGCACTACTCCTGGAATCCGGTACTGACATAGTCACCTGCCTGGACCTGTTACAGAACCAGATAGCCAATCAGACACTGAGGAAGATAGTCGGTGAGGTGGCTTCGGATATTCGCGGAGGCAGTTCGATGTCAACGGCCATGAGCAAGCACCCGCAGGCATTTTCGGACATATTTCACCGCGCAATATCCGCCGGTGAGCAGGGCGGCAACCTGGAAGTGGTGCTGAGGCAGATGGCTGATTACATAGAGAGGGGAGTCGTCACCCAGAAGCAGATAAAGAGTGCCCTGACCTATCCCTTTATCGTGGTTATCGTCGCTGTTGTTGTGGTAGCAATAATGGTTACCAAGGTTTTTCCGACTTTTACCAGCCTGTACTCTCAATTTGGGGTTACCCTGCCGTTGCCCACAAGAATACTCATCGGCATTACCGATTGGACCAACCAGTATGGGCTTTTTCTTGTGCTCGGGATCATAATCGCTGTCGCCGTGGTCTATGTCTATATCAGGACCCCGCACGGAAAATACCGCTGGGATACGCTGATGCTTCGTCTGCCTCTAGTCGGGCGTATTATCCACCTCAGTGAGCTTTCCCGCTGTTGCCGCACTATGGGGATGCTGATTAAGATTGGTCTGCCTCTGCCGGAAGTCATGGCCATGGTGACTCGCGCCAGCAGCAATAAGTTCGTGGTTGAAAATCTGGAGGGAGTTAAGCAGGAGCTAATAAGGGGCGAAGGTCTGGCCAAGCCCATGGGCAAGAGGGCGTTCTTCTTGCCCTTGATGACGCAAATGGTCAAAGTTGGCGAAGAGACCGGTAACCTTGAGATCACCCTGGCTACCGTAGCCACCGACTTCGAAGTCGAGTCCGGGGACAAAACCAAGACGGCTGTGGGACTTATTCAACCCATAGCGACGATATTCATAGGCCTGGTAATTGGTTTTGTCGTTGTAGCCATGTTCTCGGCTTTGTATTCCCTTTACGGTCAGTTGCAGCTCGGGTGAGGGTTGTCGAGGAGACAATGACGAATGACAAAGCTCAAATTCCAAATGAGGGAGGGAAATGACAGGTAACAAAGCTCAAATTCCAAACGTCAAAAGGTGGGCTTGGCATTTAGTCATTTGGATTTAGTTTGAAATTTGGACTTTGCCATTTGGGTTTTAGTCTAGGAAATGCGAGAAAATGAAGATGGTGAGATTGAGTAGGCGGGCAAGGCAAGCCCTTAGGGGTCGCTCCCGGGGCTTCACCCTGGTTGAAGTGGTTATAGCCATGCTTCTTCTGGGGATAATCGGTATGGCTGTTCTCACGTCTCTGTCCTACGCCTCCACGGTCCTCATCATTGCCGACAGGCGGGCTACTGCTGAAAGCCTGGCTAAGACCCAGATGGAGTATGTCAAGAGCCAGAACTATAGTGCTGCCCAGCCGGGGGGCGTGGGCAACTATACAAAAATCATGGATATCCCTGCCGGTTACAGTATTTGCAGTATTGACTGGCGTATCAGCGGCAATAATGCGACGGTCAATTGTGGCCTGAACGAATTTGTAATCGGCATACCCTGGGACAGCGGGAATAACACAGAAGCATCCGAAGATAGCGGGCTTCAGAAGATAAAGTTGATTATTAAGTATGAGATTGTTAGCTATAATACTACTAGCCAGGGCAGTACCTTGGTAGTTAAGAGCTTCACCCTGGAGGACTACAAGAGGAATCCGGAAGCATAGGGCCTGAAAATGACAAATGACAAAGTCCAAAACCCAAACAAAGGAGGCAATGACAAATAACAAAGCTCAAAGGCCAAATGAATGGAGAAATTACAGATGACAAAGTTCAAAACCCAAATGAGAAGGCGTGGTTTTGGCATTTAAGCATTTGGATTCTGTTTGACATTTGGACCTTGAAATTTGGATTTGTTTGAGATGACGAGGCTGAAAAAGCTAAATAAGTGCCAGCTTGGTCTTACCCTGGTTGAGCTGGTGATAGTCATCGGTATCACCGGTGTTATCGTGGGAGGCCTTACCATGACCATTATGCAGGTCCTTAATATGGACGCCCGCACCCGTAACGACATGATTGCGGTCTACCAGGTGCGACAGGCTGGCAAGCTGCTCAGCGAAGATGTCCTGGAGGCTCAGCCCGACAAGATAAATGTAAACCCGCCAGGTGGGACATTTCTCGTTCTAGGTTGGACTGCTCAAAACGGTACGGAATACGGTGTCAACTACACGTTAGGAGATACTCCCTCAAGCGAATTCAAAATACTATGGCGGAAGCAGTACCATTATGTTGGGTCTGATCCGGTCCTCGATTTGGTTACTAAGGTAGCCGAACACATTGACCCTTACCAGACTAGCTGTGTTTGGAATGCTACCGCTAAGAAATTCACTTTCACGGTGACCGCCACCGTGGGCGAACGAAGCGAGACCAGGGTATATCAAGTCACACCCAGGCCGGGCACATAGTAGAAATCTGAGGACTAGTAGACAGCGGTCGGTAGTCAGCATTTAGTGGCCAGTAGTTCCAAATTGTGATGGAATCCGTTCCTTCGCGATTCGAAGAAACTTGAAATCCCAAACACCAAGTCTCGAACAATATCAAAGCCCAAAGCACCAAACGATTTCTGCCACCTGAACACCCTGATTTCATCAATCTTCCCAAAGATTCCCCTCTTAAGATAAGAGGGACAGGGGGAGTTACGACAGTCGTGGAAGTAACCCCTGTACAATCCCGACATAGGTAACACTTTTATCCGGACACATGGGTTACACTTTTAGCATGAGGCAATCCTAAATGTTCTTTCATCCAGAATGCCCGCCGGGT
>Ga0299912_10001495_pt1 | contig 18864 bp, 20 predicted proteins | sample RVTome_2_FD_207667 | JGI IMG/M metagenome (GOLD analysis project Ga0299912, IMG submission 207667) | Soil microbial communities from uranium-contaminated site in the Upper Colorado River Basin, Wyoming, United States - RVT95D214 (version 2) ... | reverse complement strand
ACAACTCAATCTTTTCAGGACTTGTGCCTTGCAGGAACTCTTCCAACCGCCAGAGAATATAGCTGCTAATATACTTAATTCTAAACAGTTAACCTTAGCCCTGGCTTAGCCGGACAGAAATGAACTTGAGTCTAGACCCGGCAGTAGTCTTCGTGGCTTTCTACCGAGCGAGATCGAGGTTGTCCCTTTATGGCAAAACTTGTGCTCGTGTTGATGGTAGCCGTCTCCACCGAGATTATGCCCCAGCCATGGCCACCGCAGTTAAAAAATAGTTTTGGAGACCTCCCTCCCCGAGTTTAACCACGAAGAATTTCTACTGTTGGTAGCCAGATTGGCTTTTTAAAAACACTATATCGCAAATTTCGCTGAAAAAGAAAATTTCCCCAGATTATTGGCATACCATCCCCTTTTGAGCAGATTCCTCGCTGGTCGGTCGCCTACGAACTCCAGGCTGGCAGACGTTTGAGTGGTGGGCAGATTTTTTAGCTGTATTGAGGTGTACCGGAGGCGTCGCCCGTATTTTCTCCTTCTTCTGGTGCCAATATAGGATGATTCAGGAAACTTACGTATTGCTGAACCACCTGTCGGGTATCACCCCAGCCCCTGATTTCTCCCTGCTCCAACCATAAGGCTAAGTCGCACATGGTTTGAATTTGCTCGAGGTTATGGGAAACGAACAGGATGGTGGTGCCGGCCTGTCGGAATCTGTTAATACGTTCCAGGCACTTCCTCTGGAAACTTTCATCCCCCACCGAAAGTATTTCATCCAGAATCAGGATCTGGGGATCCACCGCGGTGGCGATGGCAAATCCTAAGCGGGCCACCATGCCGGAAGAGTAGGCCCGCAAAGGAGCTTCAATGAAATCCCGGAGCTCGGAAAATTCCACAATTTCCTCGAACTTGCCATTCATCATCTTTCTGGTTATGCCTAAAATTGAGCCATTCAGGTAAATGTTCTCCCGGCCGGTCAACTCGGTATCAAATCCTGTCCCCAGTTCGATGAGAGGAGCCACCCGGCCATCTACCCAGACCTGCCCCCGGATGGGCTTCATCACGCCGGCGATCACTTTCAGCAAGGTGCTCTTGCCGGCGCCATTCCGGCCCACAATCCCCAGCATCTCACCCCGAGCCACATGAAAATTAATATTTTTCAGGGCCCAAAATTCTTCATATTCAAACCGGCGCTGTATAACTCGGATGGCGAACTCTTTAAAGGTACGGATTCTCTCTTTAGGTAATTTATACCTAACCGAGATATCCTGCAAAAGGATGGGGTGGGTCATGTTTGGAGGTTCAGCTGTGATGTTAGATGTAATAGACAAACTCGTCCGCCAACTTGGAGAAAACCCAGTATCCTATGAGCAAGGCCCCCACGGAAACAAACATCGCACAAAGGATGAGTTGAGGTCCCGGCAATTGTCCCTTATAGATGGGCAGCCGAAAACATTCCACTAAATAATACATGGGATTAAGTTTGAGGAATGGTAGATACTTTGGCGGAATAATCTCCAAAGGATAAATGATGGGAGTTAAATACATCCAGGGCATAAGGATGACACTGTATACCTCTACTATATCAATAAAGAAAACTGCACAGGCAGATATAATGAGAGATATGCCGATAGTAAACATGATAGTCATTATTAATGCTATCGGTAGAAAAAGCATTGATGGCTGAAAACCTCTCCCTATAATAAATATCAAAGCCAATAGAGGAAGCATGGAGAACATGAAATTAATTAATCCGGATATAACCGTGGAGAGAACGAAAATTGTCTTGGGAATATAGATCTTTTTAAATAACGGTCCATTTGTCAAAATACACCGCGATGCTGCGGTTGTGCTCTGGGCAAAAAAATTCCATAACTGGAAACCGGAAAGAAAGTAAATAATGAAATCTTTTACTTCAAAACGAAATATCGTTGAAAATATAACGGTAAAGACAATGGTATTTATTATCGGATTGAGCATTGTCCAAAGAAATCCCAGCACGGATCTTTTATACCGCACAGTAAGATCCCGGGCAACCAGGTTCCAAAGCAAGTCCTTATAATTAAGTAATTCAACAAATTCAATTTTTACCATCGGTAAAATTTATCCAATCAAAAAATATAAATCAAGGAAAAAACTGGATTCCCAATCCCCCTCCATCCGGGCCAAGGCAACTTCTTTACTCCCATCGGCAAGGCCACGGTCCCGGGGAGGACGCCCACGGGTCAGCAACCGTGAGGTTCTGGAAGGCCTCTTGCGGCTGCTGCGAAGGGAAGCGCTGGGGCAAAACCCGCCCCAGGGATATCCCAGTCCATCTATTTCGTATAACTCATAAATCAGTGACACAAGATATTACTGGGAGCATGAAAGAGATTAACTTTTCACCTTCACCCTAACCCTCTCCCTCAAGGGAGAGGGAATTTAAGGAAGATCAAGATTAATCAATTTTTCGCTCTGAATAATAATTATAAATCGATATATTAATTTTACTTTGGCCATCATAGAGATAATCTCTTAAATAACTTCTCAGGTATTACTTTAATCGCCAGCATGATCCATTTCCAAAACCATTTAGTATAGACCAGATCTTTGCGCCTTTTATAGGCGCGATAAATATCGTCTCCCACCTCCTCCGGCTTTGCTACTAGTTTTTCAGGAAGATCCAAGCCCTCAATCATCTTGGTCTGCACAAATCCGGGTAATACGGTCAGTACTTGAACATTACGTTTAAACAAGCGGTTGCGCAGCCCGCTTAAGTAAATGGTCAAGGCGCCTTTGGCCGCGCCGTAAAAGTAGTTACTCTGTCGCCCCCTCTCACCTGCAGGAGAACTAAGGCCAATGATAAAACCGCGGCCTCTCTTCTCAAAATCGGCCGCCACTATCTCCAGGATGCTAACGGCTCCCAGGAAATTCGTTTCCGTAATGCGTTGGGCTTCGACAAAATCCTCCTGGGCTTTCTTTTGGTCTCCCAAGTAGCCAAAGGCCACCACCACCCCATCCGGTTTGGGGTTGAGGTTTTGGTAAAACCGGCCATGGGAGGCATAGTCCGTGGCGTCAAAATACAGGGGCACGGCTTTCACCTGATACCGAATTTCCAGATCCCCGGCTTTTTTCGCCAAAAGCCCCAGGTCCCGGGAAGCCAGGTAAAGGTTAGCTTTTTCGGCCTCGGCGAACTTTGCGGCAATGGCCCGGGCAATATCGGCATTGGCCCCTAATATTAATAAATGCATATTTATATTCCCAATCGCCTGGATTGTAGGGAGTTAAATTTTCGCGTCAAGCCCATTTTTTCTCTCAATTCCACAAATTTTTCCCACTTGGGATAGCCTTGCCGGAACACCTGGGGGCCCATGCGGACATCCTTGGTCAGGTAGAGACGTCCCCCATGATCCAACACCAGGCGATCCAGTTCATCCAGCAGAGGAAATAATTCCTGCTGCATCCTAAAATCCATGGCCAAAGTATAACCTTCCAGGGGAAAGGATAGATAGTTCTCATTTTCCGGGCCAAAGAGTTTCAAGGTGCCCAAGAAGGCCCCCAAGCCTGATCGAGCTACCCGCTGGAGGATCGCCGCCAAACCCTGATGACCGGCTTCTTTGGGCAACACCAATTGATATTGAGTAAAACCCTGGGGGCCATACAACCGATTCCAATGGAGGACGGCGTCCAGGGGATAAAAAAAGTTGAGCAAAGGTATCACCCTCTCGGTGGTCGCGTGGGAAACTCGCCGATAGTAAAGGTGATTGAATACCCTCAGGGAGAATTTGTTGAGAAAAATTCCAGGTACGTCAAAGGGGAGGGAAAAAGGTGGGGAGGATGGCAAGTGCGGGGGGCTGTTCTCCGCCCACTCCCCCACCATCAACAGGCCCCGGCCTAAATTATCCCCCTTCGCCAAACAATCGATCCAGGCCACAGAATAAGGAACCTCTTGGTGTTCCTCGAACAGTCCTATAATCTCTGCAAGATTCCTGGCTTTAAGTGTCTTTTCCCGGATATAGGCGCTATGAATCCGCTGCATCTGAAAGGTGGCCGTTAAAATGACCCCGGTTAGGCCCATGCCCCCGCAGGTGGCCAAGAAGAGCTCCATATTCTCCCCGCCACTACAGTGGACAATCTCCCCCTGGGGGAGCATCAGGTCCAGCCCGAGCAAACACCGGCTGAAACAGCCTTTCTGGTGGTGATTCTTGCCGTGGACATCGCTGGCAATGGCTCCCCCCACGGTGATGAACCGGGTGCCGGGAGTAATGGGCAAAAACCATCCTTGGGGGACGAAGGCGTCGATCAGCTCTGCTAAACTGACCCCGCTTTCACAGGTAATGACTCCATTGTTCGGATTAAATTGCAAGATGTTATTATAGCGTCGGGAAAAAACAACATTATGGTTCAGGGCACTATCGCCATAACTCCGGCCTAAAGCATAGACAATGACTTCTTCATCTCTCTTCAAGTATTCCCTGAGGGTCTCTGGTTTCTCAAAACCAAAAACCTTGGCTGTAAGCCGAGGGTAGCGTCCCCAGGCCGTCAGATTCATGAAGCCTCCATGGAATTTGACATATGCCTAATAAAGTACCCTTAACGGTTCAGTACATAAAATATTAGGTAAACATTCAATAACCATAACATGATAACTACTTGCATGAAAATGTCTTTAAATAAAATTAGCGTCGGGTAGCCACTTTTCTGTTCTACAAAAGTAATTTGCATATATCTTAGAAACCCTAAAATAACCCAGAAGGTTGTCAGATACAGATTATTGGTCCCATGTTTACTGACTACCTCAGGAGAAACAGTATAAAGTATATAGCTTACAATAATAACTGCGGCCAAAACTACCATGCTCAGAGAAATAAATTCTAAGTTATACTTATTCAAGGAGCGCCTGACATTATGACCATCATTAGCCAAAATGAGGTCATCCCGCCGTTTGGCAAAACTCAGAAACAGGGCTAAGAGAAAGGTCATTAAAATCAGCCAGTGGCTGGGCCAGACCTCAGAGGCGATTCCTCCCGCAAAAACCCGGAGAACAAATCCCAGGGCAATACAGGATAAGTCAATAATAGCCAGATTCTTTAAGCCATAGGAATAGGCCAGATTCAACGCCAGGTATGCCCCTAAGGGCAGGAGGAATATCCGGTCCAGGAAAGTTAGGGAGATCAAAAGACAAGAGACTATAAGAACCGCAAAAAACCGGATGGCTGCGGTTTTGCTTAAGACCCCGGCCGCCAAGGGCCGAAATTTCTTCGTGGGGTGCTGCCGGTCCAGCTCGATATCATGGAGATCATTCACCACATAAACGCTGCTGGCTCCCAAACAAAAAACCACAAAAGCCCAGAATGTGGTCCACAATGCTTGATAATCGTACAGCTTATGACCAAAAAAGAGGGGAATAAATATGAAACCGTTTTTTAAGTATTGATGTGGTCTTGCGAGTTGCAAGTAAGCTCTGTATTTATTCATTTTATATCCTACTGACCCTTCGCCCCTCCGTCCCTAGATATCATCTATCGGATCAAAAGGTAAAGTTGGCTTTCGAACAGCAGGTGCTGTTTTTTCCTCTGTCTCAGTTAGGACAATATCCGGATCGGTGCCTGCGGCGGGCCTAGCCAATAGGGGCGTTAATCAGTTCCCAGTTAAAATACCGATGCTTACGGATTCTCTGCCGGGATTTTTGGGGGGATCTAGTAATGATTTAGAGGTCTCGGCCGCTCTGGTGACGACTCCTTTATTTGCCTTGGCAATTATTCAGGGTTATTTCTCATCAGGTTGACCACTTTATTCCTTTGCCGGCGGGAGAGTTCCCAGGTGCGATGGGCGATCTCGGCTTTGAAAGCAACCAGGAAGCGATGCCAGGTCAGCACGATATATTCGTTATAAGTTTCATCATTATGGGCGGGCCTCACCCACCTTACAGTTAAGCGGGATCCCTCAACGCGATCTTCGCAATAGATCCGCGCCCTGTCGGGATGGACCGGGTGAGGGTTAATCCATCTTGTCAAAGTTTCTCCGTCATCTATCACCTCGACACTATCGAAATCCAGATCCCGCACTCCTGATTCCAACAAGGATAAGAGCTCTTGGAAAGACTTGGATCTGGGGATCCTTTGTTTCATGAACCGGAGAAATTCTCCCAGAAATTTGAAATGGGACCGGTTCTGCAGGGTGACGGCCAAATCTCCAACTCTATACAGCATAATTGAGGCTAGGGCTCCCAAAAAGAGCACCAGCATTAGAAGACCGCTTAGGAACCTGGTTATCTTAAACCCCACTTCCAAGACGGTTAACAATGTCAAAGCACACAGCGCCGCGCTAAAAAAGTAGAAAAGAGCCACGGTGAGTCGAGGATTTTTGATTCTTCCTATCAGGCGGTGGTGGATATGGTCGCCGTCTCCCGTGAACAATGCCTGGCCTTTTATCCACCGCCGCAAAATTGACAGTGCCACCTCGAAAAGAGGAATCCCCAAGGGGAGAAAGGGAATCAGGATCATCAGGCTGGTGCCCCAACGCTGCCCCGGGGAGATTGCCACCGAACTGGTGGCCAGGGTTCCCAGAAGAAACCCGAGCATCATGCTTCCTCCATCCCCCAAGAAAATGGAGGCGGGAGGAAAATTAAACATCAAAAATCCCAGCAAACTCCCGGAAATGGTGAAGCCCATGCTGGCGGTGAAAAAATCCCCCTTTGCCAAGGCAATGATGCTGCTGGTGAGAGCCGCAAAGAAACAGATCCCCCCGGCCAGACCGTCCAGGCCGTCGATCAGGTTAATGGCATTGGTGACCACAATAACCGCCAGGACAAACAGGGGGATCCCGGACCAACCGAAATCGACGAGGCCAATAAATGGGATAGTTGCCCTGGCAATAGTGTGGCCGCCTAAGACCAATACGAGACCGCCCAGTATCTGGCCGAGCAGCTTTTTCCTCCATCCCAGATTAAGCTTATCGTCGATGGTGCCCAGGATCAGGATCCAGGTGGTGCCCAAGAACAATGAAAGCATTTTCAGCCTGTCGGGCTGATTTATGGAGATCTTCCCCATCACCAAAAGGCCGAAGAATGAAGAAAATACCAGCAAGAATGGGAGGTAAATAGCCACTCCCCCCGACAGGGCAGTGGAACTGAGGTGATTTCTGCGTCCCCCTGGAGATGAGATCAACCCGTATTTGAATGCCGCCGACTTGATTAAAGGAATGGTCAAGTAGGTGACGGTGAATCCAAAAAGGGCCAGAAGGGATGTGGTCCACTCGGACATCGGTATAGCACCCTCGTCAATCATTGGCAGGATGTGGAAAACTTGCTGACTTGGTGGAGAAATTCCTTCCCGGGAAGATTAGTTTTACTTCATCGCGGGTGGTGCTTGCGTCCAGGGCCATTTAACCCTATTTGCCTTTCTATCCCGGATATTTCAGGAAAAGTCCTTAAAAAGGGAAAGGGTGCCGGCTAAGATGCTGTTGTTCCCCCACAAACAACCTCTCGCCTCAGGATACCCTGAGGAAATATTTTGCCATAAACAGCCCTTCTTTGAAAGCCTTTTCTCCCAGGAAGTCATCGCCGCTTTTAAGGGTGGAGAAAAAAGGTTGACTCTGTATAAGGGAAGGAATTTCTCGGGGATTATTCTCTTGGGGCCGTTCGTTAAAGATTAATGGCGAAATTTCCGGGAAATTTCACTCTCGGTTCAGGGGGCCTTCTGTCCAAGACCTTGCCCTTATTAGGCCTGTAGGTGTTGGATTTTACGAGGATAATCTTCTTCAGCGCCCTTTTCGCCGGGGGCCCCCCGAGGAGGCCCGGGTCAACCCCCTGGTCCCGGAGGCCGACCCGGGCCGAAGGCGCATAACTGCCTAGATGGTGAGTGGGGGGGAGGGCCAGGGGCCGGTGGGCCCCTGCCCCCTCCCTCAAAATGTCTTTCCCCTACCGCATATCAATGGTGAAGCCCTGGGGCCCGATGTTCAGCTGCACCCCCTGCTGCACGGCATAGAGGTCGATGATCACCCCCCGCTGGTTCTGCATGGTCATGCCGGCCATCCCCCCAGCCACGCTGATCCCCGCGCCCACCGCGGCATAGTTGCCGGAAAAATCGGCCACGTTCTTCAAGTTATAGACCGTGCCCACCGCCCGCAGGGTGGAGATGCCCACGTCCCCCACTCTGAGGCCCTGGATACTGAAGGGATAGGCTTTGCCTTCGAACCGGAGGGTGCCCGAGCCCCAACTGACGCCCAGTCCGGCGCCCACGCCGGTAAGGTCAATTTTCACCGTGGCCTGGGAGGGAGAAGTCTCCTGCCCCTGGCCCGGGGATACGGCCACCAGGAGGAGGGCCACCATTGTTAGAGTCAGGATGATCCGCGACGCGCGCATGGTTTTGGTCCTTTCTCGGGGAAATTTATTTGACTGCGGCCAGTAGCCCTCAAAGTAAGGCGGTTTACCGGAATGTCAAGTTGGGTGGTTACCGGCCGTGTCTATTAGGGGTATTCCCCCCCAAGAATGACCCTGGGCGGCAGCCGCAAGCTTGTTATATAATGTGCCAGACACAGCGGATGCTGGATTCGCCGCCCAAAAAAGGAGCTGAAAAATTGGATATCCATAACTTGACCATAACCAAGCTGGCCGAGGAACTCTGGATGGCCGCGGGCAAATGCCCCAAATGCCAGGGGGCCCGGGAGCACCCCTTCATCTCCCGGGGCCGGGAAAACCTGGTTCCCTGCCTCCAGTGCGAGCCCCTTTACAAAATCCTGGAGCCCATTGAAGCCGCGTTGGAGATCCTCCGGGAGAGTTGAAAGAGTGGGGGGCGGCCGGGTCTGCGTCTGCGACGAGCCCATCCCGGAGGACTGGACCTACTTCGAGGTCCTCTTCGCAGACGTCAATTTTGTGGCGGTCTCCCCGGTGGCCGGGGATGGGGAGGAACTGAGGGGAAGCGACTTAAAGTGAGGCTTTGGGAAACCTGAAACGCTTCCTGGAGGACACATAGCCCACCCAAAAACCTGGCGGGCAATGCCCGGCCTTGCTTTGCTCTGCCCCCCAGGGGGAAGGCTCCGGGCCTCTCCCGGCCATCTTCCTTCTTCAACGGCTCACCGGCTCATAGTAGGCCACCCCGTCCCCCCACCAGGTCAATTTATAGCGCCTGCCCTTAAAATCCAGATGGGGCCGCACCCAGAGAATCAGCCGCTCCACCAGCCGCCCGTGGAAAGGATGGGGCAGGACCGCGGTCACCAACTGGGTCGGTTCTTCCATAACCTCGACAAAGGGATCAACGGTGTATTGCTGCATAACCGAACTTCTCCTCTAAATCTTCCCCTCTGATTGAGACCTTTCTTATTAATATAACCACCCTGAGAAATTTTGCCAGGCCGGGGGCGACCAAGCCTGACCGCTAATTATGCAACTCAGAAAAACAGAAGCCCCAGGAAGAAAGAGCGAATTCTTCTAGGGGGAGTCGTTCCTTGACCAGCGGTTAAGGTTGCGCCCTGCCGGGTATGCCGCCCATCCATCAATAAAGCACTTTCACCAGGAAAAGCCCCTGGGCCGGAGCAGTGGGGCCGGCCCCGGCCCGGTCGCCGCTCGCGAGCAGACCGGCCAGGTCCTCCGGGGGGCGCTTGCCCTGGCCCATCTCCACCATGGTGCCCACCAGGCTGCGCACCATGCCCCGGAGAAAGCCGTTGGCGGTGATCACGAAACGGAGCCGTCCCGCCTCTCCCTGATGCCAGGCCGCAGCCAATACCTCCCTGACCGCGTGGCCGGAGCCGCTGCCGCTGGCCCGGAACGCGGAGAAATCATGCTCCCCCGACAGCACGGCCGCGGCCCGGGCCATGGCCTCCAGGTTCAGGGCTTCCCGCACCACCCAGGCATAGCGCCGGTTTAAGGGTGAAGGCTCCGGCCGGTTCAGAATCAGGTATTCATAAGTCTTGGCCCGGGCGGACTTGCGGGCGTGGAAATCCGGCGGGGCTGCCGCCGCGTCCAGGACGGCGATATCCCGGGGCAGAAGGGAATTCAATCCCGCGTGAAAGGCTTTTAGGGGAATATGACTTGAGGTATGGAAATTGGCCACCTGGCCCCGGGCGTGCACCCCCGCGTCGGTGCGGCCGGAACCCAGGAGCTTGACCGGCTCCCCGGTGAGTTTCGCCAGCGCGGTTTCCACCACTTCCTGGATGGTAAGAGCATTTTTCTGCCTTTGCCAGCCGTGGTAGCCGGTGCCATCGTATTCCAGGAGGAGGCGGATGTTTATCATTTCAGTGGTCAGTGGCCATTAATAAACGATAGAATTTCGATTTTGGTAAAAGCAAACCCGGGGAAAAAAAGAACAGCCGGGGGCGGCTGTTCCATGTTTTTCCCAGGCTGATTGTCATTGATCAATGCCAGGCACTGATCACTGACCACTGACCACTAAGGAACGAACGGCGCCACCTCCAGCCCCATCGTCTCCGGGAAGCCCGCCATCAGGTTGAAATTGTGCACCGCCTGTCCCGCCGCGCCCTTGGTAAGGTTGTCGATGGCGGAGATGACGATCACCCGGCCCCGGTCCCGGTCCACCCGGAAGCCCAGGTCGCAGTAATTGGAGCCCCGCACCTGCCCGGTATGGGGCAGACTCCCCGGGGGATGGAGGCGCACAAAGGGCTGGCCCTGATAAAAAGCCCGGTAGCGCTCGAACAGCTCCGCCTCGCTCAAGGGGTTGATCAGGCTGGCGTAGAGAGTGCCCAGGATGCCCCGGTTCATGGGCGCCAGATGGGGAGAGAAGGTGAGGCGCACCGGGGCTCCCGCCAGGAGGCTGAGTTCCTGTTCCATCTCCGGGTTGTGGCGGTGGTCCGCCACCTTATAGGCCCGGAAGGTGTCGTGGACTTCGCTGAAGGAGGTGGCCAGGTTGCCTTGCCGCCCGGCGCCGGTGACCCCCGAGGCGCAGTCCGCGATGAGGGAATCCAGGTGCACCAGCCGGGCCTTAACCAGGGGAGCCAGTCCCAGGATGACGCAGGTGGGATAGCAGCCCGGATTCCCCACCAGGCGGGCGCCGGGGATTTCCGGGCCGTGGAGTTCCGGCAGGCCGTAAACCGCCTCCTGCAGCAATTCCGGCGCGGTGTGGGGCTGGTACCACTTCTCATACACCGCCGCGTCCCGGAAACGGAAATCCGCGCTGAAGTCTACCACCTTACACCCCTGGGCCAGGAAACCGGGAATCATACCCATGGCCGCCTGGTGGGGCACCGCGGTGAAGACCACTTCGGCCTGGGCCGCGATTTCTTCCGGGCTGGAGTCGCTGAAGGGAAGTTGGACCACACCGGCCAGGGCCGGGAAGATCTGGTCCATAGGCAGGCCCGGGTATTCCAGGGAGGTGAGGGCCACCAGGTCACAGCCGGGATGGCGCGCCAGCAGCCGCACCAATTCCAGGCCGGCATAGCCGGAGGCGCCGATAACCGCGACCCTGACCTTTTTCATGGGAAGACTCTGTAGAAGTGATTTGGGGGAAGGCTGTAGGGGCGGGTTTAAAACCCGCCCCTACGGTCCCTGGCCCTCCCCCCACAAACAATAAAATCAGCGCTTGGAGTACTGGCAGCCGCGGCGGGCGCCCCGGCGGCCGTATTTCTTCCGTTCCTTGATCCGGGGGTCCCGGGTGAGTAACCCGGCCTTTTTCAGGACGCCGCGAAACTCCGCGTTGAGTCCCACCAGGGCCCGGCTGATACCGTGCCGGACCGCGCCGGCCTGGCCTTCCAACCCCCCGCCCTGGACGTTGATGAGAATATCCAGCTCGGGACCCGCATTGACCAGACTTAATGGCTGGCGTACCAGGTTGCGGGTGGTCTCCATGGGGAAATATTCTTCAAAAGCTCTCTGGTTCACCACGATGCGGCCGTTGCCGGGCCTCAGATAGACCCGAGCCACCGCGGATTTGCGTTTGCCGGTGGCCTGGATGTTGGTAGACGCAGTCATCAATCCTCCCAAGTTAAGGGTGCCGGCTGCTGGGCCTCATGGGGATGCTCTCCCCCGGCGTAGATTTTCAGCTTTTTCAACAGGTTCCGGCCCAGGCTAGTCTTCGGCAGCATACCCCGCACCGCGTGGCGCAGGACCTCCTCCGGTTTCCGGTTAAGCAGTTGGCGGGCGGTGATGGATTTCAACCCCCCCATATACCCGGAATGCCGGTGGTAGAATTTCTGGTCCAGCTTCCGTCCCGTGAGCTGTACCTGGGCGGCGTTCACCACCACCACGAAATCACCGGCGTCCATATGGGGAGTAAAACTCGCTTTGTTTTTGCCCCGGAGGACCATGGCCACCCGACTGGCCAGACGGCCCAAGACCTTGCCCTGGGCATCCACCACATACCACTGGCGGGGCACTTCCCCCGTTTTGGCCATAAAACTTTTCATGAGATAACACTCCTGATTAATAACCGTATATTTATATCCGGGGCTCCCCTAGGTTGTCAAGGGGTGGGGGCAGGATTTTCCCCTGTCCAGGCCATTTTACCCCATGGATCACTTCTCTTGGCGAGCTGGGGCGGTTTGCCTCCCGGCGGGTTCCGGGTTTGATTATGCTTTGCTTTCCCCCCGGGAATGTGGTAGAAAATTTTTTGAAACTAGTTCAAATAGGGAGAGAGATGCCTTATTGTAAACAATGCCAATTAATTCACGGCGAAGAACACCGTTTCTGTCAACGCTGCGGGCAATTGTTGAAGAGCTCCGAGGCCGGGGCCATACCCTGCGCCCGCTGCGGGACCCTGACCTATCTTGGACAAAAATTTTGCACCGACTGCGGCCTGCCTCTCAGGGTGGCCCGGGTGGCCAAGGAAGAAGAGCAGCCTGCCCCCCGGCCTCCCTTATTTTATCCCCACAGCTCAGAGCCCCGCTCCCGCCGCTCCCAAAGGCGGCCCAAGATGGCCCTGTCTCTGGTGGGCATCATGTTGCTGGTCCTGGGGGGAGTGTATCTATGGACCCGCCTGCCCGGGGGGGCGCCCACGGCCCGGGTCCCCACCGTGTCCACTCCCCATGACGATATGCGCCGGGAGGTGGAAAGGCTGGCGGAAAAGATCCGCGCCGCCCACCTCAACAAGGACATCAACAAGTGGCTCAGTTGCTATCATTCCTCCTATCCCAACCTGGGACGCCTGGAAAGCCAGATTCTGGAGTTATGGAAAAATTACGATGTCCGGGAAGTATCTTACCGCATCGCCAATGTGCAGCGCCAGAGCGACAACCGGGCCAGCGCCGACCTGGTGTGGAATATTCAGGTTTGGGATCACCGCACCCATGACTATACTTTGCTCAGACCCAGCTACAAGATAATGCTGGAGAAAACCAACGACGGCTGGAAAATCCGGGATAGCAAAGAAGAGGGAGGGGGGCCTTCTTAAGGTGAAAACTTTGGCTGCAAGAAAGTTGCCCTGGGCCCGGCTCCTGGGATGCTGCCTGGCCCTGTGGCTGGCTGGCTGCGCGCCCAGGATTTTCGAGACTCCCTATGTTCCGCCGCCGCCGCCCAGGCTGGCCCCGCCCCCCGTGGTCAGCCGCCCGGTTTTGTACGTGGCGGCCAGCCGCCTCAATCTCCGGGGCTGCGCGGGCATGGACTGCCCCAAAATTTCCGTGTTGGAACAGAATGAAGCCGTGGAAAAACTGGGGGAGATGGACGATTGGTTCGAAGTGATCGTCAAGCGGGATGGCCGCCGGGGTTGGGTCACATCCCGCTATCTCTCCCTGGAGCCGGTAACCCCTACTCCCGAAGCGCCGCCGCCCCTGGAAGCCCCTCCGGCCTTAGCCCCGGTGGAGAAGCCACCCCCGCCCGCCAAACCGCCGGTAGTGGAAAAGCCCAAACCCGCCAAGCCCGGGGAAGCGCCCCCGCCTCCCAAGAAAAAGCCGGAGGAGGCCACGGAACCTGCACGGAAACCCGCTCCTCCTGCGGAAAAGCCTGCTCCTCCGGAGAAACCCACGCCCATCAAGGAGCCCGAACCGGAGCAGCCCAAGAAGATTCGGATTATGTAAGCTGATGTGGGGGAGGGGGGTGTGGGGGGAATGCAAAAACCTCAGGTCCCTGGCCCTCCCCCCACAACTATGACGTCCCCCACTCCAGCAACGCCGCCCCCCAGGTAGCGCCTGCGCCGAAGCTCACCAGGAGCACCTTGTCCCCTTCTTTGATGCGGCCTTCCTCCACGGCTTCGTGCAGGGCGATGGGCACGGAGGCCGCGGAGGTGTTGCCGTATTTGTCCACGTTGACGAAGACCTTTTCCATGGGCACCTTGGCGAAACGGGCCCCCGCGTCCAGGATGCGCCAGTTGGCCTGATGGAGGATAAGAAAGTCCAAATCCTCCCGGCTGAGCTGGGTCGCCTCCATGATGCGGCGGATAGACTCCTTCACCGCGCCCACGGCAAACTTAAAGACCTCGGGGCCGTTCATGCGCAGGAAATGGCGTTCAGTGTGGCTCTGGGGCGGCAGAAAGGGGCTCACCTCCCGGTTGAATTCCGTTTCGCAAAAAAGATTCATATTCAGGCTGGAGGCGATGAAGGAGGTGAGGATACGGCCTTTTGGGGCCGGGCCCACCACCACCGCGCCGGCCCCGTCCCCGAAGAGGATACAACTGGAACGGTCGGTCCAGTCCGTGAAGCGGGAATTGGCGTCGCTGCCGATGACCAGGGCGTATTTCCCCTCCGGGCCCACCAGGCGCTCCGCCACATAGAGGGCGTAATTGAAACCGCAGCAACCGGCCTGGAGGTCAAAGGCTCCCAGGACCCCGTTCAGCCCCAGGGCGTCCTGCACCCGGATGGCCGCGGCAGGATAGAGATAATTGGGGCTGTTGGTGGCCAAAATGATGTAACCGAGTTGGCCCGGCTCCAGCCCGGCCGCGGTTAGGGCCTGCCGGGCGGCCGCCACTCCCATGGTGACGATATCTTCATCCGGCGCGGCGATGCGGCGCTCCCGGATGCCGGTGCGCTCCATGATCCAGGTGGCCGAGGTATTCACGATCTTTTCCAGGTCTTCATTGGTGAGGACCCGCTCCGGCACATAGGCCCCGGTCCCCAGGATGCTGATATTGCTGGCCGCCAAATTCGCCCCCTGATCTCACATGAGTATTTGCCAGAGTTTATAACTCAGACAGGGGTAAAAGGCAAACCAAATGGGAGCTTGCCTCCCCAGGATTCCCCGGGGGCTGGAAGTCTTCCGGCGGATAGCGGCAAGTTCCTAAATTATTAGATAAAATCTATCTAATCGCCCTGGCCTGACCGCCCCCCAACAATCTTCACCTCCACTTGAAAATTTCTCTAAATCTTTTTGACTTTTTCCCATTATTTTGTATAATGTTTCTGCTAAATACACAATATATTGTATCAGAAAGAGAAATAAGCAACCCCTTGAAACCAGGAGGAGAACATGGGCCAGCTCCAAGAAACGAGGACCATAGCCGGTGAACTGCCCCTAAGCCCCAACGCCGTGGTGGTGCTGAAACGCCGCTACCTGAAAAAGGACGACAACGGCGAAGTCACGGAGAAGGCTCAGGACATGTTCCGCCGGGTGGCGGAGACCATCGCCCAGGTGGACCGCGACTATGATCCCCAGGCGGAGGTGGCCGCCACCACCCGCAAGTTCTACGAGCTCATGGCCGGCCTCTACTTCATGCCCAATTCCCCCACCCTGATGAACGCCGGCCGGGAGCTGGGCCAGCTCTCCGCCTGCTTCGTCCTGCCGGTGGAGGACTCCATCGAAAGCATCTTCGACGCCATCAAGCACACCGCCATCATCCACAAATCCGGCGGCGGCACCGGCTTTTCCTTCTCCCGCATCCGCCCGGAAAACGACGGCGTCCTCTCCACCAAGGGCGTGGCCTCCGGCCCCATCTCCTTCATGAACATCTTCGACGTGGCCACCGAGACCATCAAGCAGGGCGGCACCCGCCGGGGCGCCAACATGGGGATACTCCGCATCGACCACCCGGACATCGAACGCTTCATCACCTGTAAGAACGACACCAAGCGCCTCACCAACTTCAACATCTCCGTGGGCCTCACCGACGCCTTCATGGACGCGGTCCGGGAAAAGGCCGACTTCCCCCTGATTAACCCCCGCACCGGCGAGGAAGTGAAAAAGGTCCGGGCCGATGCCCTCTTCGACCTCATCGTCCAGAGCGCCTGGGCCACCGGCGAGCCGGGCATCATCTTCCTGGACGCCGTCAACCGGGACAACACCCTCCCCCACCTGGGGGAGATCGAGGCCACCAACCCCTGCGGCGAGCAGCCCCTGCTGCCCTATGAGTCCTGCAACCTGGGCTCCCTCAACCTGGCCAAGGTGGTCAAGGACGGCACCATCGACTACACCCTGCTCAGAAGGATAGTCCACACCGCGGTGCATTTCCTGGACAACGTCATCGACGCCAACAACTTCCCCCTGGAGGTCATTAAGGAACACACCCTGGACAACCGCAAGATCGGCCTGGGGGTCATGGGGTTCGCGGATATGCTCATCCAACTGGGCCTCCCCTATAATTCCGACGACGCGGTGGCCCTGGGGGAAGAGGTCATGGCCTTCATCCAGAAGGAGGCCCGCCAGGCCTCCGCGGCTCTCGCCGACCGCCGGGGCAATTTCAAATATTACGCCGGCAGCCGTTTCGACGGCAACGGCGTGGGCCGCATGCGCAACGGCACCACCACCACCATCGCCCCCACCGGCACCATCAGCATCATTGCCGGCTGCTCCAGCGGCATCGAGCCGCTGTTCGCGGTCTCCTACGTCCGCCGGGTCCTGGAGGGCACGGAACTGGTGGAGGTCAACCCCTATTTCGAGGAACTGGCCAAGGAGCGGGGTTTTTACAGCACCGAACTCATGCGCCAGATCGCCCAGACCGGCTCCATCCGGGATTTTCAGGAGATTCCCCGGGACGTCCGCCGCCTCTTCGTCACCGCCCACGAGGTCTCCCCCCAGTGGCACATCCGCCTCCAGGCCGCGTTCCAGAAATTCACCGACAACGCGGTGTCCAAAACCGTGAACTTCCCCCACCAGGCCAACCCCGAAGACGTGCGCCAGGTCTATCTCATGGCCTACGAAATGGGCCTTAAAGGGGTCACCATCTACCGGGACGGCTCCCGGGACCAGCAGGTCCTGAGCTTCGGGGCCAAGCCCCGGGAGATCGAATACATCACCCCCCGGCCCCGGCCCGAGCGCACCACCGGGGCCACGGAACTCATCAACACCGGTTGCGGCAAGCTCTACGTCACCGTGAACCGGGACGAACTTGGCTTCTGCGAGGTCTTTGCCCAGATGGGGAAAACCGGGGGCTGCGCCTCGTCCCAGATCGAATCCACCGGCCGCCTCATCTCCCTGGCGCTCCGCTCAGGCGTCAGGATCGACGCCATCATCAAGCAGATCACCGCCATCCGCTGCCCCAGCCCCATCTGGCAAAACGGCCACCAGATCCTCTCCTGCCCCGACGCCATCGCCCGGGTCCTCTCCAACGTGGCCCAGGTGGAAGCCCCGGCCCCCACCGCGTCCATGGCCACCTGCCCCGACTGCGGCGGCGCCATCGAACACGAAAGCGGGTGTTTGGTGTGCCGGGGGTGTGGCTTTAGCAGATGTAGTTAATGGTAGCACAGGCGTCTCGCCTGTGCAGATTTGGGGAAGGGGGCCAGGGACAAAAGCCCCTGCCCCCTTCCCCAAACCCCATCCCCCAACCCCATATTAAGTGAATTAGGTTAGATAGTCCTAAATTGGTAAGTGAGTATTCACCTATAGCATCACTTAATTAAAAACCCGTTAAACCCGCTCCTCCTGTCGGGCTTCCTCCCAGCCTGTCATTAACTTTCAGATGAAAGTTAATGGAATAAAGAAAGAATATAAAGAATATGTTGATAGCTTAGGTATGCTTTAATTTTTAGGCAGAATCCTTTTTCGGCGAAATTTGTGCTATCATTCCTCCAATGAGACAAAGTTGCTCATGTCTGGATGATGAGTGAAACACTAATGGAACCACTTGAGAAAGCATACTATGAAGTCAAATTTGAGAACAAATTTCTCAAGGCGAAGGGAGACGCTTTCCAGACCTTCTTTAATGACTTGATGGGCCGGGCCTACAAGGGTGATTACATGCCGTGCCGACCTTGGGGCAATCGGGGGGACCGGAAAAACGACGGATTCCTGAAATCCGAACGCCGTTTATTCCAGGTTTACGCCCCAAACGAAATGAAGGAAAGGGAGGCAATCGACAAGATAAGAGAGGATTTCGAGGGTGCCAAAAATTTCTGGGGCAAACATTTTGATAAATGGGCCTTTGTGCATAATGCCTCTTTGGGTATCCCGCCCCATGTGCAAAAGGAAATGCTAGACCTGGAGCAAGCTAATCCGGGGATTAAGTTGGACCCATGGGGTCTCGAAGAGTTGCGCATTGTCTTCCGACTTATTCAAAGGGCGGATTTGGAATCGTGGTTTGGTTACGCGCCGAACGCACAGGCTAAAGTAAGACTGGGTTTTGAGAATATTCGGGTTGTTCTGGAAACCATTGCATCCCGGAAACCCGATTCGAGAATGCCAGTCAAGCAGGTCCCACCTAGGAAAATTGAGTCAAACCAACTGTCTGATGGCATTGCCACTTTGATCAAAGAGGGGATGACAAAAGCCTCGATGGTGGATGACTTTTTCGGCAAGTGGCATGACCCAACTTTTGGTGAGCGTATTGCGGTGGCATTTCGGGAAAAATACGATTCACTTCGAGGAACTATGACTCCTAATGAGATATTCTACGAAATCCAAGCTTGGGTCGGTGGTTCCGAAAGAGGTACAGCTGAACATGAAATGGCAGTGTTGGTTGACCTGCCCCCATGGATTATACCAGAACTTAAGTTAGAGTTGGGGCCAAGTCAGCCCAGAGATCCTGGCGAAGCGTAGCGGAGCCAGGATCTCTGGGGGTCACGGCAATGGCTTCGGGTGCCGGT
>Ga0299912_10001494_pt1 | contig 18865 bp, 16 predicted proteins | sample RVTome_2_FD_207667 | JGI IMG/M metagenome (GOLD analysis project Ga0299912, IMG submission 207667) | Soil microbial communities from uranium-contaminated site in the Upper Colorado River Basin, Wyoming, United States - RVT95D214 (version 2) ... | reverse complement strand
ATGGACACGGCCTACATCCAGAGCTTGATGAGCTGACTGCAATGCGGTCCTGCGTCCTTCGAGACGGCCCTGCGGGCCTCCTCAGGATGACGAACTCGGCAGGCTGCAAAAACCATCGTCATGGTGAGGAGCGATGCGCCAGCATCGCGTCTCGAACCACGCACAGGGTATGAAATGAGCACAGAGTACGACGTCATCGCCATCGGCGCGGGCCACAATGGACTGGTCGCCGCCGCCTATCTGGCCGCGGCCGGCAAGAAGGTGCTGGTGCTGGAGCGCAACGCCTGGTTCGGCGGGGGCGTGGTCACCAAGGCGCTGACCGTGCCGGGATTCCTGCACGACCAGCACTCGATGGCGCATATCTTTATCCAGGGAAATCCGCTCCTTAGGAACGATGACCTCGGACTTAAGTCGAAGTTTGGCCTGAAATACGTCTTCCCCGAGTGCCCGATGATGTCGGTGTTCGAGGACGGGACCACGCTCGGCCTCTACCGCGACCGCGATCGCACCTGCGCGGACATCGCCAAGTTCTCCCAGAAGGACGCCGAGGCGTTTCGGCGCCTGTCCGAGCAGGCCGCGGGCCTGATGCCGATGTTAACCGGCGCGCTCTACAGCCCGCCGCCGCCCAACGGCGCCTCCAACGCCCTGATGGACCAGAGCCGCGAGGGCCGCGAGCTGTGGCGCATCATCCAGATGTCGATCCACGACTTGCTGAACGAGTGGTTCGAGCACCCCAAGGTGAAGATGACCTTCGCCCGCATCGCCGGCGAGAACCTGGTGTCGCCCGACGAGAAGGCCACCGGCATGGGCGTGTTCGTGTTCATCGGCTTCCTCGAAGCGTTCGGCTTCGGCGTGCCGGTGGGCGGCTCGGGCGAGCTGACCCGCGCCCTGATCGACTGCATCAAGAGCCACGGCGGCGAGGTGGTGGGCGGTGTGGACGTGGCCAAGGTGACCGTCAAGAACGGCCGCGCGGCGGGCGTCGTCGCGTCGGACGGCCGGGAGTACGCCGCCAAGGACGGGGTGATCGGCTCCATCCACCCGCACGATCTTGGCAAGATGGTCGATGGCCTGGACCCGTGGGTGGTCTCCACCGCCAAGCGGACCCAGATCACCGAGCTCGGCTGCATCACCGTGCACGCCGCCCTGAACGCGCCCCTGAAGTTCAAGGCGGGCGATCACGTCAAGGCGGTGATGATCGAGCTGCTGCCCAACGACTACGACGTGCTGCGCAAGTCCTTCGACGAGATGCGCTACGGCGGGTTCTCCAGCTATCCCCTGATCGGCCTGGGCTCGCTGACGATGCACGACCCGTCGCGCGCGCCGCAGGGCAAGGCGACCATGCACGTGTGGGACTACGTCACCTACGACCACCCCGAGGGGAAGAACTGGGACCAGGCCAAGGGCGACTACGCCCAGCACATGCTCGACCACATGGGCCGCTTCATCGACAACGTGGGGCCGGCGGACATCGTCGCCTATCACTGCGACACGCCGGTGGACATGGAGCGGACCTCGTCCAGCTTCCGACGGGGGGACCTGCACGGGGTGGCCTCCACCACCTACCAGTCCGGCGCCTGGCGCCCGACGCCCGAGCTTGGGCGCAACACCGTGCCGGACGTGGAGCGGCTCTATCTGGTGGGACCCTTCCAGTATCCGGGCGGCGGCGTGTTCGGCGCCGGGCGGGCCGCGGCCATGACCGCCTTCGACGACATGGGCCTGGACTTCGGCAAGGTCTCGGCGGGCTGAGATGAAGCTCTATTCGCCCGACAAGTCCGAGCTGATGGACGTCAGCGCCATCGAGCGCGACGGCGACGATCTTGTCATCAAGGGCAAGGTGTTCGGCTCCATGCCCATGACCGCCAAGCTGCGTCCGGCCGAGGCGCGCAAGCTGTTCGGCCTGCTGAACCTGCGCCTCATCCTGTTCATCCTCACCCTGCCGTTCCGGGGAAGCCGGTGACCGACTCCTTCACCGCCGATCGGCTGGACCCCATCCCCTTCGTGGAAGCGGAGGTGAACTACATCCACCCCGACTGCGAGGCGGGCGTCCTCTACGAGGAGCAGCGGGAAAGCTCGACCCTGGTGTTCGACCCGCGCACGGTGCGGGTGCGCGACGGTCGCGGCGAGCGGTTCTCCCTGGCCGAGGACGGCTTCCAGCTGGTCCACGAGCCCGCCAGCGCGAACCTGCTCGACCCCGATCAGGTGCACGGCGCCTACGCCGAGCAGATGGCCGAACTGGTCAAGGGCCTTACCGGCGCCTCGGAAGTCTGGGTGTTCAACGACGTGACGCGCCTTGAGGATCAGCCTCAGGCCAACAAGCCCGCCCACAGCGTCCACGTGGACTTCGACCGGGAGACCCTGGAAGGCTTCATCCGCGCCATGCACCCCGAGCCCGAACGGGTGCTGACCAAGCGCTTCGCCAACATCAATCTGTGGCGACCCATCGCGCCGGTGGAGCGCGCGCCGCTCGCGGTCTGCGAGGGCGCCAGCATCGCGCGCGGCGACCTGCGCACCGGCATCATCCGCATGCGTCCGGACGAGCCCATGCCGATCGCCATGTCCGGCTTCAACATCGCCCACAACCCGGCGCACCGCTGGTGGTGGTTCCCGCACATGCAGCCCGACGAGGTGCTGGTGTTCACCCTTTACGACACCGACCCGGACGCCCCGCAGTTCACCGCCCACACCGCCTTCGAGGACCCGACCAGCCCGCCGGACGCCAAGCCCCGCCAAAGCCTGGAAATCCGCACCATCGCCGTCTTCGACTGACGACGGCTCCGGCCTGACGCTTGCGCCTTGCCAGCGCCCGCGGCCACCCGGATAGTGACCGCAAACATACCAATCCACCCGGGGGAAACGGCCATGTCGGAACTGATCGAAGGCGGGCCGGTTCCGCCCGAAGAAGCGGTCGCCCTTGAGGCGCATGTCGGCCCCCACAAGGGCGCGAGCCCGCTTGGCCAGTTCGCCTGGGCTTTGTTCGACGGGGCCCGCAGCCCCTACAACGCGCTGGTCAACATCTTCGTGTTCTCGGCCTACTTCTCCACGGTGGTGATCGCCGACCCCGTGCGCGGCCAGGCGGTGTGGAGCTACATGACCGCCATCGCCGCCCTGATCATCGCGATCGGGGCGCCGATCTTCGGCGCGGTGGCCGACGCGGGCGGGCGGCGAAAGCCCTGGCTGATCGCCACCATGATCCTGGGCATTCCGTGCATGGCCGCCATCTGGTTCGCAACGCCGGGCATGACCGTCGGCCTGGGGCTGGTGATGGCCGTCATCATCGCCTCGAACTGCTCGTTCGAATATTCGGCGATCTTCAGCAACGCCATGCTGCCCAACGTGGCGCCCAACGCCAAGCGGATCGGCTTCCTTAGCGGCCTGTCCTTCAGCCTCGGCAACGGGTCGGGGGTGATCCTGTTCCTGTTCTTCCTGCTCGCCTGGAGCTGGAACCCGAACCCGCTGTTCGGCCTGGACGCCGCCCAGCACGAGCCGGAGCGGGCCGTGGGCGTGCTCTCGGGCCTGTGGTGGCTGGTGTTCGGCATCCCGCTGTTCCTGTTCACGCCGGACTCGCCCTCCACCGCGCGCAAGGTCCCCGAGGCGATCCGCCACGGCCTGACGAGCCTGAAAGCGACCCTGTCCAAGATCGGCAAGTTCAAGAACATCGTGCTCTTCCTGGCGGGCCGGATGGCCTTCAACGAAGGCTTCATCGTGCTGATGCTGTTCACCGGCGTGTTCGCGGCCGGCGTGCTGCACTGGACGCCGACCATGCTGATCACTCAGGGCCTGATCAACAGCGTGGTGGCGGCCCTGGCGGGCCTGTTCGCCGGGTGGCTGGACGCCAAGATCGGCTCCAAGAAGTCCACCATCGCCTTCGTGGCGGGGTGCCTGGTGTTCAACATCATCCTGGTGTCGATCACGCCCACGATGATCTTCTTCGTGGATATCGGGACCAACACCTCCACGGGGGGCCTTTACCCCACGCTGCCGGACAAGGTGTTCTTCGTCGCCCAGAACTTCGTCGCCTTCTTCGTCACCTGCGGCCTGGCCACCGCGCGCTCGCTGATGGCCAAGCTGTCGCCGCCGGCCATGCTGAACGAGTTTTTCGGCCTCTACGCCCTCTCAGGAACGGCGACAGCCTTCCTGGGGCCGCTCGCCATCGGCATCCTGACCGGACTTTTCCACAGCCAGCGCGCCGGGGTGGCGGTGGGCGTGGTGTTCTTCGCGGTCGGCATCCTGCTGATGCTGCGGGTCAAGGAGGAGCGGGCGGAGGTGGAGGTCCTTTAGGCGGCCGGCCCGACGCCGCTCTGTCGCCAACATTTGCGGCTGTTAAGACGCCCGGGCGGCCCCAGGCTTGGATTCGGGCCGCCGCGCTTTCGCAATTCGGCTTTGCGGTTCATAGTCCGCGCACGGCCCACCGGGGGACTAGCGTCTTGAGATCAGTGACCATTCTTGGCGCGTCGGGCTCCATCGGGACGAGCGCCCTGGCGTTCCTGCGCCTGCACCCCGACGAGTTCCGGCTGCAGAACATCGCGGTCAATTCCGATTGGAAGACCGCCGTGGAGATCTGCCGCGAGTTCGGCTGCGGCGCGGTCGCCTTCTCCGACGCCGCGGCGGCGGCCGAGTTCCGCAAGAACCCGCCCGGGACGCCCTGCGAGGTGTTCGAGGGGCCCGGCGCTTCCGCGACCATAGCCAGCATGCCGGTGGACGTGGTGCTGGCGGCGATCTCGGGGTCGGCTGGCCTGCCTTCGGTGGTGGCGGCGGTCAACGCCGGCAATCGCCTGGCTTTGGCCAACAAGGAACCGGTGGTCTGCGCCGGGCGGGCCCTGTTGGAGTTGGCGAAGAAGCAGGGCGTCGAGGTCATCCCCACCGATTCCGAGCACAGCGCGATCTTCCAGTCGCTGCTCGCCGGCAAACCCAGCGAGATCGCCTCGATCCTGCTCACCGCCAGCGGCGGCCCGTTCCGAACCTCGACCCTTGAGCAGATGCGCGCCGCCACGCCCGAGCAGGCGCTGAACCATCCCAACTGGAGCATGGGGAACAAGATCACCATCGACAGCGCCACCCTGGCCAACAAGGGGCTGGAGCTGATCGAGGCGGCCTATCTGTTCGAGCAGGACCCCAGGACCATCGAGGTGGTGGTGAACCCCTCCTCGATCCTGCACTCGGCCGTGCAGTTCCGCGACGGCAGCATGATCGCCCAGCTCGGCAAGCCCGACATGCGCGTGGCCATCGGCTATGGCCTCAGCTGGCCCGACCGGCTGGAGACGGGCGTGGAGCCGATCTCGCTAGCCGCGCTGGGCGCGCTGCAATTTGAGCCGGTGGATGTCGAGCGCTTCCCCTGCCTGGGGCTGGCCAAGGCTTCGCTGGCCAGCGGCACGGGCGGCCCCCTGCTGTTCAACGCCGCCAACGAGATCGCCGTGGCCGCCTTCCTGAAGGGGCGGATCGGCTTCATGGACATCCCGGCCCTGATCGAGACCTGCCTGGAGCTGGGCGGGAACCGCTTCGCCGCCTCGCTGGACGACGTCATCGCGGTCAACGCCGAGGCCCTGACCTTCTGCCGCTCGCAGCTCATGGCGCGGGCGGACTAGCCGCGGCGCCACGGTCCAACCGCCGACGGCCCTCGGCCGCGTACCAGAGAAACACCGCCGGCGCGCCGACGATCACGTCCCGCGCCCGAAGCACCAGCGACAGGGCGATGGCGGACGAGGCGTCCATGCCCAACGCCGCGCCGACCAAGAGGAAGCCGCCCTCCTGCACCCCGGCCGCCCAGGGCACCACGAAGAAGGCGCTGCGCGCGGCCGAGACCAGGCTCGCCAGGGCCACGCTGTCGAGGAGGCCAAGCGGGTGGGACAGCGCTGCGGCGGCTGCCCAGACCTGCACCGCGCTCATCAGCCACGCCAGCAGGTGCAGGGCGCCGGCCGCCGCCACGCGTCCGCGCAGCAGATAAATCTTGCGCACCGTCTCGGCCAGGTTCAGCGGCCCGGTCTCGGACTTGAGACCAAGAAGCCCCCCCGCCAGCTTCTCCCCAAGCTTCTCGGCGAAGTGCAGCGCCCCGTGGTGCCGGCTGATCGCGAACATCAGCAGCACCGGAAGCAGCGCCACGCCCGCGACGATCGCCCAATGCCGCGCCTGCACGATGTTCAGATGAGGCATCAAGAGGGCCAGGCCGATCAGGGTGTAGACCGCCTGCGTCAACGCCTCGACGGCCACGTCCACGATGGTGCTTGCCGTCGCCCTGCCGGCGCTGGCGGCCCCGATCACCGACAGTGCCCGGGCGCTGATCGCCTCGCCGATGGCCGGGATGAAGCCAAACAGGTTGGTGGCCCCGTCGCGAATCCAGCGGGCCGCAAGGCAGGCCCTGAACGGCGTTCCCCCCGCCACCACCCACCAGCCCGCCGCGCACAGGATCAGGGAGACGACCTGGATCACGCAGATCACCGCGAGCCGCCCAGGGCCTACGGCCGCCAGGGCGTGGCCGATGGCCTCCACCCCCGCGTGATAGGCCAGGACCACGGCCAGGATCACCCCGGCCACGAACAGCAGCGCCGGACCTGCTCGGCGGATCATGCGGCCCTCCTGGTCGGGAAGACGTCCGAGAACCGGACGAGGCGCACGGCCTCGCACGCCGCGATCACGTCCGGGTCGGTCAGGGCGTCCAGCTCCTCGCGCGCCTTCCAGTGGGCCGGTGGCGCGAACGGCCCGGACAGCGCGCCGGACGCCGGGTGCAGGCCGATCTCGCTGATCCCCGCCGGCAGGTTGGCGATCATGCCCAGCAGCAATTCGCGAGTCACCGCGCCGCCGTCGTTGAGCCCGAAGAACCAGTCGTTGCAGCCGATCCCCGCGCGCCGTAGCCGCCAGCGCATCAGAGCCATCATCGGCGCCTGCTGAAGGGAAGTCTTGAGCCGCCGCGCGAGGCCCCGCCGCCCGGCCGCGCGCCAGGAGGGCAGCGCCGGCTCGTTCGGCACGCGCACGGCCGCGACGCCGAACTCCGCCGCCATCTCGCCGATCACCATGCCCAGCAGCGTCGGATGCTGATGGAAGTGCCAGTGGCCGTCCACATGATCCAAGGCGAGGCCAGTCTTGGCGAAGCGCTCGAACTGCGCATGCACCTCGGCCCGTGCCTGGGCGCGCACCCTGGGCGACAGGGCGATCATGGCGCCGGTGACCACCGGACGGCTGGCCAAGTGGCCGCCCTCGGCGTCAATGAGGTCCGGGACTGCATCGACGGGCATGGCGGACGGCGCATCGAGCAGGGCGAGGTGCAGGCCGACCCCCAGCTTCGGCATCTTCCTGGCGCGGCGCACGGCGTCGGCGGCCGCGTCGCCGGCGACCACCAGGCTGGCGCAGGTGAGCACGCCCTTGCGGTGGGCCTCCTCCACCGCCTCGTTAACCTGCACCGACAGGCCGAAGTCGTCGGCGGTGACGATCAGGGCGCGGCCTTCGAAGCTCACCCGGCCGCCGGGGCGGGCTTGGCGGGACGCATGAAGCGCCGGGCGAGACGGACCATCCTCGGCACGAAGGTCGGACGCAGCAGGCGAGGATCGTAGGGGGCCAGGCGCCGGTCGTTCTCGGCCAGGCACAGGTCGATCAGGTCCGTCAGTTCGATGTCGGCGCCAAGCTGCTCGGCGCCGGTGACGGTGAAGTTGTTGTCCTGGGCAGGTCCGCCGTCGAGGTCGCGGGCGAGGCCGATCCGCTCCCAGATCAGGAACAGCCAGACGCCTATGACCCGCAGCTCGAACCACGGCCGGCGCCACCAGGGCATGTTGCGCCGATGCCAGGCCACCCAGTTCACGAAGAACAGGATGTGGCGGCCCTCCTCCTGGATCACCGGCTCGAAGGTGTCGACCAACTCGTCCGGAAAGAACCCCGTGCGTTTGGCCGCCGCGAACAGGCCGAAGGCGAAGAAGCTGTCGATGCACTCGGAGAATCCCGTGACCATGAAGGCCCATTCCGGGTCTTTCGGGCGCTTGTACTCGGGCTCGGGCGCAAGCTTGATGCCGTAGGCCTGGACCAGATTCGACAGCACCACCTTATGCCGCGTCTCTTCATAGGCGTTGAGGGCGATGGCCTTCTTGAGCAGGGGATCGTCGATCAGTTCGCCATAGGTGCGCACCCGTAGGCCCGCCTTGCCCTCGGTCTGCACGGCGATGTCCCAGATCGGCAGGTTCACCAGCCGGTCGCGCGCGTCAGGCTCCAGCTTCGGCCAGTCGATCACGCGGGGGCGATAGGCGTCGAAGGTGTCTAGCAAGGTGCGGCAGAACAGCCGCTTGTGCGTCTCCCCGCCCAGGCGGAAGCGCGCCCCCGGCGGCGGGCTCGGCCACGCCTCGGCCGAGGTGTCCGGCAGGGAGAGAGCAGCGTCCGTCAAGCCGCGATCTCCTTGCGCTCCTTGAGGAAGTGGAAGAACTCCACGCCCTCGCGCAGGCGGCGCTTCATCATGTCGGGGCTGCGGACCATCTCGCTGACGATCGAGGCGATCTTGCCGGAGCGGAAGTAGAACTTCTTGTAGAAGGTCTCCACCGAGTCGAAGATTTCCTCGTGGCTCAGGTGGGGGTAGTGGAGCGGCGCGATCTGGATGCCGTTGTCGTCCACCAGTTCGGCGTGCTCGGCGTCGAGCCAGCCGTTCTGAACCGCCTGATTGTAGAGGAAGGTGCCCGGATAGGGCGCGGCCAGCGACACCTGGATGGTGTGCGGGTTGATCTTGGCCGCCCAGTTCACCGTCTCCTCGATGGTCTCCCTGGTCTCGCCCGGCAGGCCGAGGATGAAGGTGCCGTGGATGGCGATGCCCAGCTCATGGCAGTCGCGGGTGAACTTCTCGGCGACCTCGATCCGCATGCCCTTCTTGATGTTGTGCAGGATCTGCTGGTTGCCGGACTCGTAGCCAACCAGAAGCAGGCGCAGGCCCCCGTCCTTCAGCTTCTTCAGCGTCTCGCGCGGGACATTGGCCTTGGCGTTGCACGACCAGGTGACGCCGAGCTTGCCCAGCTCCTTGGCGATGGCCTCGGCGCGGGGCAGGTCGTCGGTGAAGGTGTCGTCGTCGAAGAAGAATTCCTTCACCTGCGGGAAGGCCTTCTGGGCCCAGGCGATCTCCTCGATCACATGGCCGACGCTGCGCGTGCGGTAGCGGTGCCCGCCCACGGTCTGCGGCCACAGGCAGAAGGTGCAGCGCGATTTGCAGCCCCGCCCGGTGTAGAGCGAGATGTAAGGGTGCCTCAGATAGCCGATGAAGTAGTTCTCGATCTGAAGATCGCGCTGATAGATCGGGGTGACGAACGGCAGGTCGTCCATGCTTTCCAGCATCGGCCGGTCGGCGTTGTGGACGATGGCGCCGCGGGCGTTGCGCCAGGAGAGGCCCTGGATCTTCGACCAGGGACGGTCCTCGGCCACTTCCTTGACGGTGAAGTCGAACTCGTTGCGCGCGACGAAGTCGACCAGCGGCGCCTCGGTCAGGCTGAGGTCGGGCTGCACCGCCACCTTGGCGCCGATCAGGCCGACCTTGAGCTTGGGATTGGCGGCCTTCAGCGCCTCGATCACCTTCACGTCGGACTTGAAGGAGGGCGTGGAGGTGTGGAGCACCACCATCTCGAAGTCCTTGGCCATGGCCGTGACGTCCGAGAGGCTCTGGCGATGCGGCGGGGCGTCGACGAGCTTGGAGCCCTCCACCAGCGCGGCCGGCTGGGCCAGCCAGGTGGGGAACCAGAACGACTTGATCTCGCGCCGGGCCTGGTAGCGCGAGCCGGCGCCGCCATCGAACCCGTCGAACGAAGGCGCCTGCAGGAAGAGGGTCTTCAGCATTCCAGGCTCCTAGCCGGCCGAAACTCCGCGGCGGGATGAAACACGAAACCGCGCGCCCCGCCAGTCCACCGAACGCACGAACAGAGAGCAAATGAATACCCCAAATGAGACGAAATCCCGCACCGGCAGCAGCGGGGCGGGTCCGGACGACGCGCCGACGGCCCGATCCACGGCCACCATGAGCCCGATGCGCGCCAAGACCGCCGTCGCCAGCAGGCCCAGCGCATAGTCCGGCGCGCCCAGCAGCAGGGCGCCCAACGTCGCCAGGGGGACCGGGTGGGTCACCACGCTGCCGAGGTGCCCGGCCGGCTGCAGGCTGCGGATCGTCACCATCCAGCGCAGTTCCTGGGAGACCAGGGCCGAGAAGCTCCGCTCCGCGCAACCGTGCGCCACGGCGATGGGCGGCAGGACGACCTGCAGCCCCAGCGCCCTCACCGCCCGGCCGATCTCGTAATCGTCCGCCAGCACGTCCTTGAACGCCCCAAGGCCGCCGATTCGGTCGAGCACCGAGCGCTTCAGGGCGATGGTGGAGCCCATGCACGGCTGGGCCATGCCAAGCGCCACACCCAGGACCACGTTCGGCAGGAAGGCGTAGCTCACCCCCATGGCCGTCAGCCGTGACCAGAAGCCCGCCCGGCCCTGCCCAAAATAATAGCAGGTCGCCGCGCCGACGCCGGGCGCCTCCAGGGCCTGCGCGATACAGCCGAGATAGGCCGGGCCGACCCGGATGTCCGCGTCGCTGATCACCAGAAGATCGTGGCGCGCCTGGGTGGCCATGTTGATCAGGTTGGAGACTTTGCGATTGGCGCCGTGGAGCTGCGCGTCCAGCACCAGATCGACGTCGGCGGCGTGCTCGGCCTGGAACGCGCGCGCAATCGTCAGCGCCGGGTCGGCGGCATCCTGCACGCCCAGCACCATCTGCACCGGCGCATCATAGTCCTGGACCATGAAACTCTTGAGGTTTTCGGCAAGCTCAGGCTCTCCGCCGTGAAGCGGCTTGAGCAGGGTCGCCGGCGCGGCGGGGCCGGTCGGCGCGTCCGCCGCGCGCAGCCGCCGCCCGACCAGAACCGCCGCGGCCAGCGTATAGGCGATCCCGGCCGCCGACAGGGCCAGCAGCACGCCGCCCGCGATCTGGATGATCAGCAACACCGGCTGTTTGTCCCCCAGACGCCAAGCCCGGCCAAGCGCGGAGGTTCGAATCCCCGTCGGCCCCGCCTGGCGAGCGCGCCCGTAGATGGATGGTTTGGGCCTAACGTGGTAATCACTATATTCGCAAAATGGCGCCATAATCCGGTGCGACACGCGCCTGGCGCGCGAGGAGCGGAGACGTCGATGCCAGTGCGGGGGAATCGTCTCGACCTGACAGACAACAGCGCAAGCGGGCGCCGTGCGCGGAGCCTGTCGGCCCTATTGACGTCCGTGGCCCTGCTGGCCGTCGCCGGCGGCGGGGCCGTGAGCGCCCAGCCAACCGCGCTAACGCCCGTGAGCCTGCCGCGGGTCGCGCCGATCTCCGAGCCGGCCCCGACCTCGGTTCAAGCCACAACCACGCCCGGCGATCCTTGGGAGAAGGTCAACCGGCGCGTCTACAAGGCGAACCGCAAGGTCGACGCCGCCGTGCTGCGCCCGGCCGCCATGGCCTATAAAAAGGTCATGCCCCGCCCGATCCGCAGGGGCCTGCGTAACTTCCTCGCCAACCTCGGCGAGCCCATGGTGTTCATCAACGACATCCTGCAGATGAAGATCGCCAAGGGGGTCAAGACCGTGGCCCGGTTCGCGGCCAATTCCACCTTCGGCGTCGGCGGCCTGATGGATCCGGCGACCAAGGCCGGCCTCAAGCACCACGACAACAACTTCGGCGTCACCCTGGCGCGTTATGGCGTGCCGGCGGGCCCCTATGTGTTCCTGCCCCTGCTTGGCCCTTCGACCGTGCGCGACCTGGTGGGCTCGGGCGTGGATCTCGCGGCAAATCCTCTCACTTTCGCGAAGTTCAGCGGCGTGAACGTGTTCCACACCTCCACCACCCTGGTGGCCGGGCTCGACGAACGGGCCGAGGCTGATCCGGACCTGAAGGCCATCGACGAGATGGGCACCGACAGCTACGCGACCATGCGCTCGCTCTACCTGCAGAACGCGCGCGCCGAGATCACCGGCGGCGAGGTCGACATCGCCAACCTGCCGGACTTCGACGACCCGGGCGAGGCGGCCGCGCCTGAGGCGGTCCAGACCGTCGCCGCCGAACCGGCGGCGCCGGAGCCGGCTCTGGCCATGCCGGACGACGCCGAGCTCACGACGTCGGCTGAGTCCGCGACCGCCGAACCCTCCGCCGACGCCCCGGGCGGGGCGGGGACTGTCTCCGTGGCCTCCGCGTCCGTGGCGGCGGCGACGCCCACGGCCCCGCCGTCGCTGGCGACCATGGCGCCGGCCTCACTGGCCCTGGTGAATCTGACCCCGGTCACGCACTAGGCGCCGGACTTGGCTGTGGAGGACGACTCCCCTGTGCTGGTGACCGGGGCGAGCGGCTTCGTCGGCTCGGCCGTGGCGCGCGCGTTGATCGCCAAGGGCGCCACGGTCAGGGCCCTGGCCCGCACCTCAAGCCCCAAGCAGAACCTCGACACGCTCGGCTGCGAGATCGTGTTCGGCGACATGCGCGAGCCGGCCGACATGACTCGGGCGATGGCGGGCGTCGGGCGGGTCTATCACGTGGCGGCGGACTATCGGCTGTGGGCCCGCGATCCGGGCGAGATCGTCCGCAACAACCTGCAAGGAACCGAAGCGGTGATGCGCGCGGCCCTGGACGCGGGAGTGGAGCGCGTCGTCTACACCTCGTCCGTCGCCACGCTGAGCCTAGACCGCCTGCCCGCCGACGAGACCGCGCCGCTTTCCGTGGACGGCGCCATCGGGGCCTACAAGAAGAGCAAGGTCGCCGCCGAGCGACTGGTGGAGCGCATGATCGCCGAAGAGGCCCTGCCGGCGGTGATCGTGAACCCCTCCACGCCCATCGGCCCGCGCGACGTGCGCCCGACGCCTACCGGCCGCATCATCGTGGAGGCGGCGACCGGCCGCATGCCGACCTTCGTGGATACGGGCCTGAACCTCGTGCACGTGGACGACGTCGCCGAAGGGCACCTCTTGGCCATGGACAAGGGCCGGATCGGCGAGCGCTACATCCTGGGCGGCCAGGACGTGCTCCTACGCGACATGCTGGCGGCCATCGCGCGGCTGACCGGCCGCAAGCCGCCCACCGTCAGCCTACCCCGCGCGCCGCTCTATCCCCTGGCCTGGACCGCCGAGGCCGTGGCGCGGATCACCGGCAAGGAGCCCTTCGTCACCGCCGACGCCCTGAAGATGGCCAGCCACCACATGTTCTTCACCTCCGCCAAGGCCGAGCGGGAGCTGGGCTACACCGCGCGGCCCTATGGCGAAGCCCTGGCCGACGCCCTCGCCTGGTTCCGCCGGGAAGGCTATGTCTGAGGCCATGCTTCTGGCCGCGCTGGGCGTGATTCCGCTGATCATCTGGCTGCACCTGACCTTCGGCAGGGGCTTCTATTGGCTGGCGCGCGAGCGCGACGACCGGCGCGAACCAGCCGAGCCCGCTGTCTGGCCCTCCGTCGTCGCCGTGGTCCCGGCCCGCGACGAGGCGGACGTGATCGCCCGCTCCATCGGCTCGCTGCTGGTGCAGGACTACCCCGGCTCATTCCGGGTGATCCTGGTGGACGATCAGAGCGACGACGGCACCGCCGCCATCGCCGCCCAGACGGCCGTTTCGCTCGGCGCGGATGAGCGGCTGGAGATGATGGGCGGCCGCCCCCTGCCCTCCGGCTGGACAGGCAAGCTTTGGGCGTTGAGCCAGGGGGGGGAGCGCGCCAGCGAGGAGGCCGCGCCCGACTACCTGCTGCTCACCGACGCGGACATCGGCCATCGGCCCGAGAACCTCCGCCATCTGGTCGCCCGGGCGGAGGCCGACCGGCTGACGCTCGCCGCCCTGATGGTCAGGCTGCACTGTGAGACCCCGGCCGAGCGGCTGCTGATCCCCGCCTTCGTGTACTTCTTCCAGATGCTGTTCCCCTTCGCCTGGGTGAACGATCCCAGGCGCAAGACCGCCGCCGGGGCGGGAGGCTGCATGCTGGTCCGCCGCGAGGCGCTGGAGGCCGTCGGCGGGATCGCCTCGGTGCGCGCGGAGATCATCGACGACTGCGCCCTGGCGACGCGCCTGAAGGCCCAGGGGCCGATTTGGCTCGGCCTCACCCTGCGCGCGCGCAGCCTGCGGCCCTACAGAACCGTGGGCGAGATCGGAAAGATGGTCTCCCGTTCTGCCTACGCCCAGCTTGGCTATTCTCCCGTGATCCTGGCGGGCACGGTCCTGGGCATGGTGCTGACCTATCTGACCGCCCCGGCGATGTTTGTGTTCGGCCATGGCTGGCCGAGGCTGGCCGGAGCCCTGGCCTGGCTGCTGATGGCGGTCTCGTTCCAGCCGATGCTGCGGCTCTACGGACGATCGCCGCTGTGGGGCCTGGCGCTGCCGGTGATCGGCGCGATGTACACCGTGTTCACCATCCAGTCGGCGCTGCAGGTGTGGCGCGGCAAGGGCGGCCACTGGAAGGGCCGCGTCCAGGCCATGGCGGGGCAGCTATGAGCGCCGCGGAGCTGCAATCGGGCAAGGACCACAAGGGCGAGAACTTCCCCGTCGCCTCCTTCGTCATCGCGCCCCGGCATCGGGCGGCGATCATGGCCTTCTACCGCTTCGCCCGCACCGCCGACGACGTGGCCGACCACCCCATCGCCTCGCCCGGCGAGAAACTCGCCCTGCTGGAGGCCATGCGCGCGACCCTGGCCGGGGAGAGCGACGCCAACCCGGAAGCCCTGGCGCTGCGCCGGGCGCTGAAGGACCGGGACCTGTCGCCCCAGCACGGCCTGGACCTCCTGGAAGCCTTCCGCCGCGACGTGAGCAAGACGCGCTACGCCGACTGGGACGAGCTGATGGACTACTGCCGTTATTCGGCAAGCCCCGTGGGCCGCTTCGTACTGGATGTGCACGGCGAGAGCCGCGCCCTCTGGCCCGCCAACGACGCCCTGTGCAATGCTTTGCAGGTGATCAACCACCTGCAGGACTGCGCCAAGGATTACCGAGACCTGGACCGGGTCTACATCCCGACCGGCGATCTGGCGCGCGCCGGGATCGGCGTGGAGGCCCTGGCCGCCCCCCGCGCCGCCCCCGCCCTACGCGGCGCAGTCGCGGACCTGGCCCGCCAGACCCAGGCGCTGCTCGACCGCTCGCGCCCCTTCGCGGCCGGGATCAAGGACGGGCGCCTCGCCTATGAGGTCGCCTTCATCCAGCGCCTGGCCGAAAGCCTGACGGCGTGGCTTCTGGTCCGCGATCCCCTGTGCGAGCGCGTGCACCACTCCAAGGCCGAGATGGCTGGGCTGGCCGCCCTGGCGCTGGTCGACCGCATCGTCGGCCGCGGGAAGCCGCGATGAGCGCCGCCGCGGAGGCCATCGCCAGCGTGCAGGCCAAGGCCGCCGGAAGCTCGTTCTACGCCGGCATGCGCGTGCTGCCCAAGGCCGAGCGGGAGGCGATGTTCATCGTCTACGCCTTCTGCCGAGCGGTGGACGACATCGCCGACGACATGGAAGGCCCCCGCGACGAACGCGCCCAGGCCCTGGCCGGCTGGCGGACGGACATCGAGGCGCTCTACGCCGGCGAGGACCCCGGCCGGGCGGCTCTGGCAGCCGAAATCGTGCCCCGCTACGGCCTCATCAAGGACGACTTCCTGGCCGTGATCGACGGCATGCAGATGGATGTGAACCAGGACATCCGCGCGCCGGACATGCGCACCCTCGACCTCTATTGCGACCGGGTGGCCAGCGCCGTGGGGCGGCTGTCGGTGCGCGTCTTCGGCATGGACGAGCATCCGGGGATCGAGCTGGCCCGCCACCTCGGCCGGGCGCTTCAGCTCACCAACATCCTGCGCGACATCGACGAGGACGCCGGGATCGGCCGGCTCTATCTGCCGCGCGAGCTGCTGCGCTCGGCCGGGATCGAGACCGACGTGCCCGCCGCCGTGATCGCCGATCCGCGCGTGGACGCCGCCTGCCGCGAGCTGGCCGAGCTGGCCCACCAGCACTACGCCGCCGCCGACCGGGTGATGGCCGCCCGCCCCCGGGGACGCCTCGCCGCGCCCCGGCTGATGGGGGCGGTCTATTCGCGCATCCTGAGGAAGACGGAGGCCGTGGGCTGGGCCCCGCCGCGGGTGCGCTCCAAGCTCGGCAAGGGCGAGCTGTTGTGGGTCGTGCTGCGGCGCGGGCTGTTCGGTTGAGCGCGGGGACGGTCCACATCGTCGGCGCGGGGCTTTCGGGCCTGTCGGCGGCCGTGGCCCTGGCCGGACGCGGCCTGAGCGTGCAGGTCCACGAGGGGGCGGCCCAGGCCGGCGGGCGTTGCCGCTCCTATTTCGATCCCCAGCTCGACATGACGATCGACAATGGCGCCCACCTCGTCCTGTCGGGCAATACGGCCGTGCGCGACTATCTGGCGGCCGTCGGCGCGTCCGAGCGCCTTGTCGGACCGGACGAGGCGGCCATCGCCTTCGCGGACCTGGGAACCGGCGATCGCTGGACCCTGCGGCCCAACGACGGCCCCACGCCCTGGTGGGTGCTGGATCGCCGGCGGCGGGTTCCGGAAACCCGGGCCTTGGACTACCTCGCCTTCACTCGGCTCGCCCGCGCACGCCCTGGGCGGACCGTCGGCGAGGTGCTGCGCGCCCGGGGCCAGCTGTGGACGCGGCTGATCGAGCCTTTCCTGCTGGCGGTGCTGAACACCCGGCCCGAGGAGGGCGACGCGGGCCTCGCCGCCGCCGTGGTGCGCGAGACCTTGATGAGGGGCGGCGCCGCCTGTCGCCCGCGCGTCGCCAGCCCAACCCTGGCGGCGGCCTTCGTGGAGCCGGCGCTGGCCTATCTGGAAGCCCACGGGACGACGGTGACCCTCGGCCAGCGGGTTCGCGAGATCGCCTTCGAGGACGGGCGGGCGACCGCCCTCGTTCTGCCGAGCCGCAAGATCGTGCTCGGCCCGGACGACACGGTGATCCTGGCGGTCCCGCCCTGGGTCGCCGAGACCCTGATTCCGGAGTTGACGGTCCCGACGGAGCACCGCGCCATCGTCAACGGCCACTTCAAGATCGCCCCGCCCGCCTCGGCCGCTCGGATCGTCGGGGTGATCGGCGGGACGGCGGAGTGGGTGTTCGCCTTCGAGGACCGGATCTCGGTCACCGTCAGCGGCGCGGACCGCCTCTTGGAGGCCGACCGCGAGGCCCTGGCCCGGCGGCTGTGGCAGGACGTGGCCGCCGTGCATGGCCTGCACGGCCCCCTGCCCCCCTGGCAGATCGTCAAGGAGCGGCGCGCCACCTTCGCCGCCACGCCCGCGCAGAACGCTCGCCGGCCGGGCGCCCGCACGGCCTATCCGAACCTCCTCCTCGCCGGCGACTGGACGAACACGGGCCTTCCCGCCACCATCGAGGGCGCGCTGCGCTCCGGCCGCCACGCCGCCGAACTGGCGCTCGGCGGGACCTCGCGCTAACGCTGAGAATATGGACGGCGAGCCCCCACACAACGCCCCAGGCGCCCTCGACGCGACCATCGCCAAGGCCACCGACGCCCTGATGGCGCTGCAACGCCCCGACGGTCACTGGGTGTTCGAGCTGGAGGCCGACGCCACCATCCCCGCCGAGTTCGTGCTGCTGAAGCATTATCTCGGCGAGCCCGAGGACCTGGAGCTTGAACGCAAGATCGGCGTCTATCTGCGCCGCATCCAGGCCGACCACGGCGGCTGGCCGCTCTATCACGGCGGCGGCTTCGACATCTCCGCCAGCGTGAAGGCCTATTTCGCCCTGAAGATGATTGGCGATGCCATCGACGCGCCGCACATGGTCCGCGCCCGTGAGGCGATCCTGGCGCATGGCGGGGCGGCGGCGACCAACGTCTTCACGCGCTTCCAGCTCGCCCTCTATGGGGCCGGTCCGTGGGCGACAATTCCGACCATGCCGGTGGAGTTGATCCTGGTCCCCCGCTGGTTTCCGATCCACCTCAACAAGATGTCCTACTGGGCTCGCACGGTGATCGTGCCGCTGCTGGTGCTGCAGGCGAAGAAGCCGGTGGCCCGAAACCCGCGCGGGGTGCGGGTGGACGAGCTTTACGAGACCGATGTGCGGGTCAAACCGACTTCACAGGCCGCTAAGAAGAGTCGGCTTTGGACTTGGTTCTTCAATGGCTTGGATGTGGTTCTTAAGGCTGTCGATTCCCTGTGGCCCAAGGGCTTGCGCCAGCGCGCCATCGACCGCTGCGTGGCCTTTGTCACCGAGCGGCTGAACGGCGAGGACGGCCTGGGCGCCATCTACCCCGCCATGGCCAACAGCGTGATGATGTTCGACGTCCTGGGCTATCCAGAGGACCACCCCCACCGCGTTCTCGCCCGCCGCTCGGTCGAGAAGCTCTTGGTGGTCAAGGACGACGAGACCTACTGCCAGCCCTGCGTCTCGCCGGTGTGGGACACGGGCCTGGTCGCCCACGCCCTGATGGAGACGGGCGGGCAGGAGGCCGAGCGGCGGGCGCTGAAGGGCCTGGAATGGCTAAAGCCCCTGCAGGTGCTGGACGTGAAGGGCGACTGGGCGGTGCAGCGGCCGGACGTGCGCCCCGGCGGCTGGGCCTTCCAGTACAACAACGCCCACTATCCCGACACCGACGACACCGCCGTCGCAGCCATGGCCATGGACCGGGCGCGCGCGCGGCTGGGCGCGGGCTCGCAATACGACGAAGCGATCGACCGCGCGGCCGAGTGGATCTGGGGCGTGCAGAGCAAGAACGGCGGCTGGGGCGCGTTCGATTCCGATAACGACCACTATTATTTGAACAATATTCCCTTCGCCGACCACGGCGCCCTGCTCGATCCGCCCACGGTGGATGTCTCGGCCCGGTGCGTGGGGATGATGGCCCAGCTCGGCGTATCCAACGACGACCCGCGCATGAAGGCCGCGCTGGACTATCTGGAAAAGGATCAGGAGGCGGACGGCAGCTGGTTCGGCCGCTGGGGCGT
>Ga0299912_10001493_pt1 | contig 18865 bp, 15 predicted proteins | sample RVTome_2_FD_207667 | JGI IMG/M metagenome (GOLD analysis project Ga0299912, IMG submission 207667) | Soil microbial communities from uranium-contaminated site in the Upper Colorado River Basin, Wyoming, United States - RVT95D214 (version 2) ... | reverse complement strand
GCCTCCTCGACGCTCTTGCCGATACCCGGCAGGTGCTCCAGGATATTGCTGGTGGTCTTTCGCAAATCCTCGTATGTCTGGCTCAGCCTGACCTTCGAGAAATACTTTGCCATCGCCCCGACAGTCGCATCTATGGCCATAGAATTGTCGTTGAGTACAATCAGCAATTGCCTTTTGACCAGTCCGAGGTTATTGAGCGCCTCGAAAGAAACACCGTTGACGATGCTGGCATCGCCGACCACGACCACGATCTTATTCGTTTCTCGTCGCTCGTCGCCCGTGGCTGGCTTCTTTTCCGTATCCTGTATTCTGTATCCTGTGTTCTTCTGGAGCTGCTCGCCCAGGGCCATTCCGATTGCCGTGGCTATGGAGGTCCCTGCGTGGCCCACAGCGAACTGATCGTACTGGCTTTCGGCGGGGCTGGGAAAGCCGCTAATCCCATCAGCCTGGCGAAGACGGGCGAACTTATCTTTTCTGCCCGTGATGATTTTATGCGCATAGCATTGATGCCCCACATCCCAGAGGAGTTTGTCCTTCTTGAAATCGAATACATAGTGCAGGGCCAGCGTCAGCTCCACCACGCCCAGGTTGCTGGCGAGGTGTCCTCCAGCCTTGCTGACAGAATCGAGAATGAGCTGGCGTATTTCATCGGCCAGCGTCTGCAACTGCGGGACTGGCAGCCTCTTCAAGTCGTAGGGGCTGCTCACTTGCTCCAATAATTTACCCATCGACGACCTTACCGTTTCAATCAAAAGTGCTGATAGCTAAGCAGTAAAATCAGAATTTTTCAAAAAATCTTTACTACTTTTACTATAACAGCTTACGCCAAAACATGCCACTAGTCAAAGCCGTTTTTTCGCCTCAAACGCGCAGATTGCTCCAATTATGGAGCGCCACAGGGCGCAAACATGGAAACCTGATAATTGTGAAAGGCATCAAAAGTGACCAACGGTAAATTGTCAGCCACGAAGATCATACCCTTAACACAGGGCAAATTCGCAATTGTAGACGCCGAGGATTACGACTGGCTTAGCCGCCACAAATGGTGTGCTGCGAAAGACAGAGGCACTTTTTACGCGCACCGAGGTAGCAACGGAAGGCTGATTTCAATGCACCGGGCGATTATGCGTGCGCCGAAAGGCCTGATGTGTGACCACAGAAACCATAACGGCCTTGACAATCGCAAGAGCAATCTTCGCCTCTGTACCAGCGCACAGAACCAGTACAACAAAAGCCCTAAGAAAGGCTGCTCATCGAAATACAAGGGCGTCATTCTGAGAGAGGACCGTAGAAGATGGCGGGCAAAGATCTGTTTCAAGCGTAAGCGGATACATCTCGGCGACTTTGCGGATGAGATAAAGGCAGCGTTGGCCTATGACGACAAGGCAGTTGAGCTTTTCGGCGAATTCGCCTGCCTGAACTTCCCCGAACGAATAGAGCTTAGAAAGTGGATAAGAAGGCTTATCTGGGCAGCGTGAGAATGCAAAATTCCAAATCCGAAATGCGAAGCACGAAACAACCCCGCACTGAGCCTGTTCGCTCCGCCGCAACTGGACCCAGAGCCTGCCCTTCCTATGTCTGTAAAGTAAAGGCATGTTTTACTTGACTGGAATATAGTAATCGGAATGTTCTAAGATTTGCAGATTAGTAGGGTGGCGGGGGTGGGTGTGTTATGTTATAAATAACCGGCGTCGAACGAGTCTTTGACTATCTATTTCTTTGTGGACTGCATTTTCTCAACTTCTTTACTAAGCTCAAGGACTTCAATGTTTGAGGGTCGGTCTTTCCAATTATCTTTCCAACAGACAAGCACATCGCATGCGTTAGGGTCATGGGCGTGATCCACAAAATCCTTGCTCATGAACTCAAACTCAATCTCCACTGAGCGCAGTTTTCCATCACGCTCAACCCGCGTAGCTGTACAGTCCGGAAAACTATTCGGCCACACGCCCTCAATATTATACTGAAGGTGCTTGCTCATCATTGCGAACAAAACAATAACGCCTTGCTCATTCACCGGTCCATACACCATATTTATATTCTCGTAACGAAGAAGGCGCCCCAATGGTCTGCCCTCAGTCTTCTCGGACAGACGGGTTCTTCTCCTGCTTGTTTCGGCTGTGGCTACAGGAGACACGTTCGGTTTATCCTCTCCTTTGAGCCAGTTTTCAACCACAGTGAGATTCTCTGAATCGGGTTTGTCTTTCTTCAACCATTTGTAGTATGCCTCGACCAAATCCCGCTTTAGTTCACCGGTCTTGTTGAAATGTCTTTTGAAGGTTGCATCTGCGGTACCAGTAATGAACTTAACCTGATTCCAACTTGGTATCCTTGCATATTTTGACACGACTTTGTCATATTTTTCCAAAAGCTGGTCGGGTGTATAGGGTTCTTCCTGCGGAGCTGTCCTAATACCGTGCCGACGCTTTACTTCAGTCAAACTCTCTCCCTGAAACAATTGCTCAACGTGATAAGGTTTGATGCCCATCTCGGCACACACGGCCTTTAGCCCAATCACCTTCTTGTCACTCTTACGGTCAAGCTCCTTCCATACCTTAATCACGTCTTCCTTTTTCAGTTCTTTTTTCCCCATATCGGCTCCTTTTACAGAGGTGTTTGTTCAGCCTGTCATTCTACCAATCACCCGTTTCACGTCAAAGCACGAATGCAGCAAATGCTCTTATCGCCCTAAACAAACCCGTCATCTTCGCCGCAAAGGGGCAATCCCGCCCGCGCCCATACTTCGCTATGGCCCCGGCTGAGGTCGTCGATTTGAGGTGTGGTTACGCTTGTTTTCGGTGGGTGGATTAAAGTCCCTTAGCTCGCAGTAGCGTCAGCAATTCCACGGTTTACTCTCGACGGAAGCACAAACAAATATTCGGCAAGAGCAATCGCAAAATCGAATGTCAACCTCGCTTCTTCTTTAGTGGGCAGTCCAACATCTTTATCAGCATGTCTCTGCGCGTTTGCATCCAATCTGATTTGGTGAGCCCACTCAGCCATTGTATCTGTGATTAAGTGGTCTTTCGCTGCCTTATCAATCCGTTCGTACAATGAACCGTCCTTATATGCCTTTTCTTTCAACATCGCATCGACGGCACTCGCACTAAGCATAATTGCTCCGGCAGGTGCATGGAGGCTGCCTTGAGCCTGCCGCAAAAATTCGCGTGGTCTTTCTGGAATTGAGTCGTCGATGGTTCGCGTACTCGGGTAAATCTCTTTAATTGGACGGGCGTGAGGCTTATTTGAGTCTGGTGGAACTCTCGGAGCCGAAGCAGTAACGACACCACCGCAGGAATTACAGATATAAATGCCCCACCATCGCTCGTCTACCCCTGCGTGGCTCTTTGTGGAAAGCCAGTCATATCTGACACGCTGCAACGTAGGATGGGCTTTGCCGCAGTGAGGACACGAGTCCATTTCTAAGAGTTCACTCAAGTATGCCATAGCTATCTCCCTCAATCAATTTCATATCGTGGAGAAGCATACAGCATCCTGCTATCCAAGTCAAGAGCCATAATCCGGTATGGCCCCGGCTGAGGTCGTCGATTAATGGCCTGTTGAGGTCTTTCTCGTGTCTTTTCTGACAAATATTCGTGTTTTTAATAAGACCTGTGTAGGTAAGTACTTAGAGGCGGAGAGAGGCAAGAAAACCAAAAAAATTCTGCAAAAAAAGAACAAAAGTCTTGCTTTAGTCGATATATGATTGTTATATTATTGTAGACGCAAGACCATAAATGACTATACTCGCCAGTGATCCTTAGTGGTCGCTGGCCTACAATATCCGCCAGCGATCAGCAAAATGGTCGCTGGCTTGTTTTTTTGATAAGGGTATGAATATGGATATGATATGCCGTTTTTATTGATGGAGGATATGCTCGCAAGTTATTTGAGCAGTTTCGCAATGTACGTGTTTCTTATCTGAAGTTCTCGGAAGCGATTGCGGCTCGTCAAGAGAGATTGCGTACATACTACTACGATTGTGCCCCCTATGTGAGTTCACCCGCTACCGCAGAGGAGAAAACGAGAAAAGCTGGTTTCGACCGTTTTGTGGCAGCGTTGGAGCGAGAGCCACGCTTCCAGGTCAAGTTGGGAAGGCTTGCCAGGCGTGAAGGCAACCAGGGTGCTATTAGATTCGAGCAGAAGATGGTGGACATTCTTCTTGCAGTGGACTTGGTTCAACTCAGCGTAGACCATCAGATTCAGAGGGCCGTCATCTTGGCGAATGACAGTGACTTTGTACCCGCGATTGAGATTGCACGTGGTGCTGGCACTGTTGTAGAACTGTATTATCATGTCCCTCCCCAACCACACACAGAACTAATGAGGGCCTGCGATGACCGTATTCTGATTGACGGGGGCCTGGTCGAGAAGATTAAGCTCAGATAGCCAGCTACATGGCGAATTCGGCGAAATTCTAAAAATTTTTTCATTTTTTCCCCCCAAATATTAGGGACAGCCACCTGTTAATGGCTGGGGCGGTTCTTTTCTACATGGTTTTGACGGGACGGGGTTTTGTGATTACGCTGGTGTTATCTCCTTGCTCGTATCTCGTTAATCGCCGGCGCCTCGGATAGATCTGTATAAGGCCGCCAAAGCGAAAATGGCTGCGCTTGTGATGACAATGCAGGCTCCGGTGGGTAAATCCAGATAGAAAGAAACGATAAAACCAATCAAGGCGCTAAGCATTCCGAAGATCGTCGCGGCGATGACCACCGAGCGGTGGCCGGTGCAAATTTGATAAGCTGCCGCCGCAGGGCAGGTAATTATGCTAAAAATCATCAATCCGCCGATAAGAGGCAGATTGACCGCTAGTATTATTCCGCACAAAACCAGAAACAGGCCGTATACAAACCCTGCGTGGACGCCGGTAGCGGCTGCGATCGACCGGCTGAAAAGCAGCATCTTCAGCTCCTTATTAAAAAGCGCACAGAAGATTGCCAGAACGGCAGCCATAACAGCGATGGTAATTGTGCCAGCTCTATCTGTAAAAAGTATATTGCCCCACAATAGGCCGAGCATTTCCGAGCGGCTGGCCTGATTGAGACCTATCCCAAGAAAAGTGAGGCCCAGCATAAGACAGAAAACTATCGCCAGTCCCACGTTTGTATCCAGGCGGGATCGCTCAGGCCGAATACCCGCCAGACTGAGCGCCGCAATTACTGAAGCTGCTATGCCGCCCAGCGCCGGGCAGATAGCAGTTAATGTTGGGTTGGCAAACACAAGGAAACTGCCGTAGATGGTCCCGGCCATCGCCGCGTGCGAGATGCAGATGCCAATAAAGGGAATCCGCATGCCTACAATATACACGCCCAAAAGCCCTGTACTCGCTCCGGCGATAAGACCAGCGACAATCACTAAATAGAAATATGGGTCCATAGTTGGCCCTGTGGATGAGCGGATTAGCGAATTAGCCAATCGGTTGCCAATTCTCTAATCAACTAATTCACCAATCAACTCACCTTTTTCGCTCTTTGTTGACCAGATATTTGCGCCCACCGAGTCTTACCGTTTCAATTCGGCAGTGATAAGCAACTTGCAGAGCCTCGGAGGCAAAAACCTCGTCAATATCACCGTCAGCCGATATGTGTCCCTGGTGCAAAAGGACAATTCTGCTGCAAGCCTGAGGCAGCAAGCTGGTATCGTGCGAAACAAGCAGAATAGTAACGCCAGTTTGATGATATAACTGCTCTAGAATTTCCGTTATCTGATATTTCCAGTTGAAATCAAGGTTCGCACAGGGTTCATCGAGCATAAGAACTGCCGGGGCCTGCGCCATTGCCCGCGCAACCAGGACTTTTTGCTGCTCTCCGCCGGAAAGAGACCTGAACGTTTGACCGCAGAGTCCGCCCAGCCCGAGTCGTTCAATCCAATTATCGACAATTTCGTCATCAGTCCTAGTCAGCCGCGACAGCAAAGGCCGAACGCTTATTCGACCCATCGCAACCACCTCCCGCACAGTAAAAGGCAGCTCGCAGTTGTACTCGGCCGTTTGCGGAATATAGCCGACCCCTTTTCGCACATTGCTCTTGCTCCAGGGGCTAAGCTTGACTAAATCTTTGCCAGCGAATTTTACCGTGCCGTGATTAGGATGAATCAGCCCACAACAGACTTTTAGCAGCGTTGTTTTGCCCGCCCCATTGGTCCCGATGACGCCTACAAATGCTCCAGATGGAATTTGCAGACTCTCGACATCCAGAATAATTCGTCCGCCGCGTCTCACCCGGACACCCGACAGGCTCAAACACCCTTCCATCATTGCGCTGCCGCCTCAACAAGAATCCGAACGTTCTCTCGCAGCAGTTGGTCGAATCCATTGCGGTGACTATCAAAGATAGGAAAGTTGCTAAAAACAATCGCTCTGGCTCCCAGGCGGTCGGCCAAGGCCTCGGCAAGAGCAGTGCCTTCCTGCCTGTTGGCTATCACAAATCTGACATCCTGGCCCTGGGCCTTTTTAAGACAATCATTAATGTTGGAGACCGTTTCGATGTCGCTGCCGGCAAAAGTAGCTACCGTCTCTAAGCCAAGCCAACGGGCAAATTGCACCTGGTGATCCGAGGCAATGACTTTCGCCGATCCGGGACCTGCCTGCTTCACGCCGGCAGATAGTTCGGCAGCCACATGTTCCAGGCGTTGCTGTATCAATCCTAGTCTTTGCGCGTATTGACCGGCTTTTTCCGGGTGCTGCGAGCAAAGGATGTTGCAAACTTCCGTGCAGATAGCTACATAAGTTTCCGGCACACACAAGCCCGGCGATGCCTTGACCAAGTGTATCTTCAGGCCATTCTCTTTCATTCGTGACAACGAATCCTCGATGCTTTTCTGAAAGTCAAAAAGCAGCAGCATTCTGCAGTGAGCAAGCTGCCTGACCTGAGACGGCAGAATGTCAAAGTGGCCAGGACACATGCCGGGCGGCGCCAAACAAAGAACCTCCGCATCCGGGCAGAGGTCCTTAACCACGCACTGCAGATAAGAATTGGTGACCGCAATCTCAGGCTGAATCGGGTCACTGCCCCTATTCTTACAGCCAGCCAAAAAGAAGACAGAATACAGAAGACAGAATACAGAAGACAGAATAGACCCTGCCTGTGTTTGCATACTTTTCGTTCGCCTTTATTGCTCGAATGTGCCGACCTGCCGGCCATTCTTCAGGCGAATTCGGACGATAACGCCCTGACCGGTCTGCGGGTTATACCACGTCTCTCGCGGCACAGGATATTTCAGCTCCTTCATACGGTTCAGGTCAAACTTTGGGCCGACGCTGTAAAGAACCCAGCTTACCGGCGAATCGCGCGGATCGTCATACTGCTTTCCTTCCTGCTTCTGGTTATCAGGAAATCCGTCGGGCACCCACAAATACGCCCCATTTTCAACGGTGACCGTCCTGTTATAGATCAACGCCCCGACCGACATATATTTATATGTGTACCCCCGATTGAACCTGTCTTCTATGCCGGCGGCCATGTAGGTATCGCTGCCAGGCTCAGGCAGATATTTACTTTGCACCAGCTCCAGCGGAAGCTGATAGAAATGGCCTCCGAGCATACAATCCACCCGCGTGGGCGGATATTTGCAGTCATTATCCAGCCCGTAGGCCTCAAGCGCCATCCCGATCTCACGTAGCTCGGCATTGACCGTGACTATCTTGGCCTGCAAACGAGCACGCCCCGCTGCGGGCAGCAAAATCCCTAAGAGCAGCGCGATAATGGCAACAACCACCAGTAGTTCAATTAAAGTAAATGCCCACTTCATATACGTTTAGCAGTCGCCGATACGGCGACTGATTTTAGCCCTGCCACCTGTGGGCAGGGCTGCCCCCCGGCACAGGTCCGGGGGCTAATCGGCGTCCCGCCAGTTTCACCGGGGGGGTCTCAACCAATCTTCTGCCAACCTTGCAAGGTCAACAAAGTTAACCACGCCGTCCAGATTGCTGTCGCCGGGCTTAGCCGCCATACGGTGTTCCCGGCTGGCCAAAACTGAACCATTCCCATCATAGTTCATCACATATATCCGGTAACCGCTTTTTAGATCCGTGCTTTCCTGGTCCATAATCCCGATGACAGCAAAACGCTCGGTTAAATTATTTGAGCCGGCATAAATTCCGTTGCCCCGGCCTAATTTTAGGGGAAAGGTCTTAGTGCCATCGGTTATAAGTAATTGCCCGTTTGGACGCCAGTCGCTTGCATCCGCGAACTTGACATCTTCAACCTCTACCAGCCGGCCCTGATAATACTCACAGCCTCTCGTTCGAGCAGGGTCAAAAACAAACTTGTCATTATCATCTTTTAACTGATCCAGATCGACAACTTCAGGCCGGGGCAATCCCACGCCTTGCTCAACCAGTTCAATCGTGAAATCGTGGTCGGGATTTTTTTGATGCTGCTCATTTATATTCAGTTTGCCCTTATATGATAAGTAGTAGCCGGTCACTCGTATTCTATCTCCGGGACTGAATTGGGCAGCATTCAGGCGGTTAAGTTCGGCGATAAACTCCTGGTTTGAGTAACCGCCGTCCAGCGGAATCCAGGGCAAATTGTTATACAGTTGTCCCAGAAATACAGCCGTGCCTGCGTGGTCATCGCCTTCGCCCTGAAAGAATATCTGCCACTGTCCACCCAGATTAAAAGTCTCGGCGATAGTGTCGTCCGGCGTCGGGTCCAGCATATCTGCGGGATTGTTCAGCAATATCCCTTCCAGAATGACTTTCTCACTGGCCTTATAAGTCTGTTCACCGCCGGCATCTACCGCCTGGAACTGCCAATGAGTTACCCTGGCCACGGTTTGGCCGGCTTTTACCATAGCAGTAAAAGCCAACGTACAACCTATTATTGACAAAACAAGCCTTCTCATACTGCCATCCTCCAGAATATGTAAGCATCCATTTAGCGCATAAAAATACAAAATTCGTGCTACTGCGTCCAGAGAAAATCTGCTGGAAAATTTTTCACTTGATGATTACAGATGCCAGAGCCTGCGCTCACACGCCCAAAAACACGATAGCGAGGCCGCAAAGGCTTATTGTCGCCCCCGCTATAACATGGGTAAACCGCTGCACGCCGGCAAGAGGCAGAAAATTGACGCCGGCTCGAGCCAGAATCACCGTGCCCAACATTGTGCCGATCGTAGCCACCCCAAATACAACTGTTACCAGCGCTAAGGCAAAGACACTCTCGCGGGCAGCCGGATATATCAGAATAGGAATCAAGGGCTCGCAAGGGCCAAAAACCAGAACAATAAACAGCACCCACGGTGCTATGCTTGAGCCGTCCTTTTGATCGTGAAGATGAATGTGCTTCCGGAAGTGGCTATGCGTGTGGACATGTTGAATCTCGCCCAGATGGGCGTGGGTGTGTGCATGTGGCTGCTTGCGGTACGCACGGCGCAATCCCCAGACCACATACACAAGTCCGAACGCGATAAGCAGCCACGCGGCAAAGTCGCCGCGAAAAGATTCGACAAAATCCAGCTTACGGATAGCCACGCCCAGCGACACGCCCACCAGCCCGAGTATAACCGAACTTACCACGTGGCCTAAGCCGCACAGCACGGTTATCACGCCGGTTTTTAGCACCGACCACTTCCTCGCCCAGGACAACACTGCAAAAGGCAAATAGTGGTCCGGGCCCAGTATCGTGTGAATGAAACCCACCGAAGCAGCGGCAATGATCAAAGCACTCAACTGTGCAGTCATTTTCTACTCCCGACAAGCCGACACCTACAACTTGAGTTAGCGCATAAATATACCCGATTCTTGCTACCATGCAAAGAAAACAATTGACATGAACTGCCCTTATTCTTAAATACCCTATATGGCATCGCCGAAAAAAGTGCTCGTCATAGACTTGAACAAAAGCACCGAGTACCAAAAGATTCTGGATGGCCAGCCGCAAACTTGTGGAATGCGCTGCGGCAGGGTCTATTTGAAGCCCGGCCAGACCTGTGGCCAGCACAGTACGGCGGAGCATGAGGAAACGCTCGTTTTTCTCTCCGGCCAGGGCGAACTGCTGGTTGGCCCCCGCTTTCGCGGGGGTAAACTCGTGCCCGCGAAAGCAGGCAAAGACCGTTTTGCGGTTGGGCAGGGCAAAATATCCTATATACCGCCCAACACCGTCCACGATGTCAAAAACACGGGCACTAAACCGCTTATCTACATTTATTGTGTTGCCCCGGCAAGCCGGTAAAATACGTGAAATTTCAGGGAAACTAGGGGAAATAGAAAAATTTGGGAAAAATTGAAAAATTCTTGAAAAAATGCTTGCAAAACTCGCCCCGGCATCTATAATTATGATTGTAGATATTAGTGTTCTTTTCTTCTTCTAACATCTTGGTTTCAGTGAGGCAGTAGATAGTTCATAAAGTTGGTCTATATTTGCTAATGAAAAGCTGTCTCACATAGGCCGGAGCCGAAAAGCTCCGGCTTCTTTTATGCGCTGACTTCGCCCGAAAGTGGCATGTTGTCTCGTAAGTGCCTGAAAACAAAGTCTTCTGCGCATCCGCATGCACATGTAAGAACAAAGTCAACAATCGGCCAAGAATTTTTGAAATTCTTCAAAAATTTTCTTGACAGTTGCGCTGTGGGGGGGCGTAATCTTAGTCATAGATAGATTTTTCAGCGAGACGACAACGTATAAGCATCATTGATTTTGCTCAAACTCAAAGGCGAAAAATAACGTAATTAGCCGGGCATGCCACCGTTGATCGGGCAACCTTAACGTAAGCGCAATTGCGCAGGAGGTTCGCTATGGCCAGCAAACATTCACCCCACATCTGGTTGTTATGTCTTTTCTTAGTTTGTCTGCTAATCCCATTATCTTTTGCCGGTCCCTCGTCTGAGACCATTAAAGCAGTAGCTGCGGACCCGGCTGGCTTGGTGGCACACTATCCGTTTGAAGGTAACGCCATCAATGCCTCTGGCTCTGCCCCTGCGGGCAACGGCATCCTCGTCGGTGATTCAGCCTATCAGGCGGGCGTATTTGGCCAGGCAATTGACCTGGACGGCAGTAGTGATTATGTGAACTGTGGCAACGGCTCACTGTTTAACCTCACCAAGCAGCTCACGATTGCAGCCTGGATCAAGGTCAACAGCTTTGACAAAAAACACCAGACGATTATCAGTAAGGGCGACAACTCCTGGAGATTAGCCAGGGCAGGTGACTCCGACAGCATCGAGTTTGCCTGCAATGGCACTGCTGCCACCAAGTGGGACGGCGTAGGCGAGGTTCCCTGGTCCATAACTGGCAGCACCAGTGTCAACGACGGCAAGTGGCACCATATCGCCGGAGTATTCGATGGCTCGGCGCTGTATCTGTATATCGATGGAATCCTGGAATCTGCAAAGGCTGCTGCCAACTCGGTAGACGTCAGTAACTATGAGGTGTGCATCGGTGAAAATGCGCAAGTAGCGGGTCGCCAGTGGAACGGCCTTATCGACGATGTCCGCATCTACAACTATGCTTTAGCACAAGCGGAGATAGTTAGCCTTATGGGCAAAAGTGAAATAACCCTGCCGGAGCCCGTGCCGGCAACGCTTTACAATATCGCCAAAAGATACGATGCGCTAAACAAATGTGAAGATGCCAAAGGCCTCTGCGAGTTAATCCTGAAGCAGTATCCGGGCAGTTCATACGCAGGCAATGTGGAAATATACCTTTCCAGGAGAAATATTTCGTCCCTCATCGACACCAAGGATTACACCAAAGCCCAGGCAGAGCTCGATAAATTAACTACCGATTTTGTTGGTCATCCGGACCTGGCAGAAGCGATGTACACTATCGCAGAAAGATACGAGTTGCCCGGCAAATACGAAGAAGCAAGGTCTCTCTATGAGCAGATAGTTCAGCTTTATCCTGACAGCGCTTATGCCGCTAAGGCTCGATACGATGGCCCGGAGATTTATATCTTTTCTCTGATTGCCTCCGGCAAGTATATTGAGGCACAGGAAGCGATTGATAAATTTGTTCCCGATTTCATCGACTATCCCCGCTTACCGGGGACACTGTATTGGTTTGCAAAGCGGCTGGATGCCGCAGGCCAGTATGAACAGGCAAGGAACATCTACCAGCAGGTAGCCTGGCAATATCCGGACGATGCCCACGCCACCAAGGCACTGATAGAAGTCTCAAAAGTCGATGCCTTGTCCCTTATAGAGGCTGGTGATGACACCGCCGCTCAAAAACTGCTGGATAACCTAATTGCCGATTTTGCTGACCATCCAGATTTGCCCGAGGTTATATTAGTGGTCGGAGAAAAATATTACCAAGAAGGTTATGCGAAGGAAAAGCAAGACTACTATGAGGAGGCAAGGCATTACTTCCGGAACGCCATAGCTGTATTCGAGAGAATCGTACAAGATCTGTCTTATCGTTCTACATATGCCGAATACGCTCAGCATTTGCTGAGTGATTGCTATCGTAGGTTCGGAGACAAATATTGTGGCGCCTATGCTGTTTGGCATACCTTATATCATTATGGATTGGGCAAGCCGATAGATATTATCGTGAAAGAGATTGGGCTTGACAGAAAAGCGGCCATCAGTATCTATGAGGTAGTAAACACACTTAAAATCAACGGGATTTCCGCGCATGCGGTTAAGTTTGACCTTCAGAAGATAAATACAATTGATAATCCATTTATCCAGTATATAGCTCCAACTCACGCTCGCCAATTTGGTCATTTTCGTCTATGTATTCCGGCGGTATCAGGCAAAGCGGTTGTCCTGGATGGAACCGAAGAACCGGAGGTTGTCGAGTTAGCTTCGTTCCAAGAAACCGACTCCAAAGAAACAAGCTGGGATGGCACTTCCATCCTAATACACGGAGTTGCAGAGAGTAGCTCACTGGACGTATCATTATCGGAACTTTTGGACATCGAGGGTCTGCTTAAGATTGCCGCATACTGGCTGGAACCTGGTCCCGGTCACGGAGATTTGCCATTAGATATACAACTGTTCCTACTGGGTGGTTGGCATGATGATTGCAAGGACATAGGCAAAAATTGCTTGACCGCTCCATATTGTGACTGTGATAACGATTGCGTTATTTATTGGGGCGATGTAGCTTGTTATGATTTTACCCAAGAGCAAAATTGTAAAACGCCAGGCTCATGGCCCGATTGTCTGTATGATCCAGCGCATACGTGCTCACCAAGACGGTTGGTCGCGGGCTTATGCAACCTTTCTGAGCATTATTGTCGTAGCACTGGTCTAGATATGGGCGATTGCACTACTGGTGTAAGTCATGAACATGAACCGAAACGCTCTTGGATGAGACAATGTCATTGGTGATTTTTTTGTTAACACCCAGAGAATGAAAAAATACGATACAATAAATTTTAAACTAATTGCTCTCAGGTTTAAATTAGGAGATCATGAAATGAACTCGCGCTTATCAGTACGATCCTTATTCCTCTTAACCGTAATTACATTTATTCCTACAATCGTAATTGCAGAAGTGAACCTCACCCCTGAACAACTCGTTTTATTAATGAAGGCCTCACGGGAGCAATATAACATTGTTGATGCTAAAATGAAAGAAAGGTTTTATCAGTATGACCCTAATAACCAGTCCGAACCAAAGGTGAAAATGAGTAGAGAGATTGTATCCCGCTGGACCAGAGACAAACAATTCAGCAGGACTGTTGAAACTTCGTACCCGGACAAAATTCCACATAAAGACTACTCACCAACAATTGTGCACACTTACGTCACCACTTCAACATGGTCTAAGCTTTTGATAGAAGCGCCAGATAACCGAATACCACGTGGCTATATCAAGAGCGGTGTGTCTTTGGAGGAAGAAAAAGGTTTTTATACCATTTACGATGCCATGTGGAAACTGCTTGGATTCCCTTGGGAGAAAATGAATCTTGCTGAAACAACAGTAACCCGTGATGAAAAAACTCATTATTATATTATGAAAGCCAGAATGGGTGACCATCCAAGAGGTCCTTTTGTTACATTGTATATAGATCCTGGAAGAGATTTCATTCCAGTTAAGAAGGAAATGGTAAAACCAGATGGGACTATTGTCCTGAGATTAGAATGCAATCCTTTTCGTCGAGTAAATGGCCTTTGGATTGCTTACCGCTACTGCTGGTTTGACCCAAGAGTAAATTATGGAGCGGTTACTGAAGTCGAAGATGTAAAGGTAAACCAATCTATTCCTGATAATCTACTGGAGTTTTCTTTTCCCAAGGGGACTATTGTTTCAGACGAGATGCACGGTCTTAAATATACAATAGAGGGTGTAGACCAAAGTCCAGCTGATAAAGGTAAGGCCGGCTCAGAAATTGCGGCGGATACCAAATTAACTGCGCCAGTTAAAGAAGAGCAGCTACGGACTGTGGCGTCAAAGGCCGAGCAGATGCTGCAAACACTCACTGCTGAGCAGGCCGTACCACTGGCGATACAGATCTGGCCCACGATAGTACTGGTAACTAACGATAAGTATGAATACAAACTATCGGCGACAAAATCTGATGGCACAAAACCGGTATTATTGAATTATGAGTTCGAAAGTGGGAGCCTGGACCTTTCATCTTTTAAAAACCTGATAAACGATCAAAATCAACTGGTTCTTAGGATTAATAGGAAACAATCACATACCAGGTTTGCAAGTGGGACGCTCCTCCTGCAACTTAAAGGCCATGACGAGGTGATAAAAGTAACATTTGTTTCCCCTCCTTTGCAGGACACACCATAAAATAATAACCGAAGGAGGGACAGTGACGAATGGCGGCTCTGTAAATCGGTTAATAAACAGGGATTATCCGCAGTAAATAGTTTTATTTACGGAATCCACAGTTTATCTGCCCGCAAATCGTTTACATCCCCGACACACGGTAGCCCATGGGCTTGAGCATCTGGCCATCCGGCAGCCGGTAGGGCGTTGTTCCAAAATTTACCGTTATTGTAAAGCCGTTAGCAAACTGCGTCTGCTGAACATCGCGGTCGGGCGTAAGAAAACGATGGTCGGTCATCTCGGCATAGCCAACATCGCGGACTACAGGGCAAATATCTTTATAGCTTCGCGCAAAGCGCTCCTTATTCTGCTGCCAGTACTCGCGGTTAAACATAAACATCGGCGGCGTACCGTAGAGAATGTTAAAGCGGTCTCGCTTATCCCACAGTGCAGGCAGCTTGTTGTTGTAGTCGCCCCAGTACCACTGAGCCACCACGCAGTCGTGATAGACCAGCTCCCACAGCGGCAGCCGATATTTATGCCCAAGTTGAAATTTAGCCACATTCTGAGGGACCTGGTCCCAGATTTTGCTCATATCCCGCCCTGCGTCGGGCACACGATAAGGTCCGAGACTAAGCATACCCTCGAAATAGTGCACGTATGGCACAGCGGCATCGTGGCCGGTTTCACTGCCGGTGACCAACTTGGTCTCCTCGCTGACATAACGTAATAGCTCCATCTTGTGATGCCGGCTTTCGCCGCGGGTCATCGGGTGGTCAGGATGATAACATTCACGCCAGGGCGAAGCGGTCGTGGTGTCGATAAAACGGCAGCGATAAGGATTGGTTGCTATGTCATCTGGAATACGCTGGCGAGCGTAGACAAGAGCCTGCTTATCGCACAGGACGCCGCAGGGATACATTTGGCCATCCTTTCCCCGCACCTGCCAGCCTTTTCGCCAGTTGCCGTTTGCATCCAGCATAATGTCCTTTGGCCAGGCGGCCTGGGTCCAATCGGAATGTACGCCGCGAAGTTTCTCTTTAACCACCTGCGGGTCCATAAGGTCCTGGTAAATATCATATCGGCTGGTCAGAACGCCGGGCATCTGGTTCATCGCCTTTACCCCTTCCGGCTGTTGCCGATTACTGCACAGGATACGCTCGATGCCCGCAGATTTCAGCTCGCCGACAATTCCAAGTGCATCTTTGTCCCAGCACCAAACGTTTACCGCTCCGATGAGCAAGTCCACGTTGGGGTTTTCCTGCTGCTTTTGCTTTAGCGTCTTGAATAAGCCTATCTTCTGGGCATAAGCGCGGTATCGCTTGCACATCGCTACATGTCCGCCCTTATCGAAGAAGACGTATCGCAATTTCCTGACGTAGCCGAACTTGCCTTTCTGCGGCTCCCACAGCGGCGCCACACAAAGCCTTCCCTCGGACCGCCTAATGTCGATGGCGGCATCGTCGGGCGTCTCGATGATAGCCATATAGCCGCGCTGGCCATCGGTGGCGCCGAAGAAGGCCATGCAGATCCCGTGCCCACCATAAGCGACAAGCCTGGTCGGTTCGATCGTCTCGTCCTCGACCGGATACGAAATTCCTTCGTTCATAGGAACGACCAGGTATGTGCCCGGCTCGGTGACAAACGGATGCGGAAAACGAATCGGCCATTTAGGTTCGCCGCCTGCTGAAAGCGTAAGCACAAATTCCGGAAGCTCGCCATCCAACTGAAGCTGAACGAGGACGTAACTATCCAGCGGTGGTTGGAGCAATCTGAATTCTATGCCGTGCTCGACCTTTCTGGCATTTTCGACCTTAAAATCCACACTCTGTGGTTTCTGTCCGAAGGTTTGCCCGGTGCGCTTGTCGGTTACTGAAAATGTTGCATTGTCAGTGTTAAGTGCGACAGAAATTGTGGCGTTCTCAATAGAAACCTGCTGTGCCCAAACCTCGCACCAGCACACCGAGAATAGACCAATGAATAATGCAGTTGCTTTTTTTCGATTTGCTGCCATCAGTTTTTCCCCTGGCTGAGAAGAAAACCCCCAAATAAATCCTTCGACCCCGCTCAGGACAGGTTTGGGGGCTAAATATTTAGCCCCGCAACTTGTTGCGGGGTTTAGCTTTCTCGATTACCGAAGCAATAGAAACTTCTGCGCCGCCGCGGCGAGCCTTGGACTCGTCGGCGGCAGACATAAAGGCGAAGATCTCAATCGTCTCCTCCGCCGGTACGGGCGATTTTCCGGTCTTAAAGAACTTAACGATTTCATCCACCAATGGGCCATATCCGGCGGAGGCAGCAATAGGGCCTACGGCCTTTGTGCCGAAAATAGAAGCTCCATAGTCTGTTTTGCCAGCCCGAAGTCCTCTATATGTACCGATCCGCCCACCCTTCCAGATGCCCACAACAAATTCGGTGTCTTTAGTATGTACACGGCTGACCGTCTGGCAGCCAGTACCCATAATGGTAAAAAGCATCTCGACACCGTGCACACCGTACCAGTAAAGATCGGGATGGTGCTCTTCAAGGCTGCACGGACTGAAGACATCGCAACCCAGGACCTTGCCAAACTTTTCGCTATTTCTTATATCCGCAAGCCCGGGCGAAAAACGCAGCGATGAGCTCGACCAGCAAGGCACGTTATTTTCTTTGGCTAGGCGGAAAATCTCCAGCACATCGGCCAGATTCCCGGCCATGGGTTTGTCGATAAAAACGGGTTTTTTTGCCGCTATCACCGGTCTGGCTTGCGCCAGATGTGGCCGACCGTCGACGCTTTCCAGCATTACACCGTCGACCTTCTGGCACAATTCTTCGATGCTCTGGACGATCTCTACGCCGAATTGCTCGCGCAACTGCTTGGTGAATCCCTCCAGACGATTGGCCGAATCAGGAATATCCGGCGAGCCGCCGGGATAGCCCGCCACCACCTTGCAGCCGTAGTTCTTCGCCGGGTCGTTGATCAGCTTGCTAAAGGCAGTAACGTGCGAGGTATCCAGGCCAATCATTCCGATGCGGAAAACCTTTTCTTGAGCCGCAGCACCGAGCGAAAAATTAAGAATCAAAAAGTAAATCGCAAAAATGTTCAACACTGCTTTTTGATATTTGAAATTTGAATTTTTCATTTCTTATCGAGCTCCTTGATGAAAATGTTGGCGAACTGCACCGGGTCGCCGTGATGTTGCAGAGCAATGGCCCCGCGCTTCGGGAGGCCGGGAAGCTCGGCCTGGCGAATCACGGTTTTGCCGTTTACTTTCACGGTGACACGCTCGCCGACGGCAGTAATCTCGAAGCGGTTCCACTGACCCGGCGGATTGTCAGCGTTCAGGATGGGCGTTGCGGCCTTTCGCACTTCCGGCGGCATATTCTTGTCGGTTCGGTAGCCCCAGATTTCACCAGAGCCGACCGGCCAATTCCAGATGTTGAGCTGACTCTTGGAAGTTCCGCGAAGATAGATGCCGCTGTCGCCTGCGTCAAGTACAGCGACAGTCAATGGTTTGCCTTGTGAATCGGCAGCCTCCGAGCCATCCGGCAGGACGACCGGCACGTTGTCAATCTTAGGTTCGGCCGGCAGCCGCCAATCAACGATAAGCGCGAAGTTGCCGAATTCTTGCTCGGTCCAGAGATTTTTGTCGCCCGCTTCGCTCTTGCCGTCATAGTCGAGAATCCAGTCCTTCCCCTGCCAGTGACCTTTATGGCCCGGCTCCTGTTTCCAGCCACGAAGGTCCAGGCCGTTATAAAGCGAGCGAAATCCGTCGGCTTTCTCCGCCACCACATCAGCAGGCGGATTGGAATCGGGTAGCTCGCGGATGCGGATGTCGCGGAAATGCACCTCGCTGCCTTCGGATTCGAGACAGATATATCCCTTGCGCGGCTTGAGGTCGTAGCCGCGAGTGACAACTTTGCCATTGACCGCCAGGGAAACCGTGCCGTCTCGACTTTCGAGCCGATAATGGTTCCACTGGCCGGCGGGCTTGCATCGCCGCTCGCTGGGCAGGGAGCGCATCCAGCCGCCCGGATGGGGTTTGTCCGGCCTCATCGCGGCGCCGTGAATCGCAAATACGTCACCATGGCTGGTGTAATTTTCCGTATCGCGCCCATCCATTATCTGCACCTCAATGGAACGAGTGAAAGGCTGTCCTGGTGCCGGTAACGGGTCGGAGTGAATGAACAAGCCGGCGTTGCCACCT
>Ga0299912_10001492_pt1 | contig 18866 bp, 16 predicted proteins | sample RVTome_2_FD_207667 | JGI IMG/M metagenome (GOLD analysis project Ga0299912, IMG submission 207667) | Soil microbial communities from uranium-contaminated site in the Upper Colorado River Basin, Wyoming, United States - RVT95D214 (version 2) ... | reverse complement strand
CTTTCGATGGGCAGGAAATGGAGATATGATATCCCTGATGATATTCGAATTTATGGTATAGAGGTTAAAGAATTGTCGAGGTTTGCTGAAACCTGTACGCCACAAGTCGCTGAAAAGCTCGACGAAATAACAGAGCATATTCTCACCGAGCTTGAGAATTGAATCTTTTGATACGCAGGGAGCTTTTTTGCTATAAATGGCAAAATTGACACCTGTCACGTAGATATATAATCTTATCGAAAAAATCAAATTACTTTGATGGGGGATGAATTACCTGATTTTATTTGACAAATTATGCTGGATTTTAGATAATAGTATTGTATTATATAGTCATTCCGTTATGGAGGAACAGAGTAATGCGTCTGTTTGTAAAACAAAAGGATGGCAGTATCAGAGAGTTTCAATTCACCGAGGGAGCTATTTCCATCGGCAGAGCAGCAGACAGTAAGATTTTTCTGCCTGATAGGACGGTTTCGAGGCAGCATGCAGTTATACTTTGCACGGATGAAGGCAAATGGATGGTAGAGGACCTGGACTCAACGAGTAAAACATATCTGAATGATAAGGCGATTCATAAAGCGGAAATTAAGACCGGTGATTGTCTTCGTATAACGAATTTTATTATCGAAATCAATCTCGAAGAGCGGAGCGAAGTTGATAAAAAGATTCATATGGGAGATACCGTCCACCTGGAAGCTGAGCTGGCTACGCCTCAGCACGAAACAATAGTAAGAAGGCCGGATGCCAGCCACGCACCTGCTATGCGTTTAGCTGCGAGAAGATTAACTGATTTTTCGCAAGCGACTGAGGCAATTTGTGGTGCAGGTAATCTCGAAGAGTTGCTGGTTACTTTGTTGAATACGATGTTAAAGCAGTTCGGTGCGTTTCATGTTTGGAGCGCTCTTAGAGAACAGCCATCCGGCCCGATGACTTATCACGCGGGTAAAAGACGAGATGGGAAGCTGGTGGATGCAAGTGAGATTAAACTTATGGACAAGATTGAGCAGGCGCTGGAAAAAGGTCAATCAATGGTTTTGCCTCGGGTTGCAGCTCATTTGGAGGAAAAGGAAAGAATACGCTCTGCAATGATATCATCAATTATCCGACCAGCTGGATGTTATGGTGTGTTGTATGTTGACAATGCTATGGTTCATAAACACTTTAGTCTTAGCGACTTGGACTATTTGATGCTTCTTGCAATGCACACGGCGGCGGTTTTGAGGAAGTTTCTTGTTTAGTAGATAAACCGTAGTCTGTGTTATCCTATATATTGGCTTCTTGCCTCTGCGATGAGCTTTAACATTTGGTCGGCCTGGTCCTGAATTGCGCGATTGGAATTTGTCACCCTCGAATTCCATTTACAGAATAGTTTATTTAGCTGCTGGCGGGTCTTTTCTTTGCTCATTTCGGGGGTAACTCCGAGAATAACTTCTATATCCTTTACTTTGTGCATATTAACGGGAAGGATTCTTTCGGTCATTTCCCGGAAGCGGTCCATATCAACTTCAAGCCAGCTTGCCAGGTTCTTCAAAAGAGTAAGTTCCTCAACGGCAGCAGAGCCCTTGGCTTGGGCCACGTATAAGCAAAGTTCTAAGATATCATAGCGGTCTGCGACTGGAACGATTTGGACAATTTCTTTGCAAATTTTATAGGTGTTAAGGTGATTACCATCACGGAAAAAAGCAATGGTTTTGTTCATTGCTTTATCGAGGTTGCGTCTGGTTTTATTAGACACGCTGGCAGCATTGATATTTTCTCTTGCCCAGTTTTTTATAAGTTCAATCTCGCAGTTATACAGTTTTTCATCTGCAGCGCTGACAGTGAATGCCAGTGCGACTGTCAAAATTTTTGTGTGTTGAATATTTTCCTGTAGGTCTATATAGCCAAATTCGGTATTTTCGTAGGTAAAAGTGCATTGGGCATGTGCAAGCTCTTCGCCGTTGTTACGAGAAAGCACTGATGTATTGAAATGTAAGTTTCTTTTTCCTTTTCGAGGGAATACCAGCCAATCAAGACATATCTGGGCAACGACTGTCCAGTTTGGCAGGGTCGTGACTTCATTGGGAAGTTTGCCAAGGTCGGCATTATGGCAAAATACAGGCGAGTTTTGAAGTTGCCACTTTTTGATGTTGGTGTGGACTGGCAGGATTTTATTGTGCATCAATTGTGACTCAGTCATAGTGCTCCGGCCAAGCTTGGACAGGAATCTTTCTCTAAGGGACAATTGGTGCGAAACATCTGTTATGTCTATAATCGAAGTTTTCAGGATTGTATCTGTTTGTATATGAGGAATGGGAGTATGAATTGAGCCGCAAATTTCTATGGCAAAAGTATCGAAAACAACACCGTCCCTTTCTTGTTTTGTAAGTTTAACTCGACAATTAAGGGTTTGCAGGTCGGTCTCTGCAGAAGACTCCACACGTTGGTTAGAATTTTCTTTTTGTAACACTGTCAGCTTGGTGTGACTAAACCGATTGGAGGTCCAATGTGAAAAGTTTCTAATGGGGCGGATTAAAGTTCTATGGATAAAATTGCTTGCCACCTTTTGTGCCCCCTTGTAGTTATTGCTATTCGATTTTGGATTGCTCCAGTTGACTGTTTTTTTCTACTATATTGCTTTCTAACATTTTTTCATTTTGGTCTAAACAGAAATCGACTTCAAGTGCTCTACCTGATTTGAGGTCCTCAAACTTACAGTGCATTCTTTGGTTTACATCGTAGCTGTAAGTGACTTTTATCGGGCATTCTGCGGGTCTATCGGGAGGAAGCTCGAATTTATGTGTCGCAATTTTATTTACGTACTCAGGTGCGGTGTCTTCCCCTTGGGTTATGGTTACCTCGACCTCTGTTTGCCCCTTAGTTAGCGTGTAGAACATTTGCGATGCTTCGCAAGGCAGCGGTGTGTTTTTCTTGAGGATGATGCGATTGGCAATTATCCGTCGGCCGGTTTTCTTATCGATAGGGGCGCAAATAGTGCCATAACTGTGGTTACAAACATCCGTGAGGTTAATATCCCGTAGGCCGCTGGCAATTCCTGCTTGTACCTCATTGGGTTTTTTCCTGAGCATTGTCAAGCCAGCGTGTAATGCAGCACCGAGTGCAACACATTCGTCCACGTTAACCGCTATTTCAGGCGCAAAGCCAAACATTTTTTCAAGGCGTTGCTGGACTAATGGTATTCGAGTGCTGCCGCCGACCAGAAGGACCTTGTTGATGTTGGATGTTTTAATGCCTGACTCTTCGAGGGCGACCTCTATGAGGATTTCAGTGCGAGCTACCAACGAAGATATGGCTTGTTCAAACATCTCGCGGGTAATTTCAACTCTCATATTGCCTGCCGGGCCATAAAGCATCTTCTTTGCGGTTGTCCGCCGCGACAGTGTTTTCTTGATATCCTCGGCCTCGTCTTCATACTTTGCCTTGTCTTCGTCGGAACCAATTAGCTCAGTACCGAATTTATCCTTGTAGTTCTGCTGCAGTATCTCGAGTATTTTCTGGTCAAAGTCTATGCCGCCGAGTGCGTGGTCGCCCTGTGAACAGATAATATCCATTTGATGTCCCTTAACAGTCATTATGGTGACATCAAATGTTCCCCCGCCAAGGTCGTATGCCAAAACCTTTCCTGAGACCTCACGTGTAGTAGCATAATACAGGGCAGCAGCTACAGGTTCATTGACAATTCCAATTACATTAAGCCCTGCCAGAGCACCTGCATCCATTGTTGCTTTTCGGCGGACCTCGTCAAAGTGAGCAGGAACAGAGATAACAGCATCACGGATTTCACCATGCTCGACTGAACATTCCTGTTTGAGCTTTTTCAGAATCAAAGCGGATAATTCAACGGCTGTCCAATCCTTGCCATCAATATTCTTTCGATAATTTGGGTCCCCCATATGCCGCTTTATCCAACGGATAGCCCTTTGAGCGTTTAGATACCGTGAATTAATCGCTTCGATGCCTACCCGTATTATGTCAGGATTCTCTTCGTCGAAAAAAATCGCAGAAGGTGTGAGTCTTTCACCATCAGCGTTTGGGACTATCTCCGGCCTGCCGATTGCATTGAGAATCGCCAATGCTGAGAAAGTTGTTCCGAGGTCTATACCTACTATATTGGCCATTTTACACCTCTTGTTTTGTTGCTCGTCGCTTGTAAAACGGGTCACTATTAACTATTTCATAATCAACCAAATAGCTTTACCTGGGCTGTTCTTACTACCTTGACGTTATCCTCATTAATGAAGTATTGGTAACCAGGCCTGATAACCTGTGCAATTTTGCCTGTTTGCTTCGGATTATTACAGGGCTGCTTGTCTTTAACGGCCTCTGCGAACTTTTCCTGACTGTGATAATCACTGTTTAATTCGGGCTCAAATTGTTCCACGCCGCTTGACTCCAGAGCAAAGAGTAGTTCATCTCTTACCTCTTTAAGGTCTGATGTCTCCATATTCTGTTTGGATAGCTGGTTAATGCGATTTTCAAGATTGTCAATGCAGTGTATAACACGCAGGCAAAAGGTTCTGATTATGTTCCAGTCGTATCCATCCTGGAGTTTTTTCATCCTGTCCTGTTGGTTGGCAGCGTATTCACGAATTGCTGACACCTGTTGCACGAGCTCTCCGATGGCGTTGTTAAGTGGTTTTGAATGTTCAAGGGCGGTCTGCTGGACACTTTGGGCCAATTGCCTGAATTCCTCCATCTGTTTTTCCAGAGTTTCTGTTTGGGCATTCAGCGCATTTTCAAGCTTTAGAGAATTTTCGCGAGAAGCTGATAGTGCGGTTTCTTTGACGTTCCCAGATATATCCATCTGCATTGTATTTAAAATTATATTATCTCTTGCAGCTTTTAAGGTTTCTTCGAAGTCGCTGGATTTTTCGTCAGAAAGCAGCACGGCAATTTTCGGCGTTCGCGGGTATTCTTGTCCGCGTTTGGGATTCCCGTAATCGAATCGGGATTCATTTCCTGTTCGAAAAGCTGTTTGTGCGGAAGCTGGCTTTTTCTGGTTTACGAAATCTGAATTGAAGTTTTGCCAGCCTGAGTTTATAAGAACTTTTGAGTGTTTCTTGAGTTGCATTTTTTGTTTTTGCCGTAAGATTTTCCAACCTTTTCTTGAATCAGCTTTGGTCAGTTTTTTATCTTTGGCTTCTTGATTTCTGAAAGTATTGGTGAAAAATTTTCTTGGTGGGCCGCTAAGTGCGGAGAGCAACGTCTGGAGACCCTGCCAGCGTGATAGAACCTTAATGAGCAGCCGAGATGTCCATAGTAATAAGCAAAAGGTAGAAGTCGCTACCCCTGTAAACACGCATGCGATGGAGCTGGTAAGGATAAATTCCTTTAGCTCTTTTTGCGCTCTGTATTTATTTAGTTCATTTTGCCAGTTTTCACCGTAAAGGACATCGGCAAATGGATGGATATAGCTTTCATCAGCGGCTAATTTGTCCAGGTCGGCTTTGAGTCTTTCTTGTTGTTCGTGTTGTATCTGAGCTTTTGTTTTGCCGGGTTCGTTTGGTCCCCACGGCACCAGGGCTTGCTCCCCGGGGGCTAATTGTAACCATTCATTATATTGCTTGATACACTCGTCTGGCTCTGATTCGTATTTCAGCTTATAATAGGCAAGCCGCTGCTGTTCTTTTCTTTTCTCGATAACGACCCATTCAAGCGTAGCAGTGCCAGCAAGTAATAGGACTAAACCGAGAATAGCAAATTTCTTAAGCATAATCTCAAATCTGTTGTTTGTTCAGGTAAACTTTCTGTATATTTGTTCTTATATTTCTTTACGCTAAGCAGAGGTTTCGTTGGGTACAATTGATTCGCTGCAAACCTCTGTGACCCTTAATACTTCTTCTATTGTTGTCAGACCCTGCTTTACTTTTATAATCCCATCATCAAACAAACTCGGCTGGCCACTTTCACGAAACACGCGACGCATATTACTGACCGAAGAGTCTTTGTTAATCATATCTCTGAACATATCATTAATAACCAGCAGCTCATAAATACCTACTCTGCCTGCATAACCAGAGCCCCTGCAGTAATCACACCCGACGCCGTGAAAGAGCTGTTCCGGCTTAACACCTGAGTTTTCTACGTATTTCCACATGTTCTCCGACATCTGGTATATTTGCTTGCACTTAGGACAAATCTTTCTGACTAATCGCTGAGCAAGCACGGCGTTCAGTGAGGCCGCTATCAGGTATGCGTCAATACCAATATTGACCAGCCGGGTAATACTGCTGGCTGCATCATTTGTGTGTAATGTTGAAAGCACCAGGTGACCCGTTAAAGCCGCCTGAACTGCTATACGAGCTGTTTCATTATCTCGAATCTCACCAATCATCATTACATCAGGGTCTTGTCGCAGCAAACTTCTGAGTGCCAAAGCAAAATCCAGTCCAATTTTCTCATTGGTTTGCACCTGATTGCAAAAATCAAGCTGCAGTTCGATAGGGTCTTCAACTGTAGAAATATTCAATTTATCACTGTCCATCTGACATAAAGTGGAATACAGCGTAGTGCTTTTGCCAGAGCCAGTAGGACCTGTAACGAGTAAAATTCCGTGAGGTAGCATTATCTGCTGGCGAAAAGCGATGCATATTGATGGCTCCATACCTAACTGCCCAAGCTCCTTTATAATCGATTTGCTATCCAGCACACGTATAACCACTTTTTCTCCGTGATTTGTCGGTAAAATTGAGACGCGCAGGTCAACTTCTCTGCCGCCGACGATAACTGAAATTTTGCCGTCATGTGGTAGTCGTCTTTCTGAAATATCGAGGTTAGCCATAATTTTAACGCGCGATACAATTGCCTGGTGCATTTTTGACGGCGACTGCATTACCTCGAAAAGCATACCGTCTATGCGGTATCTTATTTTTGTAAATTTTTCCTTTGGTTCAATATGAATGTCACTGGCCCCTTCGTGTATGGCATTGCTAATCAGATAGTTAACGAATTTAATTACAGGCGATTGGCCTGCCATTTTTTCGAGGTCTTCGGACACTTCCTGTTGGTCTTGGATTACCTCCACATCTGTCATATCGCTGATAATATCATCGAGGCAGTAATCAACTTTGTCTTTCTCGAAGACATTACACACTTTGTTAATGTCTTCATCTGGGCATACGACTACCTCAATGTTCATCCGTGTTTGTCTTTTAACATCTTCTACAACAAAAAGGTCGGCAGGCCGGCTTGTTGCTACTACCAGTGTGTCGCCGTGTATAGCTATGGGCATGATGCGATTGCTTTTTATGTAGGTAAGTTCAAGTTTATCGAATGCCTGGCTGTCAACTTGTTCCGGCTCAATCCGGCGAAACTCGAATCCATATAAGCTTGCTCGAGCCATCGAGATATCCGGCTCATCAGCTAATTTTAATTCCCGGATTATTTGAGCGACGTCGCAGTTAGGTTGTTCCTCTTGGGTCTGTCTTACTTCGGAGAGCTGGTTAGAGGTAATCTTTTCCATTTCGCAGAGGACATCAGCGACATCCCGCACATGGACGGAACTTTCCTCTTGCGGGCAATACAGGTTTGACAGCCCCTTGATTTCCTCTGCACAGTTACTACCGGAATATTCACCAACACCGTTATCGCTGGACCAGTTCTCTTTAAGTCTGAATCCAAAAAGCCGTGCCATGATTCTGAAAATACCTCAAAAAACAAGATTGACGCTTGTAGTGCAGAACTGCATAAGATTATTTCCAACGATGATAACCTGGATTCTGTCTCTTTCTCTTGCAGATAATCGATAGGGTGCACAAGACTACCAGAAAAACCGTCAAATAAAATATAAATAATAATTTCAAGCTAATCAAATCAGCTCAAGGCAAAAAAGTGGCACTTTTTCTTCGTCCGATAGAACCTTGCATCTGTTGATAAGACAGAACTTTTATTTTGAGGTATATTAAGGGGGTGCAACAAAATAGGGAGCTTCTGAAATTATCGTGATGAATTTATTATTGGATTTATCTGGGGTGTCCCTGACTAAGCAGTGAATATCTCATCTGTCAGGTCTTTACCTACATGGCTTGCGTAGTACTGCCTGATGACTTTTTGGCCTTCGGTTTGGAATTTATCCATAGAGGAGAAAACACCAATCTTCATAAGAAGCAAAATTGTAATACAGGCAGCTACGTTTGCTGTAGAGTGTGCGTATTTGCCCCATCTTTCCAACAGCTTTGGTTCAGGCAGCATTGTTCTCAGTTTCTGTGCTTTTGGTGCCTGCTGGAGACTGTGTTTTAGTGCTCTAATGGCCTGTGTGTTTGCGCGCATCAGCAAATCAAGATTATGAGGTTGGGATTTTATGACCGACAGGGCAAGGTTAACTTTACCAATGGCAGCGAATCGCTGCTGGCATCTCGGACAGTTTGCAATGTGGTTTTGTATCCAGTCTGTATCAAGATTGATTCGACTGCTGATGGCTTTATACAGCCAAGCCCTGATTTGTCTGCACTTGTTGTTTGTGTTTAGAGTTTTCATTGTATCTTTTGCTTTTCTTTACCCATCCAAACAGCTAATAATTGTATCGCTTTACATCTATAAACTCTTGCGGTTGCTGCTGATATGCCTAATATTCTGCCTATTTGGGTATATGATAATTCTGCCAGGTCGCGTAGTGTTATGACGTTTTTTAAATGTTCTGGCAGTTGGGCTATGCAGCATCTTAAAGTTTCCTGCAGGTTTTTGGAATCAAGCTCATTTATAGGGGAGCTTAAGCTTTTTGTATTATTGATAGCTGTGGACAATCTCTTTCTTTCAGCGGTCCTGCGTCTTAACATTGATATTGCCACGTTGCTTGCCGTCCGGAGGATATATGCTTTTATGTGTTCGGGCTTTTGCCCCCCTTCGTAGTGAGCCAGTTGCAGAAATGTGTTCTGGTAGGCGTCACAAACATCTTGTTCATTGCCCAGTATTCCCCAGAGCATAGTGACCAATTCCTGGCCGTGTCTTTGCATTGCAGACAGTATCCACCGCTGGCTTTCATCTACCGCTTCAGAGACAGCAAAATCCCATATCAGTTTATAGCTGGCTGCCTTATCGAACATATATGCCCGGTTTTATTGTTTTCTATTTTCTATACTTTAAGACGCAGCACCTAACAATATGTTAACAAAAAATTTAGCATTAATGTTAAAAAAACTTCGTTTTTTAGATAACATTCGAAGGTGTTTTTGCGTCTTATTTTGCGGATAGAGAGGGACTTGAAATAAAGAATTTACTGAAGTTAAACTGTGCCTATGAGCGCAAATGACTACAATAGCGGAACTTATGGACGAAAGAGAGATGCCCAGGATGTGGTATCTTTGGTGGATGATTTGCTCGAAAAAGCCATAAAATTCGGTGCAAGCGATGTTCATTTTGAGCCCACGGCAACAGAATTAGAGGTAAAATTTCGGCTCGATGGCGTATTAAGCACTATAGAAAAACTACCAAAGACCGTATCCGACAATGTAGTTGCCCGGCTGAAGGTGTTGGGAGGGCTTCTGACCTACCGTAACGATATACCCCAGGAAGGCAGGATTGAAATCGCCGGCAGAAGTGACGAAAGGATTATTGACCAGCGTCTGGCGGTTTTTCCAACAATTCACGGCCAGCGAGCAGTGGTGAGATTATTCTATAGCAATATCGAGCTTATAGAATTAGAGCAGCTGGGATTTTCGAAGGATATATACGCGGTGCTGAAACAGATTGCTGCCCAAAGTCAGGGGGTTTTGCTGTTGACTGGTCCGGCAGGCAGTGGAAAGAGTACCACCCTTGCTGCTGTTTTACGGCACATTCTAAAGAGATTCCCCGGTAAAAGTGTTGTAACTCTTGAAGACCCTGTGGAAATCAGGATTGGAGGAACTACACAAGTTCAGATTACACCACATGGCCAGATGACATTTCCGACGGCTCTGCGGTCACTGTTAAGACAGGACCCACAAGTTTTGATGCTTGGAGAGATTAGAGATGCTGAGACTGCCAGGATAGCTATTGAGGCAGGATTAACGGGACATCTACTAATGAGCACAATGCACAGCGGCACGCCTGCGGGAGCACTTTTGCGACTGCTGGAGATGGGTATTGAGCCGTATCAGGTAACATCAAGTATTTCAGCAGTTTTGAACCAGCGGCTTATCAGAAAACTTTGCACAAAATGTAAGAGGGAAGTTGAGACAGGCGCGTTTGAAGCGGTAGGATGTGATGACTGTTTCAATACCGGCTATAAAGGCCGAGTCTTGATAGCGGAAATGGTTCAATTAGATGGTCATTTGAGAAAGGCCATCCTGGCTAAAGCCGACCTCGAAGAACTTGAAGCACTGTTAATGAGCAGAGGCCATACGAATATACTGGCCGATGGCTGGCGTTTGGTCAATGAGGGTATCACGACACAAGATGAACTGAACAAAATCTGTGGAATGACTACATAAAATAGAATTTTGACAAAAAGTTGTAACGGCAGAAAGATAGCGGCAATGGAATATTCCGGACGGATATCAACGGCGAAGTTAGTTTCTTTGTCTAATATTATAATTTTAAGCGGTGTGGTGGGTCTTGTATTCGTAGTTGGCTGCACGAGGCCGCAGATGTCACGGACTTATGAGGTGACAATTCCTGAGGCGTGGAAGTCGTCTGTATCGGTCGGTGAGTTGACGGTAGATAACAGTGCTTTTTACGGAGTTCCCTGGAATTTTGGGCTTTATCCCGTAATCCGGCTTAATCTGCCTGTGGAGAATCTCACCTCGGATACGCTATATCTTGAAGTAAACTACAGAACAGAAAGCAAAAAAGAAGGTTTTGGCAATTCGGGTATGGGTGTTATTTATACATTAACTCCTTGTGAAAAGCGACTGATAGATGCCATTGTGCCGATCGCTTCAGTTACAAGACCAATCAGATTCATATTAAAGATGAGGGAGCCGTATCATAGTTTGGACCTGTCGGCCTCAGCAGAAACGAAAGTTGTAATGATAGATCCTTTCGAAGTGTCTCAAGCAGCCGACCAGGATATTAATCTAACAAAGGTAGAAAATGAGGATTTTGAAGTAAAAGAAGCTCGACTGGCACATTCCAGAGAGCAGGGTAATCTCGTAATTTTTAAAGTTCAGAATAAGACAAACAAGGACTTAATGCTTGGGGCTTACGTAGCGGTAAATGACCCTGTGAACATAGAAACGAAAGGGGTTTTAGCACGGCCGCGTGGTTTTTTCTCTGAATCAATCGAGTCAATACCTGTAAAGGATATGATGAGTATCAGTATCCCTTACAAAATTCCTGCCGTCGGGTCCAATCCTGTTCTGGTATTCACACTTTTTAAACCACATAAAGACAACATTGAGCTTGAAGAGCATGATAGTCGCAGACGGGATGTAAGACTTGTAGATTATGGCTCATTCAATCTTAACCGGGCTGCTGAGCGTGGCGAGTGTGTGATTCCGGTATATCCTCCTGTAGAGGAGCGAGCCAAACTGACAGCGAAAAGAAAGTCGGAGCATTTTTTGTTCAGGTATCAGCCGGGTTCATACGCTGAACAAAATATGGATAGAGCAATAAGTGAGCGAGAAGCAGCTTATCAAAAACTCAGCAGGGTGTTGCTGATGGAGCTACCTGTAGTTGTGACTATTGACTTGTACCCGGATATGGAAGCCAAAGCTCTTGGCAGCGGCACGACCTGGACGCCATGTAACACAAGGTCAAATAAACACATTTGTGAAGTGTATAGTGAGGAATTCCAATGTGACTCGCACCATGAGTTATCGCACATATTTTCGTATCACTTTCCGGATTACAGTTCCAACCGCGGAGGGATAGTTGAAGCATTTGCGGCATACTTTGAACCATACAATATGCCGGTCGGCGAGACGAAGGAAATCTTAAGGCAGAAACTGCGGGAAGGGAAATTAAGTTCACTGGGTGAAATATTGTTGTCGGAAAGCAGCAGCGAAGAGCTTGTCGGGCTGATAGATTTTCTTCTTAAAAAAGATGTTGAGAGGTTTGAGAAACTCTATGTGTGTGTTACGAGTGTGAAACACCTTGCGGATTTGGAAAAAGCGTCCCAGCAGATATACGAGATAGATTTGGAGAGTCTGGAAAAGCAGTGGCATGAGTTTCTTAATCAGTCTAACGATATTTAATTAAATTCAGGATGTAATTATGAAACGCACATCAATCCGTCTTATTATTCTATTTTTCGGTGCTATCCCTATACACTCAAACGCATCTGAATGTGAAAGTATGAAACTCAAAAGGTAAAAGGAACATAAAATGGCGACGTTTGAATATAATGCACTGACATCGGCCGGCCGGCTGATGAAAGGCACGATTGAATCGGCTTCACGGGAAGAGGCGGGCGAACTGCTCGGATCCGCCTTTGGCGGACAGCTTACCGTGAATTTTATCGAAAAGGCCAAACCTCCGAAACCAAAGACAGCCATCGGCAGGAACGAATTTTTACTTTTTAATCAGCAATTAGCTTCAATAACAAAAGCCGGAATCCCGTTAGAAAAAGGTTTGCGAGAGCTTTCAAGTGATGTAACTTCAAAGTCGATGCGGAAGCTTGTCAACGCTATTGCCGAGGAGCTTGAGGCAGGGGTGAGTATTGAGGATGCGTTCGAGAAAAGGCAGAAGCGTTTTCCGCCTTTGTATGGCCGGATATTAAAAGCAGGAGTGGAAACAGGAAGGTTGAGCGAGATGCTGACCAGTCTTAACAGGCATCTGGAATTAGCTAATCAAACCAGGAGAATAATTTTTGAAGCGTTGTGTTATCCTGCGGTTATCCTGACTCTGGCTGCTGTTATTATAACTGCGGTATTTCTGATTATAATCCCGCAATTTGTTCCAGTGCTTACAGAAATGGTGGGGGGGATGCCTTTACCTGCCATTACTCTGTTCTTTTTCTTTATTGCGAGAAATGTAGTTCCTTTTTGGATAACGGTCGGGATTATTATTGCAGCGATAATTGTTATATTTGCAATGCTCTCCAGATTTGAAGCAGGACGTAGATTCAAAGAAACATTATTTTTGAAAATACCGGTTATCGGCAGTGTTTATCATAGTAGTGTGCTCGGCAGGATGGCTGAAGCGATGGCGATGATGGTTTCGGCTGGTTGTGATATGCCGGCGTGCCTTAGATTGGCTTCAGGCGCATCAGGAAGCGCCAAATTAATCCTGGAAAGCGAGGCTCTTGCAGGCCAGATTGAACAGGGGGCGAATATTTTAGAGGCGGGGCAGTTTTGCAGAATGATGCCGCGCCTATTTTTGTATTCTATCCAGCTGGGAACGCAGCGCAATGAGTTGCAGGATAATCTCTATAGTCTCAGCCAGATGTACGCCCAGCAGGCGCGATGCGGTCAGGCAAGATTACAGGCGATTTTGCTGCCGATTATGATAATTGGTGTAGGAGGTTTTGTGGCATTAGCTGTCCTTGCGATGTTTTTGCCGATGATATCGTTTGTCCACAGTTTATCTGCTGGTACTTAATTTTATCAGTAAGGATATGTTTGTAATCGTAGCGATATTAATTTTGTTTCTGTATACAATTCTTGGTTATAAGAAGCCGGGTATTGCTTTAGTTACGTCACCGATTGTATGTTTTTTGTTGTTTTATGCTGCGGTTTTGCGAGAGACATTCTGGGGGGATGCATTATTTGCTCCTGTTATCTTTATTACTACTATACTGGTAATAATTTTGGTGGTGAAGCGTGAGCCGGATATTGAAGAATGGCCTCAGAAATGGGCAAAATGGATACTTAGGAGTATCCTTGTTTTGCTTCTTATTATCTGTGCATTTATTGTGTTTGGACCATTGGGTGCTTTCGGCTTAGGATTTTTTATTTTATTTATAGCCGCAATTATAAGCTACGGTCTTACATCCCGACATGCAGTTGCTGCATACGTTATTTCGACAATAGGTTCGAGTATGCGGCAGAATCTGCCGTTACCTATGGCTCTGGAAACAGCAGCAAGCGGACAAAAAGATAATCGCTCAAAAATTTTACTGAGGATAAAGAAATGGCTGGTTCAGGGCTATTCGTTGAGTGAGGCAGTCAAGCGTGGATATCCTAAATGTCCCGGTTATGCAGTGGCAATGATAGCTGCTGCTGAAAAGATTGACCAGCTTCCGCTTGCAATCGCCGCCATTGAAGCAGATTTGGCAATTCGTGCTGATGAGAGAAGAAGATTCAAACCGGTTCATCCATTTTATCCGGTGATATTGATGATTGTTGTTTTTTTTATAGTGTTTTTCTTAATTTCGTATGTTATTCCCGTCTTCTGTATGGTTTTGAATGAAATGACTGAGAGAGCAAAACTTCCAGCTCCTACTCGATTTTTATTTGGGATTGCAAATTTTGTTGCATATCAATATGGCTGGTTATTTGGATTGGTGTTTGCAGCTATAGTTCTTATAGTTGTTCCTGTTTCGATTTATGTCAGGTTCAGGCCTCGCAGGCCGGATAGGCCTTATCTGCTTTCGCGAATCGGAGATTTTGTTAAATGGCATTTGCCGATTCTGCACTGGTTTGAAAAAAATTATTCGCAGGTTCAGGTAGTAGAGCTTTTGCGATTGTCACTTAATGCCGGCTGCACCGTCAATGACGCCATCGCTAATACGCTTGGCCTGGATGTGAACAATCGTTTCAGAAAGAGACTAAAAAGATGGTTGGCAAGGGTAGAAGCCGGTGAAAATATTGCCGCTTCTGCTAAAAAGGAACGATTGGGCTCTACCCTGGCGTGGGCGTTTGATGAGAAGGTTAACCAAGGTAATACCTTAACGATATTAGAAACGCTCGAATCGTTCTATCGCTCGAACTATAGCTACCGGATTAATCTTGCCAGATACATAATGTGGCCTTGTGTAACGCTTATTATGGGGACAATGGTAGGGTTTGTGATTTACGCCATATTTTCCCCGTGTATTTCAATTATTTATCTTATGACGGAGCTTGTGACGCCATAGCATTAAATGGAGCAAGATTGTGTCTGCTAAAAATAATAAATACCGTGGTTACTTATTTGCCGAATTGATGGCTGCATTGGCCGTTACGGGAGTTCTTATAGCCTGCTTTGCAATTTCGCTCGATGGTTTCAGAAGGTTTAACCACTATCAGTTAGTAAGGCAGCGTTGTATAGCAGCAGCACAGGCGCAACTTGACAGCATAACTAAAATGGGAAAGCCGGTCAGTGATGAAGATTTCAACCGACTTTGGCCTAAGCTGACTGTTTCGATTCAACAATCGGCCGGAACCGAACAGTGGAAGGGTCTGCAGCTGATAGAAGTGACGGTAAATGGTCAGAGCTTTAACAGGCAGGTGCGGGTAAAGTTAAGCAGATATATTTTAGAAGATAAGTCCTTAACCGAAGGGAAGCAATAATTATGCGTAAGGGTTTTTCGCTGGTAGAGATGTTGGCTGTGATACTTGTTCTGACAATTGTTTCTGCTGCTTTGGCCGGGTTATTTACAACAGTTATTACCGATATTCCACGGTCACATCGTGTTATCCAGACAAACACAACTCTGCTCAATATGTTGGAGCAAGTGCATAAGGATATTGATACAGCCAGAGGGCTGCCGGTGTCATTTGGAGAATATGCTGCAAATACTGAGATTCTTTTGATTGAGCTGGAAGACGGTGTGATTAGCTATCAGATAAAAGATGATAAGGTGATTAGACGCAATTTAATGACTGCAGAGGATAATAAAGGCGGAGATAGCAGGATTTGGTCGGTGCCGCATGCTAAGTTAGAATGGCAGGTCTGGAGGGAGAACGGCAATGGTTGTGCTGTGCAGGTTAAGACCCACATAGAGCATGAGGTTCGGGGCCATTTGGAAAGAAAGATGGCTAACTCGCATCTATATTTTGTGGGCGCCTTTAAGGATACTACGAGGTAAAGATGAAAAAGGTAAAACATAATGGTTTTGTGTTAATACTTGTAATTGCGTTAATAGCTGTAATTGGCCTTGAGATGTTCGTTTTAGCAGATGGTTCGAATACTATGCTGTTCCAATCGGATGCAGCTTATCTTCAGGCGTGTGAGCGGAATCTCATAGCGAGCGGTTTGGCCTGGTCAAAAAGAAATATTAAAGATGAAAGTAAAATCTCCGGCAAAACCATAGAATTAGATATAACTAATATGAACATTCGGTCATCAACTTTAAGTGTTACGGTAAGTGCGCCTGCGGATAAAGAGAAAGAAGTTCAAGTAAACGTATCTTGCTGCCGAGCAAGGCAAACCAGAAGCTCAACGAATAAATTTAAAATCGGATTGTGGTAAGCAGAAAACAATTTTTATAACACGCCAAAACACACTAATCCACCGTTATACATATTTGTGCTGATGCTCTTATAATGACCATGACTTGATGTGAAAGGCCTGCCGCGGGCAGGCCTTTTTATTGTGAGACCACTTTTATAATCCCTGCGGCTGACCATATTCAATCTTTTCTTGTTTTCAGATTGTCTTGGGGTTCCCTCACATCGAATACTAAGCAGTAACCGACTTTTTGTTAGGTTTTAACTGTTCTGTTGCCTCTACTGTTTTAATAGATTATCATTAGAGTCGGGTTTGTGTGTAATATTACAGGCGTTAACAGTGGAATTATTTATGAGAGTTGTTGTTAAAGCGATTTTTGTGGTTGTCGTTATCGTGGCAGTGTGCGTTACCCTCGTGATGGTGATGATTGGCCGGCATGAATTAAATGGTAAAAAGAAAGTCAAAAGGGACGAGCAGCCGGAGGCAGTGACCGATGCTGAAGGCAATTGGCCTATGTTCAAGGGTGGTCAGAGACTTCTGGGCAGGGCGTCAGGGTTTTTGCCCGATTCGCTGAAGCTTATTTGGAAATTCAAAACTGATGGGCAGGTCAAGTCATCGCCGGCAATTAGTGATGGCCTTATTTTTGTTGGTTCTGCTGATGCAAATATTTACGCAATTGATTTGGAAAGCGGGCATAAGGTATGGACATACCGGACCGGTGATGCTGTTGAGGCGGCGCCTTGTGTAGTTAGTGGCTGCGTTTTCGTGGGTTCGTCGGATACTTTCCTGTATGCGCTTGATGCAAAGAGCGGCTCACTTAAGTGGAAGTATAAGACTGATGGACAGATTCTTGGAGCTGCTAACTGGACGGACTCTCCGGATGGTCAAAAAATTTGGATACTTGTAGGCAGCTACGACAGCAAATTGCATTGTGTGGATTCGACAGATGGGATAGTTGTATGGACGTATAAAACGGGTAGCTATATAAATGGCTCTCCTGCAGTTGGTGAGGGTGTGACGGTTTTCGGGGGCTGTGACGCGTTGATTCATGTTGTGTCTTTGGCGGACGGGAATAGAAAAACGCAGATTGATACCGGTTCATTTATTGCGGCTTCTGCAGCACTTTTTGAGGGGCGTGTATATGTTGGAAATTACGATAATGTTTTCATCTGCGCCGACATTGCTTCCGGCCAAATTGTATGGAAATATACAGGCGGAGATTATCCCTTTTTTTCTTCACCTGCAATTGGCGAGAACGTGGTTGTGTTTGGAGGACGGGATAAGCGAATCCATTGTGTAGGTCGCAACGACGGAAAAATAATCTGGAAGTTTCAGACGCTGGGTGAAGTTGACAGCTCACCTGTTATTTGTGGAGACAAGGTAGTTGTTGGCTCTGATGATGGGCGACTTTATATGATTGGGCTTTCAGATGGGAACAAAATTTGGTCATACCAAGTAGGCCAGCCCATTACTTCATCACCAGCCGTTGCAAACGGGATGGTTGTTGTCGGCAGCGATGACGGTTATGTGTATGCATTTGGTGCGGAAGACAGCGGACGGCAGACAACAGACAAAGGACAGAAGACGGATGACGGAAGTCCAACCCCCGACCCCTGATTTCTGTGAGAATGGTTATGCTTGAACTTGTTAACGTAGCAAAAAGTTATGAATCACCGGGAGATGCCGGCAGCGTTTGTGTTTTGAAGGATATAACACTGAGAGTTGAAAAAGGTCAATCTCTGGTGATTGTTGGGCCGTCGGGCAGCGGCAAGAGCACCTTACTGAATATTATTGGTGCTCTGGACCGTCCCAGTGCAGGAAAGGTGTTGTTTGATGGAAGGAACCTTGCTGAGCTGGATGATATTGAACTTGCGAGAATTCGTAACAGGGAAATCGGTTTTGTTTTCCAGTTGCATCATCTTTTGCCTCAGTGCACGGTACTTGAAAATGTATTGGTTCCAACCCTTACAGACAAAGACCCCGTCTCGAAGCAGATAGCTCAAAAAAGGGCGGTTGAACTGCTGCAACGTGTGGGGCTTAAAGACAGGTTACTGCATCGGCCCGGCGAGCTTTCTGTTGGACAAAGACAGCGAGTTGCGGTCGTCAGGGCTTTGATAAATAGGCCTAAGCTGTTGCTTGCAGATGAGCCAACGGGGTTGCTGGATGAGCAGACTTCGCAAAATATTGCTGAACTGCTCGTTGAGCTAAACCATAGTGAGCAGGTTACATTAATCGTTGTAACGCATTCGCTCAAGCTCGCTGAGCGTATCGGTCAGGTAATGGAATTAAGCAATGGTATGTTGAAAGATAAGCTGAGCCGGAAATGAGTGTGTTGAAACTTGTTAAAAGAAGTCTTTTCTTTTACTGGAGGACCAACCTCGGTGTGTTATTGGCTGTCGTTGTGGCTGCTGCTATTTTAACTGGCGCGCTGGTTGTGGGTGATTCGGTGCGCCATAGTCTTAAGACGATGGTGACAACCCGCCTTGGGGCAACGCATCTTGCACTTGCAACACAAAACAGGTTCTTCAGAGCCGAATTAGCAAATGAGTTGGCGTCAGAGCTTAATACGGTAATTGCGCCTGTGTTGCAATTGCATGGGATTATTTCAGATGAAGGAGGTATCAGAAAAGTAAATAGAG
>Ga0299912_10001491_pt1 | contig 18869 bp, 32 predicted proteins | sample RVTome_2_FD_207667 | JGI IMG/M metagenome (GOLD analysis project Ga0299912, IMG submission 207667) | Soil microbial communities from uranium-contaminated site in the Upper Colorado River Basin, Wyoming, United States - RVT95D214 (version 2) ... | reverse complement strand
CCTGGTCGCCAGCTTTTCCAGGTACAGCTGGTGCAGGTCAGGGCTCATGTACCAGCGCAGTGCCTTCTTGTTGCGCCTGAACTTCGTGGGCAGTGCCCGCAGCGCCTTGGAGAAGATGCTGAGGCCGACGTTCTGCCCGAGTCCATCCACGATGTTCGCGCCGTCGGCCAGGTCCAACCAGCCATCGAGCAAGGCCAGGTACGCATCCTTCACGTACTTGGTCGTGCTGCCGGTGTCGAAATAGTTGGACTCGGTGTCCGCCGGGCCGAGCACGTTGCCGTTGATCGCCAGCTCTTCCATGTCGTTCGCGAGCTGGGCCGCGAACATCTGGATGATGTGATCCTCGACATCGTCACCTTCCACGTTGATCTCGCGGAAAGTGTCGCCGATCTCCATCGGGATCATGATCTCTTTGGGGGTCAGCGTGACCTTGCTGGTCGTCACGCCGCGCCGCATGCCAGGGTCGCGTGCTTCGACCTTCGGGACAGCGGCACGCCTGCCGATGCCGATCTTGTCGATGATCAGGTTTTCGTTGCGGAAGCGCACGATGCGCGCGTTGTTCTTGAGCACGGACTCATCGACCACATAGTCGATGAATCTGTCGCTCTGTGCGTCACTGAGCTTGCCCTGCGTGGCCAGCGCGTCGGCGGTGATGATCGCCTTGTTGACCACTTCCTCATTGCTGAGCTTTGCCATGATCCTTTGCTCCTCTTGCCTTCAGCCTGTTACGGTCTTGCTATCCTTGGTTCACCTGGCCGGCTATCCGGCTCAGAGGATGCCCTTCCAGAATGCCTTGTTGTTTTTCGTGGTGGTTTCAATGCTGCCGTCGTTGCTCTCGTTGTCCAACGCCTTGGACGGCTGCCGCGCCTTCTCGATGGCCTCGATGCGGGTGGCCAGCGTCTGCTGGTCGATGATGCTCTTGTTGACGGCAGTCGTCAACGCCTCGATGCCACCGATCAGCTTGGTGACGGAACTGGCGCCCAGCCCGGTGCCAGTCGGAGTGCTGACGCCCGGACTCGTGCCGGCGGGCACCTCGGTCACATCGCCCAGCAGTTTCTGGAGCTGACCGACGATGGCTTTCAACTGATCCACACGGGCCGGGGTGAACTTGCGCGCCTTCTCCACGGCCTGGCCGAGCAGCTCCAGCGCCTTCTGCGCCTGCTGTTCCTCGGTGGGCTGCTCCGTCGCGGGCGCAACCGAGGTGGCCGGGGCGTCCACGGACTTGGCCGTGTCCTTGCCCTGCAACCACGGCGGCATCGCCTTGTCGAAGGCTTCCATGGCCTTCGTCAGCTCATCGCCGGCCACGCCCGCCTTCTCCATCGCTGCCTTGTACAGCTTGTGGGGCGTGGTTTTGGCCTTCTCCGCGTCCACCTCGGTGGACGTCAGCTGGACCTCGGTCACGGGCGTGGCCGGCACGGGCTGCTCTGCCCTGACGCCCACCGCCTTGGCGATGTTTTCGACCATGGAGGCCACCGTTTCCAGCGCCTTGTTGACGGCAGCATCGTCGCCAGCCACTTCGTGTTCGATGCTGACGATTTCTGCGCCGTTGGCGCCCTTCTCTGTGGTGGCCGTGTTCTCACCTGCCATCTTGTCATCCTCCAGTCGTTTCGTCACTAAAAACTCCACCTCGATTGCCGGCTTATCGACCACCGAGATTTCGTTCACGTTCAATTCGAGGAAACGCTGCTTTGCCTGATTCGACAAGTTTCTGCCCCAGCCCTATCGTCACGCAGTTTTTGGCTGCGTGATCTTGACAACCTTGGCCTTGCCGCCAATCGAGAAACCAGTCAGCTTGCCTGATTTCACTTGTTCCCAAACCTTGGTGTCCATAACATGGATGACAATGACCCAGGAGCCGGCTTTGACCACTTTCGATACTATGGACATGTCCATAGGAGCAATGAACGATTCATACAACTCGAATTGTGGTTTGAAGTCCTTGTGCATCAAGCCGAGCTTGGTCGCAGCGTTATATGATGCAAGGAACATGTGCGCAGCAGTGGCGATCACTTCTTTGCTGATGATATCGCCTTGTGCATCAACGACCTCAGGCACTAACACGACACCTGTGATCGTTTGTTGATCGCTGTTGACTTTCTCGATAGGAATGAAAAGCTGCTTGCTGACTGATTCTTCTACATCTTCCTCTTCAGTCAGCTCATCCACAACAGACTCTACCAACCGAGCATCCGGCATCTTGCCGCCAGTCTCCAGCGCGCTCGCGCTCACAGCCTTGTGCAGTTGTTTCTGCACCACTGGGATCGCCCGTCTTGGTCTGCGTGAACTCATGCTTGCATCCACAAACAAGACAAGTCTATCCCCAACGGTGCATCGCCAAAAGATTTCCACGAATTGTCAAACGAGGATTCACTCAACAAATGAACTTCCGCTTGCCGCGTCAACATCTACAGTACAACGGCAACGGAAGTGGAATGGAGGCAATGAAAACCCAGCGGATGCCAGGGCAGAAGCATCAGACGTTCCACGTGCTCCTGACAATGGGCCGGCAGTCGATGAGATGGCGAGCACCTGCCCAATAGAAAGCCATGGGTGGATGCTCCGGATGTCAGCAGGTGACCTGGCATCCATCTCTGATCGCATCTGATCCATTCCATGGTCAATCTCAAACGTCTTGCCATCGAGATGTCCGCACACCTGGCACGTTCTGTCATCCTGTGGATTCATGATCTGGTACCGGGTGATGCCTGCCGCTGCAAAACTCCGCATCTGGCCGAATACCCGACCAACGGTCATAGCATTGGCCACGAGCCCTTCAAAGTATTGGATAGACGTGCCGGTGAATCCCCCAGGGGCGGCAACTACACCCAAGGTGTCTCGTACACGTTCTGCCATTAGAAGGGCTGCTGCCCGACGGCCAACGCCTGACTCGGCAATCGTTTCGCTCGTTGTTTGGGCAACCATCCCTGAGACGTGATCATCGTAGTGCGAGCCGATCCAGAACGTGTTTCTATCAGCCAGAGCAGCGATGGCCTCACGGTCTGCTAAGTCGAAACTGGGCAGTACAGCCGCTGTTGGTTTGGCTTTCTCCACCTTTTCTTCCATCGCAGCCGCGTTGGGCGTGTCGAACACGAGTGGAGCCTTGGTCTTGCCTGTAGCCTTTTTCCAACCAGCCACACGAGCAAGCTTGTATATCGTGGCAGTGTCTCGATTGAATCGAGGTGTCACGTTGCCTGCCCACTTGCCCATGATCTTATCTACTGCCGCAGCAACCTGCTTGGCGCTCTTGCCTTCGCCAGTTAGATTGCGAGCGCGAATGGAGGATTGAACCCGCAGCAACTCCCACTGTTTGTCGATGAACTCGCGCAATCTTTGTTCGATCATCGCCATCTGCGACGTCTCAGAGAGCTTGAGCGCCTTGGCGACCACTTGGTTGATCACAATAAGGCGGTCATATGCCACCGAGATGCGCTCCACCTGCCTATCGCACCCCGTACACATCACGCCTCCTGATCGTGCTCAGGCGATGACTCCTGGCCAGTCCGCTCCCAATCCTCCTCCAGCACCTTCTGTACGGCCAGGAGCTGATCGAGCAATGGATCGCCAGTGATGGCATCCGGCACAGCATCGCCTTGAAGTGTCTTGAACACCTTGAGAGCTGTCACTTGCTGCCCTGGCTCCGATGCATCGGCCTGATTCTTCACTGCCTCTGCCATCGTGAGGCTGAACGGCACGTCGGCTGGGAACCCAACAGGGAAGTCATCCTGGATGTCTTGCGACAGGATGTCTCCCAGGACATAACGAGCGATGCGAGGCGTCATGCCTCCAGTCTTTTCTGCGCCGCCCAGAATCTTGACCAACTGCTCGTTGTCCGTGGTATTGGGCGAGTTGCTCTTGTACTTGTGATATCTAATGCCCATGTCTGGATAAATCTCACGATTCACCAGACTGTCGAACTCATCCCGCTCCGGAGCAAACACCTGTTCGTCTGCCAGACGTCGGCTGCTGTCTGCTGTCGCTCGTGTGTAATCTTCTGTCTGCCCGACAAAGATGGGAGGCAGGCGATACGCTCGCCTGATCTTGTCATGGTTCTTGTCCGAGTAGTTTTGGAACATGGCATCGGTGTGCTGTTCCTTGACGAGTGGCTGGATGGACACCTTGACTTGGCCGCCATCCTCGCCTTCATCTGCTGTGGACTCGCCTTCCACAATCAGAAATTTGCTGTAGTTGTCCGAGCCTTGGATCTGGCTCTCCACGAATGACTCGATGCGCGCGATGCTCTCCTCCGTCAACTGGCCGTTGGACACGAGCACGACCATGGACGGAATGTTGTTGTTCCTGAACGTGATGTAATTGATTTCCTCGGCTGCTCTGTCACCAAAGATGGACAACATGTTCCCAACGTAGCGTGGGATGCCGTATGGAGAGCGAGTACAATACAGCTTGATGTGAACCACTTCGTTGGCACGTTTCTCCACAGGGATGAGCACGTCAGCAGTGCCATACTCGCCTGTGTCCATGTGAAGGTCACGTGGATCTCCGAATGATTTGAACCATCTTTTGTTGTACCCGAGCAACGTCAGGTTGCGCCGATGGATAGCTGTGCTCTGGACGAACCGACGGAATCGCCTCCAGGTCTTTACCTTCTTGATCTCCACAGAGCCATCGACCTGAAGCTCCATGATTGAACGCTCATATTCAACCAGCTCATCGTCCTGCTTCCCAAGACGCATCTGGTATGCCGGGATGTGCTTGAACCCTTGAATCACACCAGAAGCATTCCGGATGACCTCGAAAAACGCATTGCCAGTAGATTCCTCATCCTTGCGCAGCTTCTTGCGAAACTCCACAAAGGATTCCTCGGTGGCGTACTCAAAGAAATTGGCGAGTCGCACTCTTTCAGCAAGCACCTCGGCACGGATATTGGGAGGCACCGTGTCCGTATCCGTTGCTACAGATGAGCCTTTGCCCATCATAATGCGGCACTTCTGCCTGTGCCCAAACCCTTCGATGTTGACCATCATGGCTTCGATGCATTGGCCAAGCTCTGACGAATGCTCCGGAAGCATGGCCAGTGTGAGCAGATCAAATGGAGGCTCAATGATCTTGCCTTCGCTGGCCAGCACCTGGAATGGGTCTTCAGGCAGGATTTTGCTGGCGCCCGCTGGCACATCAGGCGTGATGCCTGTATCTGCATTGGCCTTGCGCACGCCAATGGCTCTGACTTTGATCCTCTTCAGAGCAGCCTGGTTGGCCGCGTGACCAGCAACCATCGCGGCAACAGCGTGTTCCGCGTTGGAAGATTCCACAGTTTCACCGGCCATGGCACACTCCTTAGATCAATCCTGGCTCTCTGCTTCGGCGTTTGCGTCCCTTCCCCACCTTACTAGAACGGACAGCAAGATCCAAAGCGTCAAACAAGTCCTTGTACTTGTGATTCGGGAATAGCACGAGGTGCTCAATTAGGAGGTGCTGCCCATCCCTGAAGAACATCCTTTTGTCTTCAAACAGAGCAGACAATTTCCATGCTCTTGTGATCTTGTCTTTATCGGTGATGAGCCCTTTCAAACGAAGGTCAACGCCGTCAATGCCATGCACTTCACTGGTAACGCTATCACGAAGGTTGTGCAGCTGTGCCTTCTGATAGGCGTTGATCTCAATGCCAGCTCGAATGGGCTTGTATCTCTTGTAGAATTCAACTATCTTATTGGTCTGCTGTCCAAATCTCAACTGATTCTCGTAAAAGTCTAACACATAATAACGCTTGCTTCCATCAACGCCTATGACCACAATGGCAAACTTGTCATTTTTATCTGTTTCAGAAATGGCCAGGTCAACACCCATATAGATGTGCATGTCGCCAGGCAACTGGCTATCCGGTATGATCTGGCAATCGTCATACTGAAAGATTTCACCTTTCATCGCTTCAGTGTTACATTGGAACTGAGAATTGAAAATGATAATGCCAGACTTCCTACGCTTCTCAGCCAGGAACACAGGGGAAAACTTCTCTGGCCATGGACTCTGCCCTCTTTCGTTCAATGCTGGGATTGTTTGTGTCTTGCTCTTGAGCTCATTCGCTTCCAAATGGCCGTACAGATCATCATAATGATACCTAGTGCCTAACCTGTGGTGTTCTCCACGGTGCGGCACTTCCGAGTCTGGTGGCTCCAACGTTGGGTCCAGCGTCTTGTAGTACCACGTCTTGGTCTTGTCTCTTTGCCCTTTCGTCCTTGAGTTGTCTTCGTCTATGAGATCATCGCTAATGATGATATCGTAGTGTTTGGACACCACCATACCTTCAACGCCAACGCAAGTGATACTTCCTTCTTTTGTGACCTTGGTGCGAGGCAGCACCTCAATCTCTTGCGAGTCCCACTTGGTTACCTTGCGAGGATCATAATAAGGCCCAAACACTTCGATGAGTCTCTGATTCTCCTCAAAATGTTGCTTGATCTCCTTCAGGAATGACCCGGCATAAGTGGAAGTCTTTGACGCCAACAAAATGCGCAGGTTAGGGTCTTTGAGCAGTAGGTGGATGGCCTTGGCAACAGTGCAGGTTGTCGTCTTGCCCGACCCACGAAACGCCAATTGTAGATTATCAGGATGAAGGAACTGCCATCTCATCATGGCGAGGTGAAACGGCTTTACTGTGAAACCCAGAAAATGATGGGCAAGGATATCAATGCGGTTGTGCTGGATGACCTGCCTGCGAAGCCACTCGTTGCCCATGGAGGCATAGTGGTCGTACAGGCTGATCAACTCGCTGCGTTCCGCCTTGTCGATAGCCTTGGGGCCGATCATTCTGACGGATGAAGCTGCCATAGGGGATGTCGTCAGTTTCGGTCCACCTCAAACCCGGACACGTAGATGTCCGTGCCATCGGCATGTGCGCCGGCTGTCACCATCACGAAGACGATGCGACCGTTCACATCGACAGTTGCCTCCCAATCGGCGCCTGCGCCCTTGGCCCCAAAGACCACTGGCGTATGCTGAGAGACAAACTTGCCGGCTGCCCCTGACCAGAACATCACCTCGATGGCAGGGTTTGCGAGTGTACCGTTGATGACCTGGATGTTGGCGACCCGAAACGACGAACAGTTGATGCCGCTCTTGACGCTGGTTGGCGGCGCAGCATCGTTCCCTGTCACCTTCTGGCGGTGCAGCACGTAGTCAGGAGCTGTCTTCGCACCCATGGATCACCTCCAGGAGCTGCCGAGGGTGCCGATCACTCCCACGCGGTCCAGTGGATCGTCTCGGGCGTGCCGCCGGCCACGTTGATGTCCGTGTCGTCGCCGATCTTGAAGCCGTCCGACAGCGGCGTGATGCCCTTGCTGGTGAGGTACGTGGCGTCACCGGCCGTGATCCGCTTGACCGCCGACGCATCCGGCATGGAGTCCTGCCACTCGGCCGTCACCGCGCCGGTGGTGTTCAGGAGCGCCACACGCCTGGGCCTGAATCCCACGCGCCTGACCTCGATGTCGGCACCCGTGCCGATGACCGCGCCTGTCACTGTCCTGTGTCCGCTGCTCATTTGATCACCTCCAAGTGACTTGCCCTTGACAACTCCTCAGCCAAGCAGTAGATGAGAAGCCTGCACCACCTGGTGCTGGGGCGTCCTGTTTGCACGAGTCTGACGATAACGTGGAGTTGAAGAGGTGCCTAGCGGGGTGCGTATCTACTGCGCAAGAAGGCACGATCAAAATCGCTGATCCACAGACGCCCGAATGACACACCCCTATCACCATCCTGTTGAACGGGATACATGATGGACCCTATCCAATCATCATGCGCAAGACCAAGCACGTGAAGCATTTCATGGATGAGAACCATGTTGAGCATGGATGTGTCGCCTGTGTTGGCCGTCTGGATGTTCGCTCGCAACCTGCCTTCTGTGGTCCTATAATGCCACGTTTTACCGCCTGGTTCACTCCAAGTATTCCTATCGTATGGCACGCCTATGGTGATGAGAACATCTGCATCGTCTGCCAAGACGAAAGCATTGAATCCCAAATTTTGATTGATGAAATCAGATGCATCTTGGAAAGCTTGTATAGGATCAACCGGATCACTTGACGAACCAACGACAGATCGAGTTTTCAGCGGGAACTGACTCCGTTCCCAATCAATTGTTGGGCAATTCTGTGCACCATCAACCTCATATCTTTCGATGCGATCACCTATCCAGCAGGCTCCCATCGGAGCTGCCTCATTGTGATTGCAAACAGCAATAATGATCACGGTGGCAACCAACGCCACTGTGACAACACTAACCACCAAAGCGATCCAACTCTTAGTTTTCATCTGACCCTCCTGCCTCTTGCTGCCTTCGATGTTTTCGTTGTCACTGAACGCACTGTCTTGGACGCCTTGGTAGGCGGCGCAACAACCTCATCCCCTGTTGAATCTACAACAGTTGTCGTAGCTGGGGGCAAGGCTGGACCATAGTGCAAGTCGCCCGGAGCAAGGCTGAGCAAATCGCCATCGCCATAGTCCGTCATCATCTTGTTCATTTGATTGACAGCGCTGGTAATTGCCACCTTTATATCTTCTCTTGTCATCTCAGCGACGACCACACCAGCAACGATCTGCTTTTGGTCTGGCATTTTCTTGAAAACACCAAGCTCTTGCCCTCTTGAAATCAACCTATCTTGTAGATCAGCTCTTGCCTTGACCGCTCCCACCATTGCATTGTATTGCTTGGTGTTCTTGAACTCCTTGATCATATCGGTCAGATCATTGATGTTACGTGTTTGGGCGATTGTGTATTCAACATACACATGCTCTGGAGGCTTGGACTTCATGTCCAAAGCCTTCTCTTCAACAAGCTGGCGCTTCAAGGAGTGGTACGTGTCGTGGTCAAGGCCTGTTAGGTCGATGATCTCACCATCTGGTGTGCCTTTGCACAGCTCCATCCAGATAGTTAGCTTGGCCTCTTCAATGTCAAACTTGGTCAGACCAATGATCGGCATCTTCACACTCCACAATTACCTTATCCCGAGGATCAATCCTGCGCCCGCCTTTGTGTATCCGATACGCATCCAAGCCCCATCCATGCCGAATACGCGACACCAGCGTTTTGTACTTTATGCCCAACAGCGCAGCCCACTCTGACTTAGTGCGAGATTCTCCGTCCACCTCTACAGCATCCTTGGAGCGATCCAGCAGTCCAGTATTCTGTTGAGAACGAGTCTGCCATTCTACTTCTCCTGGTGCATAATCGGCAAATGGCGCTATCCTTCCAAGTGTGCACTCTAGCCCTAGCCTATCCCCAATTAGCTTGATGATGTCCGCTCTGAATGTATCAAAATCCAACCAGGGCTGATATATCTCGACACCTTTCCCACCATAATGCTTGTATGAAAAGTGCTTGGGATCAAGACAACGTTGCTTCATAGAACGCCATGTTGTATACAGATAACTCTCTCGTCTTTCATCGCCCTGGCGAGCCCTGTGCCCGTGACGTTTTCGTTTGGAACAGACGTCACAACTTGGGTTGGTTGAAACGTAGGGCACGAGATCACTTCACAGAGATGATGCGTTTGGCATTCTTGGCAGGAGCAACGACAGTGCTTTGGATGTAGTGGATCACAGCTTGTAACGCGCGCCTCGCCACCTCACCGTGCCCCGGAAGGGGCTGGAGCAACCGCACCGTCAACGGGTTGCCCTCAGGCAGCACGATCTCAGTCGTTTGTTGGATGAGGACACACGCCTCTGCACGCCGCACTGCGATGATCCGATCAGTGCACCTGAACATGGCCTCGATGACGTTGATGGCCATCCCGAGGGGGCGCACCGTCGCTTCATCTGACCTCTGCATCGTAGCAGCCATCAACTGCCGGAGCATCACGGCGATGCTCCTGACGATCTTGCCTTGCAAATCTAACGGCAACGCGGTGAACGCTTCCATACAGATTCTGAATGCTTCAGCCGGTTCCACCGATGTTTCCACTGTTTCTTTTGTGTTCTCTTCGTCGGCCATGGTGCTTCCCTTCTGGCGAAGCTATGGCGAAGAGCATTCAGCAGGATGAATTTGTCAGGCTGGTCAGTGGTCGCGGAGTGTCTTCAAGAAGGCCAAGGCGTAAGTGTTGAACAACTCGCTCTTGGGGTAGATGAACTTCAACGACCACCAGCAGTGATCTGCCGGTCTGTAGGTGAGCGATGCTCGCAATGAAGTTGCCATTGCTTCAGCCGGCGTGTGAGGCTTGGGGAACCCTTGCGACCATGCCGCATGCCCAATTGCCAATCGCACCCTGCCATCTCGAATGGCAGGGATCATCATGGCTCTTGACATCGTTTGCTGCTGCATCTTGCCAGGCCCGTACTTGCCACTCCACGGGACTGGGACACCATTGCGTTTCGAGATGGCATACGCCTGCACACGCTCCAGTTCCATGAACGGAGTTGTATCAGCGCGTGGGCTGTTCTCCATATGCTCGGTGAACGTTGTGATGGTGGAGGCACAACCATGCTTGTGGCACAGTTCCTCTTTGATGCCGACGAGATAATCGCCAGCCTGATCGTATGGAGTTTTCAAGCCCGTGCGCACGAAGTCTCTGACCATCTCAGGCTTCCAGTTGCCCTCTTGGTCTGTCTCCCACTCGGAGACATGTCCACCACCGGCCGTGAGCAGGGCGTCCATCCGGACTTTCATCACGTCCATGTGTTTTTTGGTGGGGTACGGCCAGGTCACGAGCCCTGTGCCAATCGCCCCAGGCTCGGCCAGCTTGACCAAGGTTTCAACATCGCGCGGCGTGTACGAGTAGTCTGGCGCCGAATCGGCCGCATCGATCATGACCTGGAGAAAGTCAAAGCCCAGCTCGTCATGGTACCAATCAAAGAATTCCTTGGTGAGCAGGAGTCGTTTCTCAATGTCCGCCCACACCCCCAACGGCACTCCCTTCAACAACGTCTTCAGACTCTCTTCCATCTCTGTCCTCCTTCACAACGGTCGATTTGTCGTCAATCACAACTGGAGCTGGATTGACGAATGCCATCAGTTGCTGTTGTTCCAAGTGATCAACAACAACCTTTTTCAAGGACACCCAAAGCACTTGTGGAATAACAATGGTCACCTGGATACCATTGTCGTTGGCAACAATGGCAGAAGAAACCAACTTGATGATTTTATCAATCACAGCTGCCCTCTATCCTACTTGGCATTGATCAGCTTCACGACGCCGGGCTGTCTGGCCATGAGGCTCACGTGCCCCATGCCCCGACATGTTGTGCACGTGCCTCGGGCCAGGTCGCAGTTGAGACACGTAGGGCATGGCAGGGGGCCACCAGGCATGACATCTAATGAAGAGATGAGCAACACAACCCCTTGTAGGTAAGATTCAGCAACACAGATTATAGACTCGAATTGTTCATTCATGGCATGCCCCAACACCGAGCAAACGCCAATGCGATAACAATCGACGGAATGATCATGAATACAATGATCGCCACATCAAGTGCCAAATACCTGTCGTTTGTTTCCATCGTGTCCTCCTATTCACGCTCAACCACAAGAACGCTTGCGCCTTTACTCTTGGTCCAACTCTTTGCGCTGTTCTTGAACTGTATGACGTACCACCCCGCATCGTCCACAGTTATGTTGGATATGATACGCTCTTGGCCGCATGGACCAAGTATCAGCTGGCCCTCTTTCAAATCGCTGACTCTCGTGGATGCGAGGGTGACGCTCTGACCTTGGTGCTTGACGTTGCGCTGAGACATAGCTAACGAGGCATCCCCCTGCCGATGTCATCGAATACATCCTTGACAGGAACAAGCCACTCATGTATCCGAACCACAGCCAAGTACACGATGAACGCAGGCACCAGGTACGGGTAACGATGGAACACAACCGACAAGCTGACCGGAGGCACCATGGCACTCTCCTTGGGTTGGACTCACTTGACAATCGACAGATGCGGCCTTGGAACTGGCGGTTCATCGACAACTGTTTCATCGGTGGATTTCAGTCCAACCATGGAACCATCCTCCATCACGATGAACGGTTTGAGGACCATCGTCCATTCCCAAGCATCTGCGCCAAATGCTTTGACAGCGACCAGATCATCCCATTGAAAACTACACGTGTATGGCGGACCAGCGAAACACAAGTCCACTCTGAACACATTGCCATCAGAGATGAAATGAATCGGCCTATCACCGTACAAGTTGAGCATGACTGGCATGCCAAGCTCCACCAGTTGCGGGGGCAGGCCTTGCTCAAGCGATGGACTCACGAGTATTTGAACAGAACGTCCAACGCCAATGCTATCCTCGACAAACGCTTGCGACCTTGTTCTCACGCCACTCTCCTGTTACAGATGATACGGTCTGAGCGGGGAATCACCCTTGACGTACAGGGGGTGCCTCGGAGCACCCTTGTTTGTTGTCCCGAAACACAGCACATCTGTACATCCTGACTTACACAGCAGATGAATCACGTCACGCTCACGACGGCGAGCCATGGGGTGCGCACCCCAAGCAACGATCACCCTGCGAGTGACATCGAGCTGGGCCACATCGCCGATGTATCGGTCACACAGGGGCCCAATCGCTTCCATGGGCTCCATGCCTGTGAGTTCGCTTGGGTCCGTTGCCCGAAAGGCATACAGGTTCACCACGTATGCTCGCTCATATCCTTCACGCCGGGTGAACCCAATGACTCGCCGGATGGTGGGATCATCCACATCAGCGTCTGCCGTGGAAGGGTTCAGCATCACCCACAAAATGCTGGGCGCTTTCTTGTCCTTGCTCCAACGCCTGGATAGAACGTACCTGTACCTGCCATCCTCGCTGAGAGTGGCCCTCTTGATCACGCCATCTTTCTCTGTGATCGAAGGTTTGACAATGTAACGTTCCAACGGTTTCAAGACTGGATAACTCACACGTGACTCCTGTTGAGGATTGCCTCGACACCCTCGCCGACACACCCCGATGTGACACCGTACATGCCAAGCATCCGACCAAGAAGCAACACAAGTTGGTGCCCAAACGCCGCTTCTTCAGAAGCACCAGGCCACACTGAAACGTCCACTGTGAAGATGTATCCATCTTCCACAAAATACCACACCGTGAACCAAACAGCCAACTCTTCATCGCCCATGTGGAAGAGTGCCGTGCCTGGCTGGCCGATGTCGCTCTCATCACCTAAGATGAAGATGGGCTCCTGATTGGCGGAAGCGTTGTTGAACATCGAGATGGCAGCCTCCAACGAGACTCGGAGCTGCTCGTCTTGGATGATGATGATAAGTGGCACCGTTGGCAACGCCTCCTTGGGCTCAAGGTTGCATGTCTCAACGGCCTGGGGCGCGTCTGGCGATGGCACTGCGCATGCCCCGGACAGCAACGCGAGCAACGACGTGAACCGCTTCATGCTGTGCCTTCCCTTTCGAGACTACCCACGGCCCGCCAACGACAGAACGACGGACAGCAGCGACGTGTTGGTCACGTGCATCTCTTGAAGTGACCTGGTGACGTCCCACTCTGAGCTGCCCCGCCCCATCAAACGCATGGCGTTTCGCAGCTCGGTGCACTTGATCTTCTCCCTGGCCTCGGCTGCATCAACTGCCATGACCGCCCAAGAAAAGACACCAAGAGTCACGATAAACAACTGCGACTCCTTCTCTAGTTCCCACGGCGATTTGCCGACGATAATGCCCGCCCACTCGGCTGGGGTGGGGGCTCGAAAGGCGCCCACGGGCTCAGTGTCCCATCCCTCGTCTGGACCTTGCCTGACTTTGTAATCGCCTTCCCAGATGGAGATGCCGTTAGGGGCAACGTAGTGAAGGCCCAGACCGTACAACGTGCGTCGGTCATCCTCGTGGATGTCTTCACGTTCCACCTCGCGCACGATGTGCTCGCCGGTGAACCAGAGCACGATCCCGACGCCATCCCATGCCGACACCACTGCCTTGGAATTTGCCACGTTAGTCCTGCTCCTTTATGACAAACAAGCCCATTGGGCATGGATTGCCCTCGAAATGGCTCTGATACTCGGCACATCCAGTGCGTTGATACGTTTTGGTGTCGTGGATCGCGCAGCTGTATTCACCCGGCTTGATGCCCACGAGGTGAGGGCACGTTGCCACCTCCTCAACGTCAAGCACTGACTCAGTGTGTCTGCCTGCCTCTGGGTTGACAACGACTATGTTACCCAGCACGAGGCCCAACGCGGGGTCGCGCACTGTGATCAGCATGAGCGCCTTGCAGCACCAACCGCATCTCTGACAATCCAACGGGTGACCTCCTGGCTTGGGGTAGCAGGCGAATGTGCAAGGGGCTGAGACGTGCGAAGGCGCACGTGGAAGTGCACGCATTGAAGTTATAGCGCAGACAGTAGCTGCCTAAAACGCCATTGTGTGTAAATTAGTGGACGGAATTTGACTAGCGTGTTATGTTGGCCATATAACGAGTGCAATACCTTGGCTTACTTGTGGGCGCGAGCGCGTCTGGCTTTGACCTTATCAACAATTTCTTTGGCGGGGGCAGCTGCGATGCCAGAGATTTCGTCATACAAACGTGTCCACGCCTTGAGTCGGCTTGCAGACCGGGTGTGGTCCACGAAGGCTGCCGTGATCTGATCCTCCAACCAAACCAAGTCGGGTTGGTCAACCTTGTCAGCCTGACAACGATACCCGTAGTTGTGACCGCCAGCGCTGCCTTTGGCCCAGTTCTCCAGGTGGTGCTTGAGGTCATCCTCGCTGATGTCCTCGTCCAGAAAGACAAAATGTTCTGTAGTGCCGCCTTGAAAATGCTTGACGAACCTGTACCACTGGCTGTTCACGGTGTGTCCCTTTCCCGCTGTGCCGCATACACGAGGTCCACAAGCTCACCTGCATAACCCGCATACCGGGGCTGGCGCGGGCGCGCTGGATGCAACGCAACTACCACGAACTGATCGATGGATGACGGGTCGCCACAGATGTGGAGGTGGAACACGCCCGGTGCCTGCTTGAGCAAGGCCGGGGTGCGCCGCTCTGCCTCATCCGCTGCCTCGGGTCCAAGCTCTTTCATGGCACGCAGGATTGACGCTGCCACTTCCTCGATCACAGAAGTGGTGATTGAGAGCAGACCGCTCGATGGCGACTTCAAGACAATAACCAGGTCAGACTGTTTCTCTTGTTCTTCGGGCTGCATCTCCATCAAATCCTCTCTAATTCACTGACAGGCATCTCCTTGCTGAAGTTGACCGTCAGTGTCATCGGTGGGGTGGTCAACTGTGTTGCTTCCACCGTGCCCCACACCCGAATGATCATTGCCTTGCCTTGGAGGCGTTGCTCACCGTGCACCTCCACCTCGCCGATGTTGATGCCCACGCTCTCATCCTTGAGAACGGTAGGCACCTCGATGGAGATGCTGCCCTCCTGCAACGCAAGCTGGCAGTGCTTACAACAACGCTGAACTCGCACCTCCAGCTTGCATATGCCATCAAACCCAATCTCGGGTCCATCCTCAACAGTTGGTTGTTCCAACTGCGGGCCTGTGAACTTGAAACAGCTCGGGCACTGCATGCTGGGCCTCCTGCTCGGGGTTAGAGGATAGAGGAAAGAAGGGCTGAGTCAGTCGTGGCTTGGCTTGTGCATCTGCATCGTGCCGCATGGAGCGATCACGATGACGACCCTGTGCGATTGCTTGGCGTAGCGTACCGTTGCCCATGTGCCGGAGCGTTGGCGCTCATACGATGTGTCCGGGGTTGCGATGAGCACGTCGCTGTGGTCAACGATCAATCGATTGCGCATCAACGGCGATTGTGGTCTGGTTGCCACGAGACCACAGCAAAATGCGCGCATCGCAACGATGTCGCTCGGGAACAGCCAGATGCGGTCTGACTCCATCCCCAGTTCCAGCATAATGCCATGCGCATCGGCATCGGCGCCCACACAGTCGCCGTGCCTGAACCCTTGGGGTTGGAACTGCTTCATCAGTGAACGAAACGATGCCATCTGTTCTTGTGTCATGCCCTTACGCGACCCAGTGAATCCTGGGTAGATGGCTCTGACGGGCGGTGGTTCAGCGAGTGCATCCGGGGCAGCAGCGAGCGGGGGCAGGAGTTTCATGGTTTCTCCTTGGCACCAGCAGCGATACTGACTTTGGCCCTGCGATCACATGCCCATGTAGACTTGCACTGCCAACGATCATCCCACTTGTTCATGCTCCGTTCGTGTAGCACATAACCACACCATTGGCAACGATGCCATTTGCCCTTGGCCATCTCTACAGACCTGCCGCGTACACACGCAAGTAAGCTCTGACCAGGAGTTGGGTATCGAACGGGCCGAAACACGAGGTCCAGGTCTCATCCCAGAAAAACCAACCTTTGGTCGTCTGGAACACGGGGTCTGCGCTGCCGTTGATGTGGCTGAGTAACACCGTCTCATCTGTGTCAAGCTTGTTACGCCATTCGGGGTGTGTCATCGGTTGTGTCTCCTGATCGAGAGTAGCGTGCTCAGCATCGGTCAGATGATACCAAGCAAAGTCCATCAGATCGTCAATGCGGTCTGCCTGCGCACGGGCCATGGCTCGCTGCATCCTGAGCTCGCGATACGCAGCCAACAGCGCTGGCTGTGGCGTTGCCCTTGTTGTCTTGAGTCTGCCAGGTGGATCTTCTGTGATTATGATATGGAACGGCTGCTTGGTCATGTCACTCATCTCTACGCTTGTACTTGATCAAGATAGGTGGGCACGTGCAGCGTAACTCGGGAGCATCCCATGGCCAAGTGCACCGGCACCGGAGGCACTGCACCCGAGCATGCTTCGATTGCTCTTCACATTCCAGGACCCAATCAACAAAACGTGCAGTTTGTTGATTGGTGTAAACACCACCAGGGATCAGCTTGGTCATCGCTCGGGAATAGTGACTTGGTGGGTGTGGGAGCTGAGGGCTGCCGTTGCAGGTTGGTCTACCAGTCGCAGTCTGGACCGTTGCCGTCCAACGTTTCCTTGGCGAACGCCACGTGATGGTTCATCAGCTCGTGCTCTTCGGGCGTGGCTTCGTCGCTGCTGTGTTCGAGCGCGATCAGGACAGTCTGCAGGTCGCTGGCAACCCGGGCCTGGAACATGCCCGCCAGTTCGTTGAGACGCCCGGGGTGAATGCTGGCGATGAGGTCCCAGGTCACCTGGAACGCTGTGGCCATGACCTCGTGGCATTGGCCGGTCTTGCCCTCGGTGACGAGGTCCACATGCGTCGACACGTCCACGATGTTGGAACCATCGGTGCGGGGAACGACATCCACGATACGCGTGCGAAACTCCAGGTTGAAGTTGGGCCGCGTGTCCATCGCCGTCTGTATCTGGACCGTGAAGTCTGCCAGGTTCATGTTGATTGCCTCCTGATGGGAATTAGGGTTTGAGGGTTGGGTGGCGCTGAATCTGCAAGATCATCTCGGTGCTGTTGGCTGTGGTCATGCCCTGTGTGCCCTACTGCTTGCGCTTGGGAGGGTTTTGGTGTCGAGGTGCGAACTGCCGGGTGACGATGCTGTTGGCCCCGTATCTGTCAAGGGCAATCTTGTAGAGGATGTTTCGCTCATCGGATGTGAGCGTGTCGGGGTGCGGGTGGATGATGCCCAGCCTTCTGTTTCTCTTCATGGTGCAAGTGCCTCCTGGGGAGAGTAGGGTTGTTGGGTGCTGGGCGCTGAGAGCTTGTGAGAGCTTGCTGGGGTGTGGCGGTGTGGGATTTGGTGGGTGTGGTGACTTGTGAACTTGGGAACGGGCAAACTCGGAGCTGCAAACTCTGGATTGGACAAGCTGTGGGGCTTGGAACTGGGAGCTGCAAGCTTGGGAGCTGGGAGTTGCAAGCTGGGGGCTAGGGGCTGGCAAACTCACCGTTGCCCGTGTGTGGTGTGGCGCCTTGGGATTTGATGGCTGTGGAGTGTGCAAGATGGGGGTGTGTGTGGGTTTTTTGGTGTGCAGTTCGCAGCTGCCACACATGGCCAGATCTTCCACGCGGCCCATCGATTTGTGGGCCAGTGGGGGAGGGGCCTCCCAATTCCCCAATCATACCACACACTTGCGCCCCTGCCCCCGTCCACGAACACACCCCCACCCCACAGCTGCCACGGGCCACCCCACCACGCCCCCACCGATCAACCCCACCACGATGCCCTCCAGCGTCCACAAATCAACTAGGCCCATCCACAAACTGACGCACGAGGTGCCCGTGTGTCCTCGCCTGCCATGTACACCTACCATCGCACCTCGTGCCAACTAGCCACGTGGATTCTTGCACGTTCCAGCAGCGACGTCACCGGATGCACAAGCGTCGCAGCCACACGCTCCTGCCGCCTGCAGGCTGCGACGCCAACGCCTTGGACCTCGTGGTAGCACACGTGGCAGGTGGAAGCAGGAGGCAGCACGTGCCCGGTCCTGCCCGCTCCTGTTGCCACGAGGCGTTGCGTGCTCCTCCCTGTTAGCAAGATGCCCTCGCCTGTAACGCTATGCTACTCATGTTGCCCTCTTGTTAGCGTATGATCTTGCCGCAGCCCCGCCCGTATAGGGGCGCACTCATGTGGCATTGGCAAATCCAATACCTCTTGGTCTGCAATCTCCCGGGCCAAGGCGCTCAAGGGGTGGACTCCCGTGCCCCGTGGCCCGTGCCAATGCTCTCATACCCGCGAACCACATTGGCGAGAAATTGCAAACACAACGCTTTGGACTTCACACTTCCACCCCGGGAAAGCAGGGATGCCACGAGGTGCCACGTGAACCAGTTTGCACATCCCCACGTATAGGCCAGAGGGTTGGCCGAATGCAACGGAACATACAGCGGATTGTCTGTGTGGATGCCCAATGCGTGGATTCTCTTGGGCCATGGTGGTGTGTTGCCACAGGGGTGTGTTGTGTGTGGTGGCACATGGGGCCAACATTTGCCACTTGCACACGGGCCACGGGCAGCCTTCAATCACCCGGGAACACAG
>Ga0299912_10001490_pt1 | contig 18873 bp, 15 predicted proteins | sample RVTome_2_FD_207667 | JGI IMG/M metagenome (GOLD analysis project Ga0299912, IMG submission 207667) | Soil microbial communities from uranium-contaminated site in the Upper Colorado River Basin, Wyoming, United States - RVT95D214 (version 2) ... | reverse complement strand
AATTGATAATTGTATTTCCAACTCTGTCATATTTATAAAAGTGCCGTTCGAGCGGACTCTCTTTTGTACCTATGAAATATACAAAGCGCTCACTTTGATCGAAACCCAGCAATTGAGTTACCTCCCACTTACCTTTTGTAAGCTGTACAAGTTTGTCAGCCGCTGCTTCATAATAATAAATATGATTGTACCCGTCACGTTCGCTCAGATAAAGAAAATCTTCCGGATATTTATGTGAAAAGATCAACGGAAATAAAGGTTCTACGTATTTTTTATCAGTTTCAACAAATAAATCTTTCTGAAGCTTGCCATTCAATGCAGAATAATATCGCAATATCATGGTATCCTGGTCGCGATTAAGATGTTGCAAGTAAATGAACTTTTCATCGGGTGACCAGCATAAATTTGTATGGTAATCATCTGGTTCACCGGGAATTTGCAATTTAATACTACCGTTAGTCTGTTTTGAGTATACCCATATTTCGGTTTCCTCGCTCGACATACCTGCCATCGGATATCGTATCTTTTCGGCTTTTACAGGTTGTTCCTGAATATTAACCAGAGGATATTCCCCCACTTTCGATTCGTTCTTCCTGTAGTATGCCAGAAAATTACCGGCCGGTGACCAGAAGATCCCGTTTTCCATAGTAAATTCGTGTCGATAGACCATTGTTCCATTAGAAATACCCCTTGTTGAATCGTAGGTGATTTGAATCGGATCTTTTTCTTTCTCCTGAATAATTATATTTTGTCCGGAGGTATATGCAATTGCACCTGATTGAGGTTCAATAGTCGGATTTTCAGTGAGTTCTGAAATTGAGCTGAAAGTAATAAACCTGTCGTGCGAATTAAAAAATGCGACGTTGTTTTCTAGATTAAAATAAAAGGTGTTGTCGGTCAGGAAAACGATGTACGGAAATTGTTTCAGGCACGGAACATTATGTTTCTGCAATACATCATTAAGTTCTGTGAGGGTAAGCAACAACATTTCCCTTTGTCCGACGACCAAAAAAGCAAAGAGTGAATCGTTACGAATATAACATAAAGTATCTGATTTCCCCATCCATTGTAAATTCTGGATATCAGCAGGTTTAAGATACGATGTGCGGCCAAACTCAATATCGTTAATAGTAAAATACTGTGAGCTACCGATTTCATGGAAAAGCAGTATACTGATGAAGAATATTAGATATTTTTTCATAATCGATAATTTGTAGCTTGAAACGTTGAATATGGTGTATTCTTTATAAAATCGATAAATGTTGCCCTTCCCGTAACCAATATTACTCATTTGCGTAGAATTCCTTGCATACAAAATACAGATACTAACTCATTACAATGAGTGAGCAGATTCTCAAGGCTTTAATGGAATTGTTCGCAATTATTGCGAGGCCTGATGATTATTCTTCCGAAGGAGGAGATCGCCGGACCATTGTAGAATCGTATCTGAAAAGAATCTTAAACCAGGAACTTGTTGAAGGTTATCTTGCAATTTTTGATCGATTTTTTGCACGTCACCAAAGTCTGGTAAATTCAAGGGGAGCAAAGAGAATTGGTCCCGATTCGGTAAAGATTTTAAGAATTTGCGATCAAATCAATCATGAACTTACACAGAAACAAAAGTTAATTGTTCTTATCCATCTGTTTGAATTTGTGTATTCCGTTCGTGCTGAAATATCGAACCAGGAATTTGAATTTATAAAGACTGTTGCGGATTCATTTAACATAAAGCAAGAAGAATACAATCATATCCGCGATTTTACCATTGGTTCAGAAGGCGATATAATATCATCGGGAAAATTATTGGTTGTAAATAACCAGGAAGAGGACTTTGATGATGAGCGAAAGCATTTATGCTCACGACAATTCAGAGGTGAACTCTGGTTCTTTCAGGCAGCTTCTACCAATATTTATTTTATAAAATACATGGGCGATAACGAGCTTTATTTGAACGGACAGTTATTACAGCCCTATAAAGTTTTTGTGTTTAATCCGGGTTCATCCATCCGCAACCATAATATCAGGCCTATTTATTACAGCGATGTAGTAACGCTTTTCCATGAAGAACATCGTGAATCGAAAATTATTTTTGAAGTTAAAGAAATCAATTACAGATTTCGGAATGGTTCGTTGGGTTTGCGGCCGATGAGTTTTACTAAAGAATCTGGTCGGCTGGTAGGAATCATGGGAGCAAGCGGTGCAGGAAAATCGACCCTCCTTAACGTACTCAATGGTTCAGATAAACCAACAAGTGGTAGTATAGCCATCAATGGTATTGATATACATACAGAAAAAAACAAAGTAGAAGGACTTATCGGTCATGTTTCACAGGATGATTTGCTGATTGAGGAACTCACAGTTTTCCAGAATCTTTACTATAACGCTAAACTCTGCTTCAGCAATTATAAAGAGGAAAAAATTATTGCCACTGTCGACCGCATGTTACAAAACCTTGGACTTTATGAAATCAAAGATATTCAGGTTGGGACTCCTTTGAATAAAATGATCAGTGGGGGACAGCGTAAACGTTTGAATATTGCACTTGAATTGATTCGGGAACCTGCTGTATTATTCCTCGATGAGCCTACGTCGGGTCTGTCGTCACGCGATTCGGAAAACATAATGGACCTGTTAAAGGAACTTTCACTGAAAGGAAAACTGGTTTTTGTTGTTATTCATCAACCCTCGTCAGACATATTCAAAATGTTCGATGAGTTATTGATCCTGGATACAGGTGGTTATCTGATTTATGATGGCGACCCGATTGATTCCATTATCTATTTCAAATCGAAAATACATTATGCAAATTACAATGAAAGTGAATGCAATGTATGTGGTAATGTTAATCCGGAGCAAATCTTTAATATTGTAGAGTCAAATATCCTCGATGAATACGGAAAATTTACCCAGCGCCGGAAACTTTCGCCAAAAGAGTGGTATCAGTATTTTAATGAGCATAGTAAGAACAAAAATATTCAAACTGATACTCCAAAGGAAATACCATGCATCTCCTTTAAGATACCCAATAAGATCAAACAGTTTTTTATTTTTGTGAAGCGTGATATTCTGGCCAAACTGGCAAATACACAATATCTTATTATTAATTTTTTTGAAGCTCCGCTTCTTGCATTTATTCTGTCTTTCATTATCAAGTATTACAATGAGAGTGAATCGAATGAGATTGGTTATTCACTTTTAGGCAATAGCAACTTACCTGTCTACCTGTTTATGGCAGTTATCGTTGCCATTTTCATGGGTCTGACCATAAGTGCCGAAGAAATTATCAAGGACAGAAAAATCCTTAAGCGAGAAGCATTCCTGAATCTTAGCTGGTCCAGCTATTTGTTTTCAAAAGTAATGGTATTGTTGCTCATTTCCGCTATTCAGGCAATGCTGTTCGTTATAGTAGGTAACTCTATTATGGAAATTAAAGGTATGTATCTGCACTACTGGATCATATTATTTAGTTGCTGGGTTAGTGCCAATATGATGGGTTTGGTTATATCCGACAGTTTTAAAACCGTAGTTACAATCTATATATTAATACCTTTTCTTGTAATCCCACAAATTATTCTGAGTGGGATAATCGTTAAGTATGAGAAGCTGAATCCAAGCATATCGGCTCCAAATAAAATACCCTTTTATGGCGAAATAATGACAGCCCGGTGGGGATATGAAGCATTGGCAGTACATCAGTTTATCAATAATAAATACATGCAGATGTTTTATTATCATAATAAGGTAATGAGCATTGCAGAATACAAGAAATATTACTGGACCAAAAATCTTGAGAACAAAATTGATTTCATCGAAAAATACTCAGAAAACAGGCAGCAACAGGAGAAGGTCGAAAATTACCTGAGGCTTTTACGTAATGAGATTTCGAAAGAGATGTTGTTCAATAAAAAAGTAGAATTTACGGAAATTGCCATGCTTTATCCCGGGAAAATTACTCCCCAGGTACTTGAATCAACAAAAGAATACATCCGGAAGGTTAATAAGGTATACATCAGAGCATATAATAAGGCGAGTGATGACCGCGATAAAATAATCAGAGAATTCCAGGAGAATCCTGAAGACAAAGAATATTTCATTCAATTGAAACGCGATTATTATAACGATCGGCTGGCTGAGTTTGTAGAGAATAATAATGAACCCGTTCGCATTATCGAATACAGAGGTCAATTGATCCAGAAAATTGATCCTATTTATCTTGATCCGGAATCAGATTTTGTGAAAGCACATTTTTATGCCCCAAGAAAGAAATTTCTCGGAAAATCGTACAATACGTTTTGGGTAAACACGATAGTAATCTGGTTTATGTCATTTATAATTTATCTGATATTATATTTCCGTGGCCTTCGGAAATTATTAGAGGCTCTTGAAAATATAAACCAGAAGTACCTTGAGAAAAAAGAAGAAAATTAAAGGCTGCCAGATAATCCAGCAGCCTTAATTCGTTTTAAGAGTATCCATCTGATCCTTAGTCGACGATCTCAATCATCTTGAACGGAACCCTGATTATTGATTCATAATCTTCACCCGCTTCTAACATATCTTCGTCATCCTCCTCGTAATACCAGTTTATCTGTACATCATATTTATTTTTATGGATTGCTTCCAGTTTTTTAAACACATCAAGGATGCATTTTGAGGAACTGGTATTAAAATATTCCAGGTGAACATTGACTTCAGTTTTGGTTTTTGGTGCAGTTGCATACTCTTCCAACCAATCAACCAGAGGTTTGTAAAATTCGATAGAATTTTCTGGGATTGATCTGCCTTTAATCTCAAGTTGGCCCTTCTCACCATCGAAATTGACGTTGGGCGTTTTGGTTGTTCCTTCTATTATCAGTGATTCCATATCTACAGATATTGTTCAATTAAATCAGTATTTGCAAATCAAAAAAAACATATTTCTCATTGTAAGGATAAAAATGATAAGCCATTTTCTTTCCTGTTTTTCGTGCAATATCAACCAGTCCAAGTCCTCCCCCACCTTTTGCAGAGATTTTCTGATGATTAAGAATGAACTTGTACATATCCTTAAGTTCCTCTTTCGAAAGTGAATTGATTTTATCAATTTTTTCTTTAAGGAATTTGGTTTTAATCGCCGCAACAAAGTTTCCTGTTGTAACTTTATATCCACCATCCTTTCCCCTCTCAATAACTAAGATACCAAATTTTGGCTCAAGATCTTCATCAATTCCCTCGTGGGTTTCTTCAATATGATGATACAGATTTTGCAGACTTTCAACTAAAACATTATAAAGCTTCTTCCGTGTCTTACCCTCTTCATTCTTCTTTTCAAGTTTACCCTCGACAGCTTCCAGTACTTCATTTATTAATTCGGAAGTAATGCTACCCTTATAAGCCAACAGAATATCTCCTTCGCTAATTTTGGTGTAATATTCATTTATACTAAAGCTCATATGAAGCTTGAATTAACGGGTATTATTTCTAGGATTCAACAAATATAGAAAAAATCTTAATTGTACAACTTCAATTTAAGACACATATAATTTTAGCAGCATTATTCGTCAGCAGTATAAATATACTACAAAAAGTCAAAAAATCGAGTTTTGATAATTAACATTTGATTTTCGTCTCAGATCATCTCCCCTTCATGTAGTCTCTTTTTACTACCCGGATATATGTAATACCTGTTAAATCTGCACTCCAAAGCTCCATTAAAAAGCTTGTATTTACTGTCTGGTTTTAGACCTATGTGTTTCAGAGCTTCCAGATTACTGCTAATGATCCAAACTTCAGCACCTTCAAAACTTTTTTTCATCACATCACCAATGGATTTATAGAATCTGATGATCTCCGATTTTACCATGCGCTGACCATAAGGCGGGTTAATGATAACCATGGCTTTATCGGCAATTTTCGGATAATCTTTAAAATCGAGACCACGAAAAACGATATTTTTATGTACTGAGGCTTGTTTGGCATTTTTTATTGCTATTTGCAAAGCCTGTTTCGAAATATCGCTGGAATACACCTTCCCCTCCCATTTTTTTTCCTGGATATTATCAAAAATATCTTCCATTAAATGCGCATCAAAACCGGGACTTTTCTCAAAACCAAATTTTTTTCTGAAAATTCCCGGAGGTATTTCTCTAGCTATTAAAGCAGCTTCAATTCCCAACGTGCCCGATCCGCACATTGGATCAAAGAAATCATTTTCTCCTTTCCAGCCAGTTAGCATTATTAGACCTGCTGCAAGGACTTCATTCAACGGAGCTTCAAAATTGCTGATCCGGTAGCCACGCTTATGGAGTGATTGACCGGATGTATCAATTGATACTGTCAACTGGTTGCTGGTAAGGTGAACATTTATGAAAAGGTCCGGGTCAGTTTTACTGATGCTCGGCCGGCGTTTGTATTTATCACGAAGACGATCGACAATGGCATCTTTTGCCCGAAGCGAAACAAATTGTGAATTGGTAAAAACCGAAGAATTAAGGAAACTATCAACTGCCAGAGTCATACCCGGTTGCAAGTATTTTTCCCATTCGAATTCCCTGACCCTGGCATACAAATCGACCTGATTCTTAATCTGAGTTTGAATTACTGGAATCAGAATACGCAAAGCCGTACGCAGGTATAAATTCATCTTATACAAAGAGGCTTTATTACCACGAAACCGGACAGCACGATTCAGAATTTCTATGTCCTGTCCACCAAGGGCTTTGATTTCTCCGGCTAAAATTTCTTCCAGTCCATGAAAGGTTTTTGCCACCATCTCAAATTGTAACTCTGAACCTGAAACCATCTTTAAAAATAAGTTTGTATCCTGTTAATTGCGCAATTTACTCTCTCTAATCCACTGCCCTCGACATAAGCATACTTCAAACCAGCTTGCTGAAGTTCCCTTCGGTATTCATTGAACAGAACCGTGCGCATAACCCCGCCATTCTCACGAACACCATCAGGTTCCCATGGAATATCGGGTTTACATAGCAGGTAAAGCGCATCTTTTGTCCGGGAAATCTCCCGATCGATCCATTCAGGTACTTTCTGAAAGACACGCATCAACCATACTTTTGTAATGATTAGATACGTATCGACAAAAAGGTAGTTACAATTATGTGAAGTATACTTTTTCATGAATTCAAGCTGCTTTTTTGCGATATGTACAACATCGTCATATGTATAACGATGATTAAGGCTTAACACATATTCGCGGGCATACTCTGGTATGCTTTCACCCTTATACCATGCTGTCAACTGATTACATAGCATAGTCTTTCCAGTCGACTCTGGACCTGTCAGTATGATTCGGATCGGGTGTCGGATTGAGTTTTCCATAACTTACGCCATTGTAAATAGCCAGCTATTGCCAAAGTAGTATACAGAATAAAAAGGATTACAGTCGGGTACAACCCTTTATAGATATACAATATGACGGAAACCAGGTCAACAAGTATCCATATTAGCCAGTGCTCCATTATTTTACGTGCAAGCATCCATGTTGCTGTTATACTGAATGCTGTTGTAAATGCATCTCCCCAGGGTATTACACTATCCGTAAATTCGATCAAAAGTATGGCAATAGCCAAGAATAAAAGCAATGATACCAGCAACAAAGTAAGACCTGTTTTGAATTTGAGCCTTGATATTGGCAGTTCTTTTATAGATTTCCTCCCGGGATATTTCCAGTGATACCATCCGTAGATACTGATAAAAACATAATAAATATTGATGGCCATGTCAGCATATATCCCCGACGAATAAAAAACATAAATATAAAGTGATGATGTTATCAATCCAAAGAACCAGAGCTGGATTTTGCCTTCGATGGAATAGAGAAGGTAAATCATACCTGTCAGGGTAGCCAGAATCTCAATATAGTTATTGAATAACCACCTGAGAATTTCTGATACAATCTGAATAAAAGTAACAACAAAAAAATGCATTAGAATATTACTTTTTCGCCATAGAGTTTCCAGTTTTTCAATACATCTATGGCTTTCTGAACATTTTTATCATTCTGATTTATTATTTCATAAAATTCACTGGTTGAAAATAGATCGCGTGCAATATATGCTTTAAAAAGCGTTATAAGATCGCTATCAGAATCATCGATTCCGTCGGGTTTGGTTTTCAATCCAATTTCAGAAGCATAGTTATCCAGTTCTATTAAAAGATCAGAAGTAACGACGAATTTATTTTTCAATTCGATAACATTTTTATATGTGCTTTTTAATTTTTTTCGGTTTTTATCCACATATTGAAGCACAAACTGGTTGAGAATTCCCTGGCGAATGATTTCTCGTTCATAACCGGAATAAGCAGTGGTATCGAGTGGAATAAAGATATCAGGCATAATTCCTCCGCCACCAAATACAATTCGTTTACTAAGAAGTGTTTCATATTGAAGTGAATCAGGGAATGAAATACTGTCGCTATGAATGAATTCACCATGCTGATAGCGTTTGAAAATTTCATTCTGATATTCCTCCAGTCCGTCATCATAAGGTTTCTGAATGAGACGGCCGGTCGGGGTATAATATTTTGCCGTTGTCAAACGAATCATTGAGCCATCGGGCAATTCGAGTTGTCTTTGTACCAGGCCTTTACCAAAGGACCGCCGTCCGATAATAATGCCACGGTCCCAATCCTGGATAGCGCCTGAAACTATTTCACTGGCCGATGCCGATTCTTCGTCGATCAGAATAATAATCTTCCCTTGTTCGAAAAGTCCAGGATTTGCTGCAAGATATTCCCTGCGTTCACTGTGTAAACCTTCGGTATACACAATAAGTTTGTCATCATCGAGAAACTGATCAGCCAGTGCAACCGCCATTTCAAGATATCCCCCCGTATTACCGGTGAGATCAAGGATCAGGTTATGCACTCCGTTCTTCTTCAAACTAGTTCCTGCCATTACAAATTCATCCATTGTTGTTTGGGAAAACCGGTTCAACTTAATATACCCGATCCCTTCTTCAACAACATATGCTGCATCGATGCTGGTTATGGGAATTTTATCACGGACTATAGTGAATTCCAGTAATTTATCAACTGCTCTTCGTTTCACAACAACACGAACTTCAGTATCTTTTGGTCCGCGAAGCAAAGAAAAAACATCATCATTTGTAAGGCCAATCCCGGCTATATTTTCACTATTAACCTGAACAATACGATCACCAGCAATAATGCCTACTTTTTCTGAAGGACCGTTTGGAGTGGGATTTATTACAAAAAGTGTATCATGAAGAATGTTAAACGAAATGCCTATACCTTCAAAATTGCCCAGCAACGACTCATTCATTTTTTGAACATCGGAAGCTGATATGTAGGTGGAATGTGGATCGAGTTGTTTTAGCTGGTATTTGATAGCATCTTCAACCATGATCTCCGTATTGATCGAGTCGACATAATACTTATCCAGAAAATGAAGAAATTGTCCATATTTCATAGATTCCTTATATACCTGTCCCGTCAATGATTCTGAGCAGCAAATCAGTATGATCAGCAATTGCAGGATAGACAGAATAATTCTAGATTCTTTTGTTTTCGTCTTCATGAATTTCAATTGTAGTTTGTAATATCGATACCATATCGACTCCGGGAATTCAATTTAGTAATCTGTTCAATCTCTATAGTTAGTTGAGCTTTGGATTATAAGATTCATCACTCCCATTCAATCGTTGCGGGTGGTTTTGAACTGATATCGTAGACCACCCTGTTAACTCCCTTGACATTATTGATTATCTTATTCGAAATATGCGCTAAAAAATCATAAGGTAATCTCGACCAGTCTGCAGTCATTCCATCGGTCGATGTCACTGCACGCAATGTTATGACATTTTCATACGTACGCTCATCGCCCATCACCCCCACCGACTGTACCGGAAGCAAAATTGCAGCTGCCTGCCAAACCTGGTCGTATAGTCCTGATTCTTTGAGACCCTCGATATATATATCATCAACTTCCTGCAGCATATTCACTTTTTCAGGTGTAATTTCGCCAAGTATCCTGATTGCCAAACCAGGCCCCGGAAACGGATGACGACCGATAATCATATCATCTATTCCCAGAGCTTTCCCAACTTTCCGGACTTCATCCTTGAACAACAAATTCAGGGGTTCAATAACTTTCAGGTTCATGCGCTCCGGTAATCCACCAACATTATGATGCGATTTGATCGTTGCCGAAGGCCCATTTACCGATACCGACTCAATCACATCGGGATAAATAGTCCCCTGGGCAAGCCACCTGACATTTTTTATTTTATTAGCCTCACATTCAAATACTTCAACGAATTTTTTACCGATACTCTTGCGTTTCAGCTCAGGATCACTTATTCCTTTCAGATCGTTAAGAAAAATGTCCCGGGCATCGACACCAATCACATTCAGACCCATGTGCTTGTATGAGCCAAGTACTTTAATAAACTCGTTCTTCCGCAACAATCCGTTATCGACAAATATGCAGGTAAGGTTCTTACCAATTGCCTTATTCATCAGTACAGCAGCTACCGATGAATCGACACCACCCGATAAGCCTAATATTACCCTGTCGTTCTCCACGTTCTCTCGTATTTTAGCAATAGTGGCTTCAATGAAGGAGGCCGGTGTCCAATCCTGTTTACACGCACATATTGTTACAACGAAATTTTTGAGCAGAATTGATCCTTCAGTCGTATGATATACTTCGGGATGAAACTGTATCCCATATGTTTCTTCATTACGTATGTGATAGGCTGCGACCCTGACATCGCGTGTACTGCCTATTATTTCAAACTTTTCAGGCAAATCAACGATCGTATCTCCATGCGACATCCAAACCTGTGTACCGGAAGATAATCCTTCAATCAAAGATGATTTCTGATTCTTGAACTCCAGATTGGCTCTCCCATATTCGCGTGTTTTTGAAGCCGTAACTTTTCCCCCGGAAGCCTGAGCCATATATTGCGCACCATAACATATACCCAGAACAGGTATCCTGCCCCTGATGTTTGTCAGATCTGGCACAGGATGTCCGTCATCGTTCACTGAGCATGGACTTCCTGAAAGTATTACTCCTTTAACATGTGAACCCGGGACTGAAATTTTATTGTATGGATAAATCTCGCAATAGACATTTAACTCACGAATTCTCCGGGCAATTAACTGAGTATATTGTGACCCGAAATCGAGTATCAGAATCATTTCCTGCACTAAATCACAGATTTTTATTGAGACGCAAATATAACCATTAATCTAGGAAGAATTACCAGTATATTTCACTTCAATCACAAGTTACACGGGTGACAGGTATGGCAATAGTTTGCAGCTCAGATGCAGCCCGGGTATTTGGAAATATCTTTATGGCTTCCCTGACAAAATCGTCCGCTTCTTTGTACCTGTTAGAGAAATGACCGATCAGTAATTCACCTGCATTAATTTTCTTTGCCAGGGTAGCAGCCTGAGAGGCCGTTGAATGTCCGGTAAGTTTAGCAAGCTGTCTATCTCTGTCGAGAAACGTAGCTTCATGATATAGCAAATCGACTCCCGTCAGAAGATCAATGTTCTTTTCATAATAACTGGTATCGAAGCAATATGCATATGACCGTGTATGGTAAGCTGGTTCCGTTAATTCGTAGTTCTTAACACAACCTGTTTCATCCGTAATCAGATCCTCTCCGGATTTAATAACCCTGATCTGATGTAATGAAAGATTGTACTTTTTGATAACATCTTTTTTAATATTCAACGGTCTTTTTTTTTCACGAAAAAGAAATCCGAAAGTTGGTATTCTGTGCTTTAATGGGAAAGCATAAACTTCACAAATGCGGTCCTCGTATATTTTTTGCACCATCCGTTTTGAGATCGGGTGCAATTGGATGGTAAAGGAACACTCTTCAGCAAATTGTTCACGGTAAAAATCAAGAAGTTTGCTCATAGCAGGATGAGCATATATATGTATTGGAGTTTTACGGCCAAGTAAATTGAATGAGGACAACAGGCCAAACAGTCCAAATACATGATCGCCATGCAGATGGCTGATCAAGATGTTGTTGATTTTGCCAAACTTAATTTTTGCCCGGCGAAGCTGGATCTGTGTACCTTCACCACAGTCGATCAAAAAAAAACGCTCATGTAGATTGAGTACATGAGCAGTTGGGAATCTTGTTGACGTTGGTAAAGCAGAACTGCTTCCCAAAATCGTCAGTTCAAATATCATAGTGATCGGACAAAAGAAAATTATTTATTAGTTTCAGTAATTAAATCAACACCTTCCTCAATCGTATTGGCAATATTCAATACCGTATCGAGTTGTGAAATTGTAATCAGCCGTTCAACAGCATCGTTCAAACCTGTGAGTACAAAAGTACCATTTGCATTTTTACATAGCCGGTTGGCGACCAGAATTGCACTTAAGCCCGATGAGTCGCAGTAACGACATTTGCTTAAATCAAGTATAATGTTTCTTTCGCCATTACCCGATACCAATACCAATTCAGATTTTAATGTTGGGGCTATATGTGTATCAAGCTTTTCTTCCAATACTTGAATTAACGTATGATTGTCTTGCTTTTCGATCTTAAATTCCATATTGAAAAGTTTTTATAAATATATCACTTTTCGTTTGAATCTTTACTTTTTTCCTTTTTTTGTTTCTCTGCTTTCTCCATTTCTTGCTTAAGGGCAGCCAGATCAGTCACATCTCCAAGAGTTGTCTTTTCGATACCTGATTTCATTTTCCTTGCCGCTTTCTTAGCAGCAGTATAAGCAGCTTTTTTCTCAATATCTGCTGGAGTTCTTTTTCCCTCCTCATACACTCGGGTATGTGAAAGTACAACTTTCTTTGCAGATTTTGAAAATTCTACTACCCGAAAAGTAAGTTTTTCATCGATTTTAGCCGAAGAACCATCTTCCTTAACAAGATGCTTGGGAGTTACAAAACCCTCCACACCATAAGGAAGCGCAACAATAGCCCCTTTATCCAATAGTTCTGTTATGGTACCTTCATGATCGGAACCAGGCACAAAAATAGTTTCGAAAACATCCCATGGATTTTCTTCGAGTTGTTTGTGACCAAGGCTTAAGCGACGATTCTCTTTATCAATCTCGAGAACGACAACTTCGATATCATCGCCGATATTTGTGAATTCAGCAGGATGCTTGATTTTCTTTGTCCATGATAAATCGGAAATATGGATCAGACCGTCAATTCCCTCTTCAATTTCAACAAAAACACCAAAATTTGTGAAATTTCTCACCTTGGCTTTATGTTTCGAACCGACTGAGAATTTCTCATCGATTTTTTCCCATGGATCGGTTTTGAGTTGTTTAATTCCGAGTGACATCTTTCTTTCTTCGCGATCGAGTGTCAGAATCTGGGCTTCCAACAGATCGCCGACTTTAAGGAATTCTTGTGCACTGCGAAGGTGTTGCGACCAGGACATTTCAGATACATGAATAAGACCCTCGACACCCGTAGCGATCTCAACAAACGCGCCATAATCAGCCATAACAACGACTTTACCTTTTACAATATCACCTATTTTAAGTTTTTCATCAAGCGAATCCCACGGATGTGGTGTCAGTTGTTTTAATCCTAAAGCAATTCGTTTTTTATCATCATCAAAATCGAGTATAACTACCTGAAGTTTCTGATCCAGCTGAACGATTTCTTCAGGATGATTTACACGACCCCACGAAAGATCGGTAATATGGATAAGACCATCAACTCCTCCAAGGTCGATAAAAACGCCATAGGATGTAATGTTTTTAACTGTACCTTCAAGAATCTGTCCTTTTTCAAGTTTGGCAATGATATCTTTCTTCTGTTGTTCCAATTCAGCCTCAATAAGAGCTTTATGTGAAACCACAACATTTTTAAATTCCTGGTTGATTTTTACAACCTTGAATTCCATAGTTTTACCAACAAAAATATCATAATCGCGAATGGGCTTGACATCGATCTGCGATCCTGGCAGAAAGGCTTCAATACCAAACACATCGACAATCATACCACCTTTGGTACGGCATTTTATGTAACCGGTAATAATTTCATCTTTTCCGAGTGATTCGTTAACTCTATCCCATGATTTGAGTGCCCTTGCTTTTTTATGGGATAATACCAGTTGCCCCTTTTTATCTTCCTGACTTTCAACAAAAACCTCAACTTTATCACCCAATTTCAGATTTGGATTGTAACGAAATTCATTGAGACTAACTACACCTTCCGATTTATATCCGATATTGATAACTACTTCACGCTTGTTCATCGAGATCACAGTACCTTCAAGCACTTCATTTTCTGCAATTGTTGAGAGGGTTTCATTGTAGAGTTTCTCAATTTCGTTTCGCTGCGAAGAACCATATACATCGTTTGATTTGTTATAACCCTCCCAGTCGAACTCAGTATCTGATTCTTTATTTGAATCACTTATAACTTCCGCCTTCTTTTTATCTGTTGTCTTTTTTGCAGCGGTTATGACTTCAGTAATCTTTTTTGGAGCTTCTTCTGCTTTAATTTCTTCTACTTTCTCTTCTTCAACTTCTTTCTTTTTTTCAGCCTTTACCTCTTCACCGGCTTTTTCCTCTAGTTTTTTCTTTGTTTCAGCATCAGCTTCCTTTTTAGGTTTCTTTGATGCCTTGGTTTTCACTGCCTTCTTTGGTTTCTCTTTTACTTCTTTTTTGACAGTGGTCTTTGTTTTTCCTTTGGTTTTTTCAGTAACAACTTCTTTCATTTCCATCGCTGCTGTCACCTTCTTTTCTTTTTGTGCTCTGGTTTCTTCAGTACCGGCCTGAGTTCCTTTGCCTTCAGTAATTTCCGAAGTTTCAACAATCTTAGAATTCTGAACTTGTTCCTCTACTTGTTTTTTTTTCTTTTCAGACATTTAACAATCAAACAATTAATAAGTTAGACATTATACTATTTAAAAATCAGGCTGCAAAGCTATAATTTTCCGGCCTAAAATACTAGTTATTAACTAAAAATAATACCCATACTCTCGTTCACGACTATAAAAACCAACGTTAACGAATATTAAAAAATGAGTTTGCAGTTTTTTTTTCTACCGGTCGCTATTATTTTTGAGCTAATTATTAACCAAAGTAAATTATGAAGATAGCGATTGTCGGAACCGGTTATGTAGGTCTGGTTACAGGTACCTGTTTTGCCGAAACAGGAGTTGATGTTGTTTGTATTGATATTGACAAAAAGAAAATCGAAAATCTGAAAAAAGGTATCCTACCCATTTATGAACCCGGACTCAAACCCATGCTGGAGAGAAATATAGAAAAAGGAAGATTGAAGTTTTCCACTTCAGTGAAAGACAATATACAGGACTGCGAAGCAGTTTTTATTGCTGTTGGAACACCTCCCGATGAAGACGGCAGTGCTGATTTACAATATGTTATTGCTGTGGCACAGAAGATAGGACAATCGATGAGTGAATATCTGGTGGCAGTTACCAAAAGCACAGTTCCTATTGATACATCAAAACGAGTGGCCGAAGCGATACAAGTTGAATTAAATAGAAGAAACCTGAAGCTGGAATTTGATGTTGCTTCAAATCCTGAATTTTTGAAAGAAGGTTCGGCAATAGAAGATTTTATGAAACCGGATCGGATCATTATCGGAATCGAATCGGAAAGAGCTGAAAAGATTATGCGACGTCTTTACAAACCATTTGTTCTAAACGGTCATCCGTTACTTTTTATGGATATTGCATCGGCCGAAATGACCAAATATGCCGCCAACTCGATGCTGGCAACAAAAATCAGTTTTATGAACGATCTGGCAAACCTGTGTGAAATTGTTGGGGCCGATATAAATATGGTGCGTAAAGGAATTGGCAGTGATCCGCGAATTGGTTCTAAATTCATTTATCCAGGAGCAGGATATGGCGGTTCGTGTTTTCCTAAAGATGTGAAAGCCCTCATTAAAACAGGTAAGAATAAGAAATATTCTCTCAGAATTTTAGAAGCTGTTGAAGCTGTTAATGAAAGCCAGAAGCAGGTATTGTTTAACAAAATCAGTGCCCACTTTGGTGGCAATCTTTCACGCCGGATTATTGGAATCTGGGGACTTTCCTTCAAACCCAATACCGATGATATGCGCGAAGCTCCTTCGCTAGTCCTCATCGAAAAACTGATCGAACATGGCATACATGTTAAAGTATACGATCCGGTTGCCATAGAAGAAGCCAAACGACGGTTAGGCAATAAAATTGAATTTTGTCACGACATGTACGAGGTAGCTATCGACAGTGATGCTATAGTCCTGGTCACGGAATGGCTGGAATTCAGAATATTGAATTATAAAGTACTTTCACGATTGTTAAAAAACAAGGTGATCTTCGATGGAAGAAATATTTATGATCCGGTAGAAATGAAGGAAAATGGATTTATCTATTATGGAATTGGCAGAAAACTTAGTTAATTTCCCATGTGGTTTCAAATGATTTGCACATGAAAAAAATTCTCATTACCGGAGGAGCCGGATTTATCGGTTCACATCTTTGTGAACATCTCCTTTCAGAAGGAAATGAGGTGATTTGTCTCGACAACTATTTCACCGGATCGAAACAAAATATCATTCACCTCTTAAACAAACCCTACTTTGAGTTGATCCGGCACGATATAACCTCTCCTTATTACATTGAAGTTGACGAAATTTATAACCTAGCTTGTCCGGCCTCTCCGATACATTATCAGTACAATCCGATTAAAACAGTGAAAACTTCGGTTATGGGAGCAATTAATATGTTGGGGCTTGCCAAGCGTATTAAGGCAAAAATATTGCAAGCCTCTACAAGCGAAGTTTATGGCGACCCGGAAGTACATCCGCAACCTGAAAGTTACTGGGGACATGTAAATCCTATCGGCCGGAGAGCATGCTACGATGAAGGAAAACGATGTGCCGAAACGCTTTTTATCGATTATTATTACCAGAATAAAGTCCGGATAAAGATTGTCAGAATATTCAACACATACGGTCCCAGAATGCACCCAAACGATGGAAGGGTTGTTTCGAACTTTATTGTTCAGGCTCTTAAAGGCCAGGATCTTACAATATATGGCGACGGCTCCCAAACGAGAAGTTTTCAATACATCGACGATTTGATAACAGGGGTGGTTCGTATGATGGATACTTCGGAAGAATTCATTGGACCGGTAAACCTTGGTAACCCGGTTGAATTTACCATCCTCGACATGGCGCAGAAAATCCTCCGGATGACCGGCTCAAAATCAAAAATGCTGTTTAAACCTTTGCCTGAAGATGATCCGGCCCAGCGAAAACCCGATATCACCCTGGCAAAAAAAACATTAAAATGGGAGCCCAAAATTGAACTGGAAGAAGGATTGGTAAAAACCATTGAATATTTTAAAAAACTTCTGAAAAAATAACCTAAACAGGTATGAAAGGTATTATTCTTGCAGGCGGCTCGGGAACACGTTTATATCCCATAACAGGTCATATTTCGAAACAGATCCTGCCCGTATACGATAAACCCATGATCTATTATCCCCTGTCGTTATTGATGCTTGCAGGAATACGCGATATCCTGGTAATTAGTACTCCCGATGATTTGCCACTGTTCACCAAATTGCTACGCGATGGAAAACAATTTGGGATTACAATTTCTTATGCTGTACAACCTTCACCCGATGGGCTGGCACAAGCATTCATTATTGGTGAAAAGTTCATTAATAATCAGAAAGTATGTCTGATTCTGGGTGACAATATCTTCTATGGCCATGGATTTGGAAAAGAATTGCTTAAACTCGCCAGCTTCGATGATGGAGCTATTGTTTTCGGATATTACGTGAACGATCCCCAACGATACGGAGTAGTCGAATTCGACCAGCAGTTAAAAGCTATAAGTATTGAAGAGAAACCGGAAAAGCCAAAATCAAACTATGCTGTGACAGGCCTGTATTTTTATAGCAATGATGTTATTAACAAAGCCAAATCCCTTAAGCCCTCAAAACGCGGAGAACTGGAAATTACCGATTTGAACCGGCTTTATCTGGAAGAAGGCCGGCTTAAAGTAAAAATTCTGGGAAGGGGAATGGCCTGGCTCGATACGGGCACGCATGAGAGCCTCGTACAGGCATCGAATTATATTTATACCATTGAAATGCGACAGGGACTGAAAATCGGTTGTCTGGAAGAAATTGCATACAAACGAGGTTACATCAGCAGAGAACAATTGCTGAACCTGGCAAAACCACTTGAAAAAAATCAGTATGGGCAGTACCTGAAAAAACTTGCAGAAAATCAGATAATTACCCTCGATTAAGCAACGTAATTTATGAAAATAATAGAAACCGGACTTAGCGGTTTATATATTATAGAACCAAGGATTTTTAACGATCAGCGTGGATATTTCTTCGAAAGCTACAATAAGGACACATTAAGTGCCGCAGGTATCGATTACACTTTTGTCCAGGACAATCAGTCGAAATCGGTTTATGGAGTGATACGCGGACTGCATTACCAGATGGAACCAAAAGCGCAAGCTAAACTAATTCGGGTTTTAAGCGGATTGATATATGATGTAGCGGTCGATATGCGCCAGGGATCCCCGACTTTTGGTAAGTGGTTTGGATTGGAACTATCATGCGAGAACCAGAAACAATTATTAATTCCAAGAGGCTTTGCCCATGGTTTTTCCGTACTATCTGAAAAAGCTGTTATTTTTTATAAGTGCGATGAATTTTATGCACCCGAATACGATGCCGGCGTAATCTTTAACGACCCCGATCTGAACATCGGCTGGAAAATACCAGCCGATAAAGCTCTACTATCTGCAAAGGATTCCGGTCTTCCCTTGTTCAAAAAGGCCAAAAACAATTTCACATTCGGGAAATGAAAAAAATATGGGTAACCGGATCGAGGGGACAACTGGGAACGGA
>Ga0299912_10001489_pt1 | contig 18875 bp, 18 predicted proteins | sample RVTome_2_FD_207667 | JGI IMG/M metagenome (GOLD analysis project Ga0299912, IMG submission 207667) | Soil microbial communities from uranium-contaminated site in the Upper Colorado River Basin, Wyoming, United States - RVT95D214 (version 2) ... | reverse complement strand
GCTCACATCCCCCAGATAGACCTCGCCCTGGCCTGGGTGCAGCAGGCCGCTGGCTAGCTTGAGAAGGGTCGTCTTGCCGGAGCCGTTGGGCCCCAGCAGCCCTACCCTTTCCCCCGCCTCGACGAAGAGGTCGATGTCCCGCAGCACCAGGCCATCGAAATATGAGAAGGATGCATGCCGAATTCGCAGGCTGCTCATCTTAGAAAGCATACTCCTTTCTGGTGCGCCGGAGGAGATACAAGAAAAAGGGCGCTCCGATAAGGGCAGTCAAGGTGCCCACCGGAAGCTCGGTAGGGGCGATGAGAGTACGAGCCAGCAGGTCGGCAATGATCAGAAAACTGCCGCCCGCCAGAGCTGAGGCAGGCAAGAGCAGGCGATGGTCTGGCCCCAAGGCGAGGCGCATGGCGTGGGGCACTACCAAGCCCACAAAGCCCACCAGTCCGCTGAGGGAAACGGCGGCAGCCGTGAGCAATGAGCCCAAGGCGAGGATGAGCAGCTTCTCTCGCTCCACATTGACCCCTAAGTGAGCAGCCCCTTCTTCACCCAGGGCGAAGGCATTGAGATGGAAGGCGAAGAGCCGTGCTAGAACAAGCCCCGCCAGGATGATAGGTGCTACCACCGCGATCTGCATCCAGTTGTCTACCGAGATACCCCCCATAAGAAAGGAGAAGACCTGGCGGATATTGAGTTGAAGCCTGTCGCTCAGCGTCATTATCAGCGTCATCGCTGCTGCTAGCAACGAACTCACGGCAAAGCCTGCCAGCAACATGCTCACGACAGGGGTTCGGGGGCCTACCCGAGCCAGGTTATAGACCACAAGCACCGCGACCAGCGCCCCGCAAAAGGCGGCGATAGGCACCAGGCTGAAGCCATAGATAACCACACCTAAAGGCAACATCATGGCCAGGGTGGCACCAAAAGCCGCCCCGGCTGAAGTGCCAATAATGTAAGGGTCGGCCATGGGATTGCGCAGCAGGCCTTGGAAAAGCACGCCGGCGGTGGCCAGTGCTGCCCCCACCAGCGCTGCCGCCAATACTCGAGGCAATCGAATTTGAAAGAGAATGGTTTCATCCGTCGTCTGCCAGGTGGGGGCAAGGTGCGAGAAAGCCATCTTATTTAGGCTCATCTTAACTATGTTCAGGGGGGAGATGGCCACCGCCCCGAAGGCGGTGGCCATGATAAGGCAAATGACAAGCCCCCCTGCCAGGCAGGTCAGCACTACCAGCAATTTGTGCTCTCGTATCACTTGTCCAAACATACCTGCCTCGAAAATTCCTAAGCCTGCTCTTAGAACAATTCGGGGTGGATCATGCGAGCCATCTTCTCCACCCCCTCGGCGATACGCGGTCCCGGTACTTCTATTAAGTCGGCCAGGCTCGTATCGACAGGATAGATAGCGTCCTTTTTCACAGCGGCAATGGAATCCCAGCCCGTCCGCTTTGTTAGGTCAGCCTTCGATACCCCGTACTGAGCTGATGCAAAGATAATGATCTGAGGGTTGGCCTTAAGGAGCTCCTCGCTGCTGATTTGATAAGCTGCGCTAGGTCCTTTAGCGCCGATATTCTCGCCCCCGGCCAAACGGATCAGGTCTTCGATGAGGGAGCCAGGGCCAGCCGTCCAGGGTTTGGTGGGATCGGTGGCGTCCATCTCATAGTAGACGCCGGGTGTTGGCGCGCTCTTCGTCTTGGCGATAACAGCGTCTACGCGCTTTCTCATGTCGGAGGTCAGCTCCTTTGCCTTGGCCTCCTTGCCTGTCACCTTGCCTAGAAGCTCAATGTTAGCGATAACACCATCAACGGTCTTCGCCCCCAGGACAATAATGGGTATTCGCTGTGCCTCCAGCTTGGAGGCTATGTCGGGGAGAGTATAGCCGAAAGCTACAGTCAGGTCAGGGTTAAGAGCGACGATCTTCTCCAGACTGAATTCCGGGAAGGGGGCTCCCACCGATTGCTTTTCCTTGGCGGCAGGGGGGTAATCACAAAAATCGGTGACTCCCACGATCTCATTGTCTAAGCCGAGGGCGAAAAGGATCTCCGTATTGCTGGGAGCGAGGGATACTATCCTCTTCGGCACACCCTTTACCGTTACCGTCCTCCCCAGGTCATCGGTCAGGCTCACTGCGGACGGCTTGGGAGCCGCCTCTTTGCAAGCCAGCCCCAACACCAGACAGAAAAGCAGCAATACTGAGACCGGCTTAAAGAATCTACTCATGCAAATACCTCCTTAATCTGGGCGAAATTGACTCAACTCAAGTTTGAACTGCAAGCAATAAAAGCCCCCTTGTTCTACAGAACAAGGGGGTTAACTCAGAGCTTCCAAACCATGTCCTACCCCCTCTCCGCGGAAGTTTTCGGACAGCGAAGGTGGACGTTCTGACTTCTGGCCCGATTCCATCGGGCCAGTCACAGCAGCGGGACTGTGTCGGTCTCGCACCGACTTGCTATCCCATTAAGCCCTCACTCGCGTGCGGGCGCCTCCGCTATTCACTTGGCCGCAGTATATCAGCTACGATGACAAAAAGCAAGCACTTTGCTTTTGAAATATTTTCTGCATTACTCGACGAACCTAAACGCCACCACATCCACCAACCCGCGGTCGGTCAGCCTCAGCTCTGGGATCACAGGCAGTGCCAAAAAGGACAAATTGGCGAAGGGAGAGGTGAGCTCGCATCCCAGCTCTGCCGCCCTCTTTTCCAGTTCCTCCAGCTTTGCCACCACTGCCTCCAAGGGTTCCGGGGATAATAGGCCGGCAATCGGTAGAGCTAACGCGGCCAAAATCTGCCCTTCGCCGGCTACCACGAGCCCGCCTTCCATCCTTTCCACTTCCTTGATGGCGCTGAACAGGTCCTCGTCGTTCGTGCCCACGGCGATGATGTTGTGAGAATCGTGGGCGATAGAGGAGGCCATCGCCCCACGCTTCAGCCCAAAACCCTTCACCAATCCCAGACCGATATTCCCAGTAGCCTTATGTCTCTCCACCACCACCAGCTTCAGTATATCCCTAGCGACATCGGCCTGGATGATGCCATCGCTAACCCTCACCTCTTCTTCACTCTTCTTAGTAATTATCTGGCCGGGGACGACTTCGATGACAGGATAGATAGCCTTTTGGGCAGGCAGGGCCAGTGCCTCTCTGCCAAAGGGCTTAACCTTCATGGTATTGGTCATCTCGTCGCCAGCGCTGGGGGGAACTCTAAAGAGAGCTTTGCCATATTGAGCAACTAGCTTCCCCCGATGGAAGACCATCTCAATGTCAAAGGTGGAAAGATCGTTGATCACCATCATATGGGCGAGATAACCGGGGGCGATGGCGCCGAGGCCACGCAGGCGGAAGTATTCGGCGGCATTTAGCGTTGCCATTTGGATGGCACGGATGGGGTTTAGGCCGAGGCGAATGGCCTTTCTTACTACGGCGTCTATATCACCATCGTGCAGAAGGTCCCCACAACTGCGGTCGTCCACGACGAAAAAGCATCTCCTGTATGTTTGATCGTTAACTAGTGCCAGCAGGGCTTCGAGGTTCTTTTCCGAGGAGCCCTCCCGGATCATTATGTACATTCCCCGCCGCAGCTTCTCCCTCGCCTCTTCTAAAGAGGTGCATTCATGGTCCGATGAGATGCCAGCGCTAAGATAGGCGTTTAGCTCCTTACCCCCCAGGCCGGGGGCATGACCATCGACCACCTTGCCCCGAGCCGCCTTGATCTTTCGAAAGACCTCCTCATCACCCGTCAGAACGCCGGGGAAGTTCATCATTTCCCCTAGCCCAATGACGCCTTCCCACTGGAGCACAGTTTTTACATCCTCGCTGGTCAATCGGGCACCCGCTGTCTCCAGCGAGGTGGCGGGCACACAGGAGGGAACCACCAAGAAAATGTCCAAAGGCAAGTGCTTCGCCTGCTCCATGACGTACTTCATGCCTTTTAGACCGCAGACATTGGCGATCTCGTGGAGGTCCGTAACAATGGCGGAAGTTCCTCTAGGCACCACCGCCCTAGCATACTGGCCGATATCTAACATAGAGCTTTCCGGGTGAACATGCCCATCTATGAGCCCCGGCAACAAATATTTGCCCTCCAGGTCCAAGACCCGCTTGGCCAGGTGGTAATCGCCGATTCCGGCAATCCTCCCTTCGAAAACGGCCACATTGCCGGTCTCGATCTCAGCGCTGAAGACATTAACTATCCTAGCGTTGACAAGGACAAGATCAGCGGGCACTTCGCCTTTGGCCACCGCAATGAGCTCTTTAAGGCTCACCCTGGCTTTCCTCCTCTAAGACACATAGGTCGGGCAAATATCGATACTTCTCATTGAAATCCAGCCCGTAGCCCACGACGAAACGATCGGGAATATCGAAGCCTAGATAGTCTACGGTAAGAGGAACCTTCCGCCGCGAGGGCTTGTTGAAGAGGGCACACACCTTTAGCGACGAAGGGTTCCTTTTTCTTAGATAGTCCAGCAAGAAGCTTAGGCTCGTGCCAGTGTCCGCTATATCCTCGACGACCAAAACGTCCCTGCCTTCTATGGGGCACCTGAGACGGCCCACAATCTCCACCTGGCCCGAGCTTTCCGTGCCGGAGCCGTAGCTGGAGAGCCCAATAAAGTCTATCTCCATAGGCATGTTCAATTCGCGTATCAGATCGGCCATGAAGACAAAACTGCCCTTGAGGACCCCTACCAAGATGGGATGCCTGCCGGCGTAGTCCGCCCTTATTTCATCGGCTAGTCCCGTCACTCGCTTTCTAATCGTTTCTTTGTCGATAAGCACTCTGAGTTTCTGCAAAAGCCCGGCCCGCCTTTATGGCAGATTCGCCATGTCAATATAGCAGCGACACCTCGTAGTGTCAACGACCCCTTGGCCCATAGCCCCGATAGAATTGGGTACTTTCGTCCCTTCGTCTTCACCTTGACCCCTACGGGGTTGGCTGCTATAATAGGCAAGTTGGGCGGGACAAGAGGAAGAGCAAGTAGACGCTTACTTTTGATTTACTAGAGACAAGATAAGCAGCCCTAATAGATCATCTAATTTCTTACATTTCGCAAGGGGAGAACAGAGTGATCGATGAAGAGAGGATCGAAGACGCAGTTGTTTCGATAATTGAGGCCATCGGCGAAGACCCAACCCGGGAAGGGCTTATAGGGACCCCCAGGCGTATTGCCGAGATGTATTGCGAGCTGTTCAGTGGCATGTCCGTCGACCCCAAGCAGGAGCTGACGGTGGGGTTTGACGAAGGACATCATGAGATGGTTATCTTGAAAGATGTCCCTTTCTACTCCTTGTGTGAGCATCACTTCCTCCCTTTTTATGGCTTGGCCCATGTCGGGTATATTCCGAAAGGCCGCGTGGTGGGGGCCAGCAAGCTGGCGAGAGTTGTTGACATTCTGGCCAAGCGTCCCCAGATCCAGGAGCGCTTGACCACTCAGATCGCCGATACCATCCTCGAAGCTCTCAATCCTGAAGGTGTGGCGGTGGTGATCCAGGCTGAGCATCTTTGCATGACTATGCGGGGCATCAAGAAGCCCGGCAGCAATATCATCACCTCCGCCACAAGGGGCCTTTTCCGCAGAAGCCCCCTTACCCGTTCCGAGTTCCTGTCACTGGTTCAGGGCAGATAGATTATGACAAGTTCCGTGGGAGTTGATTCTTTCACCGCTTTGGAAGAAACCTGGCAAAGGCTCTTGCCTGCAGCACAGGCCAATACTATTTTCTTCACCCCCTATTGGCAGCGAATTTGGTGGCAGAAATTCGGCCACAGCGCCGAATTGTCCTTGCTTTCTTTGCATAAAGGCAGCCAACTCTTGGGCATTGCCCCTCTCATGCGGGAAGAAGATATTCTCTCTTTCATTGGTGATACCGATGTCTGCGACTACCTCGATTTCATCGTCGCCCGCGGGTGTGAGGCGGCTTTCTATGAGGCGCTGCTAGATCATCTCGACAAAGAGGATTGGACAGCCTTAGACCTTCACTGCCTAGCTGCCACCTCTCCCACCCTTACCCGCTTTGCGCCCTTGGCTGAAAAACGCGGCTACTCAGTGGAGTTAACGCTGGAAGATGTCTGCCCCCGGGTTGACTTACCACAGAATTGGGATGAGTATTTAGCCCTGCTCGGGAAAAAGGATCGCCATGAGCTGCGTCGCAAGATGAGACGACTTTTTCAAAGCGGGGAAACTCGCTACTATGCCATAGAGAAGGTCGAAGAGCTTGCCGAAGGGCTGGAGGACTTCTTCCGCCTGCATCGACAAAGTCGGCAAGATAAAGCGGAGTTCATGACAGAGCAGATGGCTCACTTCTTTAGCCAAATGGCCACTTCTGCGGCGGAAAGGGGGCACTTGAAGCTCTATTTCCTGGAGATCGACGGGGTGCGCACATCCACTGCCCTTTGTTTTGACTATGGCGATGAGTTATCCCTCTACAATAGTGGCTTCGATCCTGCCTACTCCTCGCTTAGCGTGGGCTTATTGCTTAAGGCTTTCTGCCTCCAAGAGGCTATCGCGGCTGGGAAGAGTCGCTTTGACTTCTTGCGCGGCGCCGAGCCTTATAAGTACGATCTCGGTGGGCAAGACCTACCGATATACCGATGCCTGGTTAGGAAGACCTAAGAAATGCTGAGAGTGGCCGTTATCAGTGTGCACGGTTCCCCCTTAGCCCAGCTAGGTGGTAAAGATATTGGGGGGATGAACTTGTATGTGCGCCAGTTGAGCAAGGAATTAGGCCAGGGTGGCATCAAACTAGATGTTTTCACCCACTGGTATGATCCCGACCTGCCCCAAGAGGTGGAATTCGGGGAGAATGTCCGCGTGGTTCACCTTAAAGCCGGCGAAAGCCGTCCCATGAAGGACGAGCTCTACCAGCACCTCCCTGAATTCACCAGTAACCTGTGTAGGTTCCAGACCGAAAACGGCCTCAGCTACGACCTTTTGCACAGCCACTATTGGCTCTCAGGGAGGGTGGCCGCTTTCCTTAGTGAGTGGTGGGGGATACCATACGTTGCCACTTTCCATACCCTCGGCCAGGTAAAGAACCGCGCGCGGGTAGGGGAGCAAGAAACGGAGCTGCGCATCACCACAGAGAGAAGGGTGATCGCCCGCGCCGACAGGATCATCGCCACTACCACCCACGAAAAGAATCAAATGGTTCGCTTCTATAGCGCTCAGCCTGACAAGATAGCGGTTATACCCTGTGGTGTTGACCTCGCCCTCTTCAGGCCCATGGACAGAGATGAGGCGCGAGAAAAGCTCGGCCTCTCCGATAAAAAGATCATCCTTTTTGTTGGCCGCATCGAGCCCTTAAAAGGCATCGACCTCTTGCTCAATGCTGTGGCCCCCCTGGAGGATAAGAACGACTTGCGCGTTCTCATCATCGGCGGAGATCCCGGAGAGGCCGAAGAGACAGCTCGCCTGGGCCAGCTAGCAGCTAATCTGGGTATAGGAGAAAAAGTCGCGTTCCTGGGCGCTGTCGAGCACGAAAGGCTCCCTCTCTTCTACAGTGCAGCCAACGTCTGTGTAGTGCCCTCCTACTATGAAAGCTTCAGTCTAGTGGCTCTAGAAGCGCTCGCCTGCGGCACGCCGGTAATAGCCGCCCGGGTAGGAGGGTTGCCCAGCATCATCCGCGATGGCGAAACCGGCTATCTCATTCCCTGGCACTGTCCCGAGCCATTCACTGAGCGTCTAGAGCTCCTATTGGCCAATGAATCGTTAGCCAGGAGTCTTGGCCTCGCCGGGCACGCCTCGGCTGCGAAATTTGGCTGGCCCATTGTAGCTGAGCAAGTCAAAGAAGCATACGAATCTCTCACCAAAGCTTCCTCAAAGAAATCCCATGCTATAGGTGGCGGATAAGGAAAAAAATAATGACAGAACCAGCAGGCAGGGCCATGGTTATCGCCCCCCATCCCGATGACGCTGAGATCGGCTGTGGGGGGACTGTCGCCAAATGGCTGGCCGAGGGCTGGGAGGTAGTTGATGTCATCTGCACCAACGGCGACAAAGGTAGCCGCGACCTTGCCATGACCTCGGAGAGGCTAGCCGCCATCCGCGAAAATGAGCAGTTGAAGGCTGCCGAAACATTGGGAGTGACGAAAGTCGTCTGGCTAGGCCATCCGGATGGCGGTCTTGAGGACACCCCTGACTTCAGGGGTGAGTTGGTGAGGTTGATAAGATTGTATCGCCCCGATGCGGTCTTTACTACTGACCCCTACCGAAGAGCACCCTATCTCCACCGCGATCATCGCATCACCGGCACCGTCACCTTGGACGCCGTTTTCCCTTACTCCCGCGATCACCTTTTCTACCCTGAGCACCTGGCCGAGGGGCTTCTGCCTCATAGGGTGCGCGAGGTCTATCTGTGGGGCTCCGACAATCTCGACACTTTCGTAAATATAACTGAAACCTTTGACCTTAAAATAGCAGCCCTGCGTTGCCATGCCAGTCAGATGGGGGAGAACCCAGGTAGCGATTTCGGACAGCGCTGGCGGGAGAGGGCAGCCCAGTTAGGCCAAAGCCAGGGACTAGGATTAGCCGAGGCCTTTAGGAGAATCCAGTTTCGTGTTTAACACCAAAAAGGCCATATGTGCAAATGATACAAGGGAAGAAAGTAAATCTGCGCCGTCTTGATGAAGGAGACCTGGAGAGGGAATTTCATTGGCTGAATGACGCGGAAGTAACCCGACTCACGCAAGGCGACTACGCCTTGCCCGTGACCAGAGCTCAAGTTCGGGAGTTGTTCAGCGAGGCTATCCAGGGCAGACGGCTCTTCTTCGCCGTGGAAACCAAAGATGGCATCCTCATAGGCGACGCCGCCCTTCATCCTATCGATGAGAAGAACAGAATCGGGGAGTTGCTAATAACCATTGGCGAGAAGGAGTACTGGAACAAAGGTTACGGCACCGATACTATACTGCTCTTGCTCAAGCTCGCCTTTCAGGAGATAAATCTGCAGAAGGTGGAGTTGAAGGTTTTTGAGTACAACGAACGAGCCATCAAAGTGTACGAGAGGTGTGGCTTCCAACGGGAAGGTATTCGAAGACGAGCCCTCTTTAGAGATGGCAGGTACTACGACCAGATTCTGATGGGTATTTTGCGCGAGGAATTTGCAAATAGCTCTAGCTAGCGGGACAGCCTACAAAAGACCATGATAGACCTTCACACCCATATATTGGCCGAAATTGACGATGGCGCTCAGACGATGAGCGAATCACTAGAAATGGCAGAGATCGCCGTTAGCGACGGCATCAAGACGGTCGTGGCTACCCCTCACAGTGGCCGTTTGCCTGCCGATTCGCCTGCAGCCGAGGTGGGTCGCGGAGTAGAACGCCTGCGAAAAGAACTAGCTGACCATCACATAGAGTTGGGGATTGTGCCCGGCTCGGAGAACCACCTGACAGCCGACTTGGCAAAACGAGCTGAGGAAGGCAGAGCCCTTACCCTGGGCACCAGCAATTACCTCTTGGTAGAGCTGCCCTACCAGGGCTATGCGCCCTACACTGAGCAAGTGCTCTTCGAGCTGCAGGCCATAGGACTGGTCCCCATCATCGCCCACCCCGAGCGCAGCGCCGCTTTCCAGAAAGACCCCAACCTTCTCTATAGATTTGTGGAAAGGGGTATGCTAGCCCAAATAACAGGGGCCAGCTTAACGGGTGCATTCGGCCCCGAGGCGAAGAGGACGGCAGAGACTCTTACCCTTCGCCATCTAGCCCATGTTATCGCCACCGATGCCCACTCCCCTCAATCCCAGCTCACAACGCCAGCTCTCTCGCCCGGGGTAGAGGCCGCTGCCAAACTAGTCGGTGAAGAGCACGCCCACGCCATGGTGACAACCATACCTCAAGCCATTTTGAGGGGAGAAAAGGTTGAGGTGGCACCGCTCTCGGCCAGCAAGCCAAGAAGGATCTGGGCCTTTTGGAGGTGAGGAAAATGAAGGGGCTGATCTTGAGTGGCGGCAAAGGGACACGGCTTCGCCCCTTCACCTATACCGGGGCGAAGCAGTTGGTCCCGGTGGGCAATAAGCCGGTCCTTTTCTACGCTATCGAGAACCTGGTACAGGCAGGGATAACTGACATCGGAATCGTCGTGGGCGATACCAGGGATCAAATCAAAGCAGCAGTGGGGGATGGCAGCCGTTTTGGAGCCCAGGTAACCTATATCCATCAGGATGAGCCCCGGGGCCTCGCCCATGGCGTGAAGGTCGCCGAGGATTACCTGGGGGAGGAAAGATTTGTCCTCTTTCTGGGCGACAACTTCCTTAGAGACGGTATCATCCCGCTGGTAGAACGTTTCCGTAACGAACAGATGAACTGCCTTATCGTGCTCACCAAGGTGAAGCACCCCCAGGAATTCGGGATAGCGGAGTGCATCAACGGCAAGCCGATCAGGCTAGTAGAAAAGCCCCGAAAGCCCAAAAGCGATCTCGCGCTGGTAGGCGTGTATATGTTCGACCACCATATCTTCGAGGCGGTGGATAGTATAAAGCCGTCAACCCGCGGTGAGTTGGAGATAACTGACGCCATTCAGTACCTGATCGACAGCGGCCGGGCTGTCTGTGCGCAGGAGCTCCAGGGCGGCTGGATCGACACCGGCAAAATGGAGGATATCCTCGAGGCCAATAGGCTGGTGCTGGAGGTCATCGAGGAGAGGATCGAGGGCCACGTGGATCAAACGTCTACCATCCAGGGCAAGGTGGTCTTGGAGCGCGGGGCAGAGGTCATAAATAGCGTTATCAGGGGTCCAGTAGCCATCGGCGAACGAACGCGCATCATAAACAGCTACATTGGCCCCTTTTCTTCCATCTACCACGATTGCGTCATCAAGAATAGCGAGATCGAGCATAGCATCATCCTTGAGAACTCTTGCATAGAAGACATCGAGCATCGCATAGATTATAGCCTCATCGGCAGGTACGTAGAGGTGACGAAATCGCCTATGAAACCCAAAGCCTACAAATTGGTGCTGGGAGACCACAGTAAGGTGGGCATCCTGTGAGGACTACCCTTATATACGCCGGCGTCGGTGGCAAGGGGTTTGCCAGCGTGGGGCAGGGCATGGACAGCGGCTGGATCGGCCACGGCCTCGCCTATTTGGCTGCTTGTGCTCGGAGAAAGGGTTTCGAGGCGGATCTCATCGACCTGCGGGCTTTGAGGGACTGGGAGGACTTTCGGGAGCAGGTGTCAATACGTCAACCCACCGTCTGCGGCCTCACCATGATGAGTGTCGACTTTAACCCGGTGATGAAATGCATCGACATAATCAAGGAGATAGACCCCAATACCATCGTGGTGGTGGGAGGAGCTCACGCCACTTTGGCCACTGGTGAGGTACTGGCCAACCCAAAGATAGACTATGTCGTTACCGGTGAGGGGGAAATCACCTTCCCCAACCTCCTCTCTGCTATCCAGAATGGTAATCCGCCGATCCAGAGGCTCCTCGTGGGCGAACGACCTGACCTAGATTCTCTCCCCTTTCCCGACCGAGACCTCTTTCTCAACGAATGGAGACGGGCTGGTTATGACCTTAGCTCGCCCGAGGCCCCCTTCGTCCCTGAGCTTCCCCCTCCCTTCGTCACTCTCATCGCCGGCCGGGGCTGCCGCTACAATTGCAGCTTTTGCAAGCCGGGAGAGGATCTTATCTTCGGCAAGGGCACACGACGACGGAGCGTGGCCAATATCATCGCCGAGCTCAAGTACCTCCTGGAGAGATACCACTTCAATAGCTTCATGTTCCACGACGACACTCTGACCGAGGATCGCCATTGGGTGAGCGAATTCTGTCGTGCCTATCGCGCCGCAGGATTTCGAGCGCCGTTCTTTTGCCAGAGCCGAGCCGAGATTATCGTCCAGCACGAAGATATGGTGGCTGAGATGGTGAAGGCTGGACTGAGGGGGTTCTTCATCGGCTTTGAAAGCGGCAGCGATCGCGTGCTGCGATTTCTGCGCAAGGGGACAACCCGCGCTACCAACATCGCCGCCGCTGATGTGTGCAAGAGGTACGGCATCGCCATCTGGGCCAACTATATGCTCGGGTTGCCCACGGAGACGAAGGACGAGGTTTTGGAAACGGTAAGCATGCTCAAGCGCATTGACCCCGATTACTACAGCCCCGCCTTTTATACTCCTCATCCCGGGAGCGACTTATACAATTACTGCCTTGAGCATGACCTGTCTCTCATCACCGACCACGAAAGTTATCGCCGTAATCCTACTGAACCCAAGATCAAAGGACACGATTACGCATTTCTCAAGTGGGCACTGGCGGAGTCCCAGAAAAGGGCCCTTGCCAATGCTATCAAACGGGAGGCGAGCTACCTACTAAGACGTTACGCCTCACCGCGAAAAGCGGTGCGCAAGCTAACGGAGATGACAGGAGCCGCCCTTGGCAAGAATACCTCGGCGTAGGAGTAATCGGACTTGGCCATAGAAGTTCCAGTCAAAAGAAAGCACAAAATCTTTCCGGGCTGGTGGACCGTTTTAACAGGTGGTATTCTGTCTCTTTGGGGATTCGGATTTCAAGCTTATGGCTTTTCCGCATTCCTAAAGCCTCTCGCCGCAGACCTAGGCCTGAGCCGGGCGGTAACCTCAGGTGTCTCCTCTCTCTCAAGGCTCGAAGGTGGCCTGGAAGCGCCCCTAGCAGGTTGGCTTGCCGATAAATACGGGTCGAGGGGGATATGTTTCATTGGCGTATTCATTGCCGGCCTGGGTTTCAGTTTGATGTACTTTGTGCATTCGATGGTGAGCTTCTACCTCGTTTGGGGGGTTATCGTCGCCATAGGGTTCAATCTGGGCTTATCGGTCCCCGTGGATGCAGCCATCGCAAAGTGGTTCGTGAAGAAAAGAGGCACTGCACTAAGCATCAGAAACGTGCTATCGGGCCTTTCCGGCGTGCTAACCTTACCGCTCGTGACCTGGCTTCTCAGTCAATATGGTTGGCGGGTAACCCTGGTCATAGGGGGAATTGGCATGTGGCTCCTCCTGCCACTGACCTGGTTCCTCATAAAACCTCATCGACCGGAGTATTACGGCTTGCTACCGGATGGGGCCGAACGCGACATCGGAGGAACGGCCGACATTACAGCGACAATAAATGCCGGAGTCAAATACGCCGCTGAGGTAAACGAGGTAGAATTCACGCTGAGGCAGGCATTCAAGACATCCGCACTCTGGATAATAATCTTCGCCAACTCCATGCACGGTATGGTTCAACCTGCGGTCAGCCTCCATGGGATCCCTCTGTTGACCGACATGGGGGTGAGCCCCATGGTCGCATCCGGCGCCATGAGCCTTATGGTGTTCATGAGCATACCAGGCAGATTCATCGGGGGGGTAGTTGCTGACCGTGCGCCCATAGGCTATTTGCGCTACATCCTCGCCATTTCTTATTCCGTACAATGCATTGGGTTGCTAATCTTCCTGAAATGGCAGACATTGCCGACGGCCTATATCTTCTTCATCCTCTATGGCATCGGGATGGGGGCCGGTATGGCGATAAATGCACCTTTAAGAGGAAGATACTATGGGCGAAAAGGCTTTGCCACCATTGGCGGGGCCATGTCCCTTCTCAATACTCCGGTGGGCATAATAGCTCCCGTCTATGTGGGTTGGACCTATGACGCCACCGGCAGCTATATAAAGGCCCTGCTTATACTGACGGCGTTACTTGCTACGGCAATAATAGCGATATGCTTTGCCAAGCCACCCAAACCACCCGCAGAGGTAGGTGACATTACGAAGTTCCTGTGAAAGTCCATTTCCAGGAGGAGCGGCTACGTTGAGAGAAGTCTCAGTGAAAAGAAAGCGAAAAATCTTCCCCGGCTGGTGGACAGCAATAGCCAGCGGGATAATATCTATGTGGGGTTTTGGCGTTCAGCTCTATTCCTTCGGATCGTATCTCAAACCTATAGCGGCTGATCTGGGCCTTAGTAGAACGGCCATGTCCGGCGCTGGCTCCTTGGGGAGGCTAGAAGGCGGCTTTGAAGGCTTGTTTGGCGGCTGGTTTGTCGATCGATACGGTCCCCGCATAGTATGTTTAATCGGGGTTTTTGTTGGTGGCCTGGGGCTCATACTCATGTACTTCATAAACTCCCTGTGGAGCTATTACATCGCCTGGGCCATCGCCTCCCTCGGATTTAATCTCGGTCTTTCCCTACCCCTGGACGCAGCGGTAGCTAACTGGTTCGTCAAAAAACGCGGTCTCGCTCTAGGCGTCATGAGAGCCCTGATAGGCCTTTGCGGCGTTACCGTAGTGCCGCTGGTAATGTGGCTAATAGGCCTTGTCGGCTGGCGGCTGACCCTTGTCATAGCTGGCTCCACTACGTGGCTCATAGGGCTGCCTCTAGCCTGGTTCCTAATAAAGCCACGCCGTCCAGAATACTACGGCCTTCTTCCCGATGGTGAGGAGCCCCAATCTGAAGCCTTACAAGGCGCTCAAACGACGATACACGAGGGAGTAAAATACGCTGAGGGAGTGCAAGAGATAGAGTTTACCGCCCGCCAAGCCATGAGAACATCCACCTTTTGGATAATATGGGTAGCTCACGCTCTACATGGAATGGTGTCACCTGCTGTGTCTATGCATCAAATCCCCTATCTAACCGATAGGGGGGTAGACCCTGTTCTCGCTGCTACCGCCCTAGGCCTCATGGTTTTCATGAGTACTCCAGGTAGATTGATAGGCGGCATCATCGCCGACCGGTTTGACAAAAACCACCTGAGATTCCCCATGGCCGGTGCCTATCTTCTCCAGTGCTTGGGACTGGTCATTTTCCTGCGGACGCAGAGCATGGCTATGATTTATGTATACCTAGCGCTGTACGGGTTTGGAATGGGAGCATCTATTGGCATCAACGTCCCCCTCAGAGCGCGCTACTTTGGCCGTAAGGCTTTTGCTACCATCGGGGGTATGTTGCGATTCCTAGATATGCCCGTGGGCATAATAGCCCCCATCTACGCCGGGTGGACCTATGATGTGACCGGCAGCTACATGGATGCCTTCGCCGTACTCACCGGCTTGCTCTTTCTTTCAGTTATAGTCATGTGCTTTGCCAAGCCTCCCAAGCCGCCGGCTGAAGTGGGCGAGATAACCAGTTTTGTCTGAGCCAAAGGAGGGCCATTGAAACGCATCCTTGTCACCGGCGGTGCTGGCTTTATCGGCAGCAACTTCGTCCATTACATGTTGGATAAGTATGCAGATTGCCAAATCGTCGTTTTGGATAAGCTCACCTACGCCGGTAATCTAGATAACCTTAAAGATATAGCGGGAGACCCCCGCTACACCTTCGTCAAAGGTGACATCTGCGACGCCAAGTCGGTAGAAGAGGTGATAGCCCGCCATAATATCGATACTATTGTCAACTTCGCCGCCGAGACCCATGTCGACCGCTCGCTGATGGAGGCCGGCCAGTTCGTTCAGACCGACGTTTTCGGCACCTACGTGCTTCTGGAAGCATCCCGCAAGTTAGGCGTTGAGCGATTCGTGCAAATCTCCACCGACGAGGTCTACGGCACAGTGACCGAGGCATCGAAGGAAGATGCCCCCCTGAGGCCCCGCAGTCCGTACTCCGCCAGCAAGGCCGCTGGCGAGCAGATGGTCTATGCCTACCACGCTACCTATGGCCTCCCCACCCTGATCACGCGCAGCTCCAACAATATCGGCCCCTATCAGTATCCGGAGAAGGTGGTGCCTCTTTTCATTACCAACGCTATTGATGACCAACCCCTCCCCGTCTACGGCGACGGTGGTGCAGTACGCGACTACATCTACGTTATGGACCACTGCGAGGCCATCGATCTCCTGCTGCACCAGGGCAAGCCGGGCGAGGCCTATAACGTCTGTGGTGGCAACCAGGTGAACACCTTGCAGTTAGCCGACGCCGTACTTCGACTCCTGGAAAAACCCGAAGGCCTGGTGCAGTTGGTAGCCGACCGGCTTGGCCATGACCGCCGCTATTGCCTGGACTCAAGTAAGATTAGGAGTTTAGGCTGGCAACCCGGGCATGATTTCGATAAGGCACTCGAGAAAACGGTAGCCTGGTATGTCCAGAATGAGTGGTGGTGGCGAAGGATAAAATCAGGAGAGTATGCCGAATACTACCGGCGCCAATACGGGCAAAGGCTTTCTTAGTGCTACGCCAGGTAAATTAACCTTACCAGCTTGATGACCAGCGTAGGCAGGGGCTCGATAAGACGCAATATCCAATAGATAATGTAGCTAATCACAGCCCCTATGGCTGCCCCACCGAGCACGTCCAGTGGATAACAAACTCCAGTATAGACCCTAGCAAAGGCGTAGAGAGCAGCAATGCAATAAAGTAGCGTCCCTGCTCGACGGTTGCGCAGCCAAACACCGGTGGCAAGGGCAAATCCCACCGCTGCCGGATTGCTGGGGAAAGAGGAATCCGATGGCTGATAGAAAAGCAGATTCACCTCATACTGCGTGAAGGGCCGAGGGCGGAAGTAGTGCAAATTTATTATTTTCACGACCGCACTAGCTATGCCAACCCCTATCATAGCGCAAAGCACCGCTTTTTGGTTGTTCTCCCTTTCCGGTATCTCTCGACCCCAAAACCACAATGCCACTAAAGCCAAAGATAGGGCTGTTGGCACAAAGTAGTCGTTGACTAGCAGCATCATTAACCTATCCAGGATTGGAATCCTCCCCGCCAAGCCGTTAATCCACAAAAATAGGCGTGCATCTGCTGATAGCATTAGTCTTATCTCAACCTCAAGAATCTCAAAAGGCGAAGAATGGCACGCTTCATCGCTTGAAAGTAGGTCATCCTCCTCAAAGCATCTAGACCTTGCCCTTCGTCACTTTCGCTTGGCCTAGGATTCATATTCGCTCTTAAGATAGAGGAAACCAGCAGGGTAAAGACGATCCCTAAGAATACGCCCAGGGTGAAATTGCCGAACTGCTGACTCCCTTCTAAGCCTGGCACATTGCGGTTATCTATGGCGAAGAACCAAACATAAGCTCCGATAACAGCCATAGCACCGAAGAGAGCTGTAGCCAAGGGTTGTTTGAAAAATGATAACCCCCGCAGCCCACTATGTGTTGCCGCCAACTGTAATACTCCACAGGAGGCTACGAAGATAAGTATTGTATATTCCCACGCTGACGTAATCACCCCTTTGCCTTAACCCTAATCTTTATTATTCCCCAAAGCTCCGCTCTTCATCCTTCTTGGAAGGACGGGACACTCTAGTTTCCGTTATTAGCATGTGCTGTTCGTCCCTCGGAGCCAGCAGGCAGCTTACGGGTGGTGATGAAATGGGTAAAGCCAACCAGACAAGGAAGAGCTATGCCATAGGCGATGAGGTAGGGCGGCGTGTCGAGCCACCAGGCGACTAATGACAGGGGGGCGAATATGATAGCACAGGTTAGGATGACATTGCGCGTAGCGAAGAGGCACATCCCCCCTGCGGCCAGGAGGATGAACATTTGGCGAGGCATAAGCATAAGCAAGACCCCCACAGTAGTGGAGACCCCTCTCCCACCTCTAAATTGTAGGGCGACGGGCCAGTTATGTCCTACCACGGCTGCTAACCCGGTCAGCAGGACCGCTGAATCAGAAAGCGACGCCCAACGCGCCACAAGCACAGCTAATGCCCCCTTGCTAATATCCACTGCCCCCACGGTGATCCCCGCCCAGGGGCCGATTTCACGAAAGGTGTTGGCTGCGCCCATATTCCTATCCCCTACCTCCCGGATATCAATCCCCTTAACTAAATGCCCCACTATGTAGGCCGAGGGTATCGACCCCAGAAGATAACATAGGACCACAGTAAAGGGAATTGTCCACCCCACTCCATACCTCCTTCTTAAGTCACCAGGGCATGCATGATTATCCTGCCCGTTGCCACCCAGAAAAGCACCTGCACCAAAATAGTACCAGCAAGGCAAAGATAAGCCGCTAAACGTTCCTTAGCATGCAACACGAATCCCAAGACCAAGTTGGCCGCTATCACTGATAAGGCTCCAACCGGGAGAACTAGTACTTCCGACTTCAGGCCAACACGGTTGATCTGACCTGAAGCGGTAAAACCGAGGGGCAATAGCTCCGGCAATTGGGGGTAACTGTAAAATGTATAGCCAAAAAGGGACGCATTGAGAAGTAGAGCGAGGCCAGCTAACAGCAGGATAAATCGATCCCGCCAAAATGGCTGGCTCAGAATGCGCCATTGGACGGTGCTTTGTCGCATCTCCTCCAGGGGGCCGAGGTTCTGATGCAGTTTTAGCTCTTGCGCGAACCGCTGCGGATCTGAGGGGGAGATAGCGTAAGCGAGGCTGGGGGTAAGAACGTATACCAGTTCTTTATGGGAGCGATGGGCACTATAAAAGAGGATATCGCCAATTCCCTCTGCCCACGCTTGCCCCACATGGTGGCCAAACCAATTGATGCCCTTGACCTTTACATCAGAATCGGCCGCCTCACCCAGCACTACATCCTTAATTTGAGACAATGGAATACAGTGCTTGGTAGTCGCCCAGTTGATCATCAAGCCATCTCGATTGAGCCGATAGCTCAGGCTCCAGCAACCATAGCTCCACACCCCAAATAGGCAGACAACCACAAACAGGACGAAAATGAGGAAACCCATGCCCAAAGCAGGCAAGGAGGCCACCGAGGTTTGAACTAATCTATATGCCAAAAGAGCTGCTAGCAAAGCGCCCAAAACTGTAATGCTGACCCCGGTGATTAATCCGGGAAGACGGCGAGGCCGGAAGTCCATAGGCTCCGCCTAGACCCTCACCCGTCTCGGAGAAGCGGCGGTACACCAGTGCAGGTATTTGCTATGCTTTCCCCGTATCACATCAAAATACAGGTCCTGCAATGCCTTCGTTATCCTACCTACCTCACCGGTGCCCACTTTGCGATGATCGATCTCCAGGACGGGG
>Ga0299912_10001487_pt1 | contig 18908 bp, 17 predicted proteins | sample RVTome_2_FD_207667 | JGI IMG/M metagenome (GOLD analysis project Ga0299912, IMG submission 207667) | Soil microbial communities from uranium-contaminated site in the Upper Colorado River Basin, Wyoming, United States - RVT95D214 (version 2) ... | reverse complement strand
CCAGGCCACCATAATATTCACTGCCATTCATCTTGTTATAACCATAATAACATCCGGGAGCCGTTCCGATTTGATTTTTCAATGTGCAGGTAATACCCGTATCATGAATTTTAAGCACAGGCACTGAAATGAAAACATCCGCACCAATTTCCTCTTCATGCACATGATAACGGCCATCGTGCGGTGCAGCAGTAGCATTGTTTCCTAGAGTTATTTCGAGCGTTTGTTCATATGTCTGATTCAGGTTAACAAGTCTGAAATTAATGCCTGATAGATAGGGATCAGTCAAAAGATCCTGGTATCCTGAGTTGTCCCAAACACTATTTGGTGCATCAACTTCATCATTAGTTCTTGCAGAGCCTTCTCCAATAACGATTTCAACATCCCCTTCTGTCTGTTCATCAATTATTTTGATAAGGGATTTTACAACACGTACGTCCGTATTTTCACCCTCTCCGGAGGGACTGTTACCGCCAACCAGATTGACCTTGATCAGCACTTTATCACCATTATTTATAACCCAATCAAGACCTCCCTGTAATTCTATAGCTTTTCTGACCATATCCTCTATCTGCTCGTAGGAAGGGTCGATTGTTCTGGATATTGGGTCGCTGAGTTCTGCATAATCAGACGGAACTATAGCCACCTTTGTTGTAGCAGCCGTAACAGCATCAAACTCCGACTCGTATCTGAAGGTTCCTTCTTCCTGAGCATATTTCGTAGAAGTTACCAGGTCCCAGCAAATTAGCGTTACAGCAACAGAAAGAGTGAGAAAAGAGGTTAAAGAACGTTTAGTAAATTTACTTTTCATATCGATAGAATTGATGTTACATAATAAGATCATAAAGGAATCCAAGAATTATGGCTCCTATAATGCCGCTGGATAAATAAATCAGAAATACTCTGAAACGGAATATTGAGTTCATTAGAATCAAATTAGAGATCTTGGTAACTGGTCCTGAGATAAAAAAGGCAAGTGCTGCACCTTTGCTCATTCCAAGTTCAGCTAACTGTTCTACTACAGGTATTGCAGCTCCTCCACAAACATAAAACGGAATACCCGCACCAGCGGATATCAACACAGAAAGGAAATTATTCCCTTTGAAGATCTTCATAAGTAAATTTGGAGGAGTCAATATTTTTATTGTCGCGGCGAGCACAATAGTCAAAAGAAAATACTTTCCAATAAAGCGGGTCATTCGGTATAGTTCGTGAAGAAAACGCACAGAACCCTTTTTATGGGGAGTTACACCATACAAAGGAACAGACTGTGTCTTATTAACGCTAAGAATGTTTGAGAGAGACAATAGATTATGTTCAATACACCATTTAGTAAGGTATCCTGTTGTCACACCCAGTAAAAAAGCTGAACTCAGGCGAACAAATGCCATTTCTAACCCGAAAGCACCTGCAGTGAGTAAAAATAAATTCGGATCGATAAGAGGCGAGGAGACCAATAATGCCATTAATACGGGAAGGGGTACACCCAATGAAAAAAGTGCAGCGGCAAGTGGGATAACTATATAACTTCCGAGTGGTGATATAACTCCGATAATGGCTGCTAATGGGATCGATACATTAGTTTTATTCTGGAAATAAGATACTATCTTATCTTTGTCGAGATAGATTTTAATCAAAGTTGTAATGAGGATACCACTAATAAGATACGGCCAAAGATTCATCAGCAGTACAAAAGACTCATTAATGATTTGCTTTGTATAGCTTCCCTCGTAATGGTTTAAAAACTTGTAATAAATCGACTCCATGCAGACTCACTCAAAACAACAAACATACTCAAGTCGAAAAGAAAGGGTCATGCAATGTAGGAAATTCATATGCAATTGAAAAACTCCTGCTAAAATATTTTAAGAGATCCTCCTTTTTCAGTTCTGCAATTTTTTATAACCATATATATTTTCCTTTATATTTCAATTATGAATGATTGCACTATTTTTGAATATCAATTCCGGCATAATTCTGAGATTGATCATAATGATAGAATTGATAATTTTGAAATCATCAAAATACAGAAGTATGAACCAATTTGAATCAAACAACCAGGAATTATTGAATCTCCTGAGTCAGTGGGAGAATAAATTACTTGCTCTTCCTGATGAGATCATCAGGGAACATCGGAACAGTCAGAACCGGAATATCAAACAAATTGTCGGTCACATGATTGATTCGGCATCAAATAATACCCATCGTACAGTTCATCTGCAGTATCAGAAAAGTCCTTTACAATTTCCCAATTATGCCAGCCATGGTAATAACGACCGTTGGATAGCCATACAAAATTATGAAGAAGAAGACTGGGGCAATATGATCCTGTTGTGGAAATATGCGAATCTTCATTTTGTGCATGTTGTCAGGAATGTTGATGCATCGAGGCTGGAGAATCAGTGGCAGGCCGATACAGATAAACTCATTTCCTTACGCGAAGGCATTGTCGATTATTTTCGTCATTTTAAGTTACATCTTGGTGAGATTGAAGAATTGATTAAAAAGAAATAGGAAGAATTACCGCACTTTTTTGATTTCGGAACTAACGCATTCGTTTCAGATAATTCAATACCTTCCTGCTTTTGGCCTTCAATCCCGACGATTCATCGTTTACCATCTCCTGAAGGATAATCGAAAGTTCGATACCGATTTCAGGATATTTTCTGGAGATTATCTGAAGTATCTCAATGGAATAATATCGGATGGCAATTGGTTCTCCGGGGTTGGCCAACCAGGTAAAAGCCATATCAGTCAGGACTCCCATCTGTTCATCGTCGAATTCTAGCGGCAGTTCGGCAAGAATTTTTAAAAAACCTCTAAGTACGCCGTCAGTGTTCAACTCTTTCAGACATTCAATAATCTGAGGGATATAAGGGTTTATCAGTTCCGGGTAATTATCTGACGAAAGAGCTATAATACGCGCTGCCCGCATTGAGAGGGGATACTCATCGCAAAAAGCGATTTGCATCATTTCGTTGAACCGTTCTGGATCGTTACCGATATCGTCGGATAGGATATCGGCCAGGAGCCTCGAACTGTCAACAAGTTTTGCTTCGTAATTGCGCATAGGGATAAATTTCAATAATTTTACAAAATAAACAAAAACTAGAAAGATGATGAAAGTCTGGAAACCAACACCTGAAGAAATAATAAAAACTACCGATTGGGATCTGTGGAGTAAAGAAATCTCTGAATTTCCGTGGTATTATGACGAAACTGAAACATGTTATATACTTGAAGGAGAAGCAATGGCAACCGATATTGATGGAAATTCTGTTATCTTTAAGGCTGGCGATATGGTGAGGTTTGAACAGGGACTTTCGTGCAGATGGAACATAAAACAGGCAATCAAAAAGCGTTATCTGTTTGGTTAAAAAAGTTCGATATACTCTCTTTTGATCTCTGAAATCATTAGTAGCCATCATAAAAGAAGTCATTATATTAAAGCAATCGAAGCTCAGCCATCCGAAGAAATTCTGGAGGAATTCAAATTATCTTACTGGATTTTTTGTTATCCTTATCGCTTTATTGATCAGCTGCAAGAGAAAGACAAACACTGAAACTCAGAATCCTGATGTTGATAGCATAATTCCTCAAGAAAAGATTCATTCTGAAGGTCTAAGTGTATCGAAGATGAATTATTCGCAGGAAGAGATTTATGGTGATACTATATGGATTTATCCATATGGAAATCAAACCTGGCTCGATACGATATCTGATAACGATTTCGTGGTTTATGTATCGGCATGGACCGATACCAACGATTATTTAATTGATACGGTAAAATCCGCTGTTGGGAACAGAATTGTTATTGGATACAATCATGAATATTCTCTTGATTTCAGGAAAGATAAAAAACCATGGTTCGTGCTGAAGTTTGATAAGAAGAAAGATCTCTTTCCCATTATTTATGGCACGGACTTATGGCAGAAGAGCAATCTGGATATAATTAATAATATCATCATAAATCAAAAATTCGAGCGATTTGTTGTTGAAATGTCCATTAACTCAGGCGATCAATTCAACAATATGTTTTATATGATTATTGATGCACAAGGTAGAATTAAATATATAGGAACAATGAGTAGCTGGGGAGGAGGGGGACCTGATGGAATGCCCTTTCTGACGGAAGATGAAAACATGTATGTAACGTGCAATGAGTTGTATAATTTTGTGTTGGATACAGCAATTAGTCTGACTGAATATGTTACAATGGCTCATACTCTTTCCGGTATTCAAAGCACTGAAGAATATGTTCAACCTCATGGATTGCGATATCTATCCAATAATTATTTTCTCGTTGTTTTCAACCGATTTCATAACAAACCTAAGAATAACGCAATCATTTTGAATACCGATTCAATTGTTCTTGACCGATTCGGATATTTTGGTCTGGTTGAAGATATTGACGCGATCCTGTTATTTGAAAATATAGAAAAGCTAAATGCATCTTTTCTGTATGATCTGGAACGGGAAGTACTCATTATGATCAAAAAGGACAGTATTCCAGTGATCGAGGAAACAGGATTATATGAAATGGCAGGAATGCAGGAAAATTTTGAACCTTCCTCTGATTTTCTTTTTATTGATTTTGGATTTTATGGTCCTTATGAATTTTATTTATCACCTAACGATTCGATTATATATTACAGAGAAGAAAAAATACATTAATCCTATGCCTTTTCAGAAATTATGATGGCTTCATAAGTATAGATATCCGCATCTCTCCACCCGTCTTTCCCTAATCCTGCTTTACGCTCTGAACATTTTTCCAGCATTTCCAGCGCAGTCCACCCTGTTCTGGTCGCAACCTGTGGAAGAAATGTACCTGACCGGATATCCTTGCGAATCAGAATTCCATGTTTTCCGGGAATAATCTCTTCAATGGAATCGATTTTTTTCAGAGGAGTCAATATTGAGATTTCTATTTTCATTTTATCAAGCTCTTCAATCCTGATGGAAGAAAATCTTGTATCGTGAATAGCGGCAGATATCGCTGTCTGTTCTATTGTTTTATAGAGAGGATTGTTAGACTCAATCTTTCCAATACAGCCTCTTAGTTCATTGTCAACATAAATACTGACAAAGGCGCCTTGGGGTCTAAGATATTTTTGCGGAATATTTGATAATTTTATTTCATCTGATTCAATGCCCTTTACTTTTTGAATGATACTATTTCTGGCTATGAACAATAATTTCTCTTTTTCTTCTTCAGACAGGGTTTCATTAACAGATTCGGAAGAAACTCTCTTACAAACAGCAACAGATTGGTATCCCACAACCCTCGTTTTATCACCATAAATTGGTATTTCACCGGAATTCTGGTACAAAAGTGGCAAGTAGGTAATTCCTTCAAGATTATGTGTCATATGGAGCAGGGTAAGAGCAGACATCCATCCGCACATACTGGTTGAATGATTTGGGTACTTCTTAAGTTCATTCGTTTTTAATTGTTCAAGAAACTTTTGAGGATTATTGGTACATAGAGCTTCAACGGTGTTTTTATCGACTTTAATCGCATCGTTATATTCGGGGTAATGTGAAAGATCGGTGCTAATCACAAAAAGATTATTACTTCCAATAAATGGAGAAAGTATCTTGGCAATCTTTTTCGGTGTTTCAAGCGATTGTCCGCCAAGAAGAATAGGGACAATTTTAAAATCATGCCCTAAAAAAAACTGAAGAAAGGGCAATTGAACTTCAAGACTATGTTCGTGTGCATGAGCTTCCGGATGAAAATCGAAGACTGTGTTTTCATCAAGAATAGCAGTTGCCACTTCACTGTCGATTTCTAAGTTACCAAGAGGGGTTGCATAATGTCCTTTAAAATATATTGAGGCACCTTCGTACCAGGCATGATGACTGGAGCCGATCAAGAAAACTCGAGTAATCTTTTTCATATTTCTGAGAACACTGAAGGCCGATGCAGCCACAGTACCTGAATAGACATATCCGGCATGAGGACTTATGATTGCCAGGATTTCGTCTTCTGGAGCAAGGTTGTATTGTACCAGCTTACATGCTGAATGATATAGATTATCAATCTCTTTATGCAATTGCTCTGATGCAGCCGGATAAAATCTGCCTGCAACAACAGGTTTCCTTTCGAGAGGTATGGCCACAGATGATTTCATAGCAATCTGGCATATAGAGGAATGTGTATTGTATTCCCGGACACTCTATAATGGCTTACAACCAAATTTACGATTTCCTTTGTTCTGATCAAATTAAAAGCAGAATGAATGTATGTAATGCAAAATCAACTCTTGTTTGCCGGTTTACCAGCCCTAGGTTTGTTCACCTAATACAGGCAGGACAGAACACAGATAGTCTACTCATATTAATGAATCTTATTTATAATTTGGGCTTAAAGGAGCTTCTTTCAACAGGGAAGGATTTTAACAGAAAGCCACTATTATTATAATAGTATGCAGGATTTCACTTTCAGGTGTTCCTATCCTTTCATTATTCCTTTTTTGATTATTTATTCTCCTTGTTCATATTTCTGAGATAGTAAACAAGATCATCCTTCCATGTTTTACAACATATATCGATATCGCCATCGCTATCGACATCGGCGGCAACTGCATCGGTGCATTCGGTTTTAAATACTATTTCATGAGCTTCCCATTTCTCTCCGGTACCCTCTGAATTTTCCCAAATGTAGCATCGTTTATACAAATCGCCGGTCATTGGTCCCCCGCCAGAAAAAATATCAAGATCTCCATCGTTATCAAAATCAGCAACACAGAGAGAATGCATATCCTGATTAGTGTCAGATGCAACAGGATGTATATACCAGTTAATGCCTTTACCATCCTTATTTTCCTGCCACACAATTCGTCCTGAAGCATTGTTTGATTCAGCCTGAATAACATCCATGTCACCGTCATGATCCATATCAGTCACAAATATCCGGGCTGAACGTGCAAATTGTCCCTGACTATAAACAAATCCCAGAGTTCTGTGTACAGTCCATTTTAGTCCGTCGCTATTCAGATTATCGTACCAGACATCGCTTCGAACAATATCCAGATCTCCGTCACTGTCAATATCTCCGACACCATTGGGCGCTATACCCCCGGAGACCCCATCATCAATTTTAATTTTTTTCCATTTCTTATCAAGTGCACTGCCAATGAAGTAAATAAACAATCCATCCTGTGGACTCATTGCAACCAATTCCATTGCTCCGTCTTTATTGAAATCACCAGCAACATTATCGTATGAATAAATTACACCATTCATATACCGATCCCATCTGTTTTCTTTATCTCCCGGATTTCGAAACCATGTTCCTCCCGAAACCTGATCGATCAGTCCATCCCCATCAACATCTATAGTTATTCCGCCACGATCGGTAAGTGCATCCTCACCCATAACATGCATCTCCCATTGATCACTGCTATTGTATTCGAACCACCACACAGTGCTTCCACTGGCTCCAACAACCAGATCCAGGTCTCCGTCCTGATCCAGATCGGCAAGTGACGATTGTCCGAGAAGCATCTGATCAGTATGACCGATTTCATGATATTCGAATTTTGGAAATTGACCCGTCAAAGAGGTAGAACAGAAAAGGAAAGGGAAGATAAAATCTAATAATTGAAATACATTTTTCATGGATTTTTCTGGTATTGAATTATAGTAAGGAAGAGAACAATTATATTATATGAAGGTAACAAAAGTTAATGAAATTTGAAGTTCTCATGATCAAAAGGATTTCATGATCAGATCAGTCATGTAAAAACGGATTGTGTTTTAGAAAAAGACGAAGTACTTATTCTATCAATTCAAAATTCCATTGACCAAGATTCAAATCAGCTTCAACCTTATTTTCAACTTCATCATTGAGAGCAGGAAAAAGGTCAATCCCTGTTTGTCGTTCAATTTCATCGATACTTACAGCAAAAGAGTTTAAATTTCCGGATGAGATGCCGTTTTTAAAGATAAAACCAATAGCTTTTTGATTTTTCGGATCATAAACTGCCTTATAGAATCTCTTCGGAACACTTACATCATGATCTCCAATCGCAGGGAAGGGAGACTCAAGCAAAACAGGACCACAAACAATGTAAAGATCATCGGTTTCTGCCGACCAGAGTCGTATCAGATCTTCAGTTTTGAGCCAGATATATTTATAGAAAGCCAGTTTCATAGGAGTGATATTGCTCATATAAAAAGTTTCATCAATTGCATCGGGTATTTGTTTTACATCAAGGTAATTTACGAATTGTGCCATAATGTAACCTCCTTGCTTATAGTCTTTCTTACTGGCTGATCGTGTATTTACTTCAGGATCGGCGATATATTTTGGTTTGATTTTAAGGTCTTTATTAATCTGTACTTTTGTTACTTTATATGTTACCCATGAAGGCTGCAGGTAGCTGGAATTGTATGATAAGGAATAACCGGTATGATGAATGATTTGTTCCCTGTCTCTCTCAGAAGGCAGCATTACATCTGCTTTTTGACCCTGGGTTGTCAAGAAAAAGCAAGAGATAGAAAAAACGATAAGAATTGTTTTCATAATAAATGAATTTTCATGATAAAGCTTATTTAAAGTTAGGAAAACCATAAGTTTATTCAAATGAATATTCAAATTTATGTTAACAGAAACTGCTTATGCAAGGTTTTGTTCTTGCACAACGGAAGCTAAAGATTTATTTGAAATCACCAAATTACAAATATAGACCAGATCATTTTCTCAAGACTTTCTAAAAGTTTATATATTGGTTTTATAGAAATAGTATACTTTTGTAGAGTGATTAGTCAATCAATGGACGACAAACGAACAGCGATACTGAATGTAGCCATAGAACTTTTTGTGGCAAAGGGTTTTCATGGCACTCCGACTTCCCTGATCGCAAAACGAGCGGATATATCAAACGGCACTCTTTTTCATTACTTCAATACAAAGGAAGAACTTATCAATGCGATTTATCTGGAAACAAAGGATAAACTTTTTCTTTTCATCACCGAAGAGTTTAATAAGGAAGATGAGCTGGTAAACAGAATACAATACTTATGGTCGAGATCCATTCAGTGGGGATTATTGAATCCTTCCTCGTTTCGTTTTATACAGCAATATAATAATTCACCATTTATTTCTAAATTGACTAGTGAACAGGTGTCGAGGCATCAGAACTTTTTTGTTGCCTTACTGGAAGAAGGCCAAAAGAAGGGAATAATAAAAAATATGGATGTTCAACTTTTGTTGCAGATAAGTTTATGGCATATTTACGGTTTGATTTTTTTTCTTCTGGAACGCAAAGAACAGCAACATGATAATAAAATCCTTTCAGAGGCATACAAAAGCTATTGGGTAAGTATTACATCATAATGGATTTTTGGATCGGGATGATTTCAATAGGATTAATTAAGAGTTAAGTTAATCAACATTTTCATGAGTCAACCGTTATAACATAAATCAATATTTTATGAGAGGAGGTTTGTACGTATTTTTTCTGGTTGTTATCACATTCCTGCTTCTGGTTGACAGTTATGCGTTCAGGGGTATCAGAATATTGACCGGTCCTTTCGATCAGAGATGGCGAATATTTCTGTATATTCTATACTGGATAATTCCCCTGGTTATTTTACTGCTTATTGGATATATAAGTCTGAATTTCCGGGAGTATATTACCACTCGAAAATTCAAAATCCTGTATTTTCTTATAGGTTTTTTTGTTTTGTTTTATGTTCCGAAGCTGGTGTTTATTGCATTCCAGTTGGGAACTGATATCATCAGATTTTCAGGATGGATACTCACCAGGGTCAGCTCTCCCGAAACAAAACTGGCAGCAACGGCAGCAACAATGTCACGTTCAGAATTTCTTACCCGTGTTGGAATTGTAATTGCTATCATACCATTTATATCTGTTATACAAGGAATTACAAAAGGAAGATACAACTATAAGATTAAGAATATAAAGTTGCATTTCAATAATTTACCTTATGCTTTCGATGGATTCAGGGTACTTCAGATTTCCGACTGGCATATCGGCAGTTTTCTGGGGCAGGAAAACAAAGTTGCAGAAGCTGTAGACCTAATCAATGCGCAAAACGCTGATATAATCCTCTTTACAGGAGATATCGTGAACAATGTTGCCGAAGAACTCAGAGTGTTTATTCCTTACCTTCGGAAAATGCGATCGTCACTCGGTGTATATTCAATATTAGGAAACCACGACTATGGTGAATATATCAATTGGGAAAGCAAGGAAGCGCATGCGGATAATATGAAAATTCTTTTCGATTACCAGCTTGAGGCTGGAATGAATCTGTTGCGTAACGAATCGTTCGTCATTGAAAAACAAGGTGAGAAGATCGGCATTGCCGGTGTTGAGAACTGGGGCCGTCCTCCGTTTCAGCAATACGGCAACCTCGATCAGGCATTGGAAAAACTACCTGCTGTTCCTTTTAAGATCCTTATGTCACATGATCCCTCGCACTGGGATGCAGAAGTTATTCGGAAAACCAATATCGACCTGACACTTTCGGGACATACTCATGGTCTGCAGTTTGGAATAAATATTCCGGGAATCAAATGGAGTCCGGTACAATGGAAGTATCCTCGCTGGGCAGGTTTATATGAAGAGGGAAAACAGAAATTGTATGTAAATGTCGGGATAGGATATATTGCTTTTCCCGGCAGAGTGGGATTTTTACCGGAAATAACAGTATTTGAATTACACCGCAGTTGATATTTGTCATCAGGGCCATAGTAATTTTCAATAGTATAAATCTTTGATTCTATCCAGAATTATAACTATTTCGGAAAATGGAGCGTAGAAAAGATATAAAACTCTTGAAATGCTTCCCAAGAAAATATTGTTGATATTTTTGCTGGTATTTTCTATTACTGAATTTGAAGCTTATTCACAGGACCGGTCGCGTAACGACGCCACAGTCATTGATACAAGAAAAACTCACCGATCGAAAGATTACAGTATTGACAAGTTCAAGATTCCTCTTCACAAACGGATTGAAAAAAAATACATCACAATTCGGGCCCGTATGGCCAATAAGAGCGAAATCAGGAAAAAAAACAGGGCAATTGAGTATGTGACTAAGACGGAAGAGAGAGAAAGCAGAAAAATCAATTGTGAACAGAAAAGAACGCTCAACAGACAGGAAAGAGAACAAAAAAAACAAGTGATCGAGCAGGTAAGGGCGTCGAACAAAAATAAAAGAGAAAATGAAAAAATACTAACAAGCAAAGAGAGAGAAGAATTACGTACTCAAAGAAAAGAACTGCGGATAAGTGAAACGATAAAACGTGAAAATGCGAGGATTCTTTCACAGATGGAATCCTATCCAATAATACGAAATGAAAACAATCGCCAACAGGAAAGACTGATAAATCACGAAATCGAGCATAGAAGGAAAATGGCGGAAAGAGAGCAAAGGCTCACTGAACGTGAGCAGGCAGAAGTGGCCAGGTATAACAATAAAATGCTCCTCGCACAGCAAAAAGAACAACAAGCAGAAGCCGGGCGAAATCAAAAACTCAGCGACCAAGTTCAGCAATACAATCAGACTGTTTTAACAGAACTACAGTCCAACCGCGATCAAATCACAAATACAAATTCAAAATACAATCGGAAAATCGATCGGCTGAATGCACGTGAGGATGCCAGGATCCAGAGGGAGCAGGAGAAACGACAACGAGAGTGGGAAGAACAGAGCGAAGCAATAACCCGGTACAATGATGATGTGTTAGTAGACGCAGAGAGGGAAAGACTGAGAGTAGAACAGGAACAAAACCGGGAAAGTGAACGAATTGTCAGGCAAAACGAGGAGGTATTAGAGGAGCAGGAACTGCATCGTCAGGATAAAGTTGATGTGAATTCGAACTACAACAGGAAAATCGATAAACAGAATCAGCTGGAACTTGAAAAATATCAGCGGAAGATTGATGAAATACACAGAAAAAGAGAGATACAGAGCAATAGAGTTGTACGCTATAACGAAAAAATCATAATTCTTCAGGCAAAAAGGCAAAGAGATGCTCTGCGTAAAAATGAACAAATTAGCCGGCAGATAGCCAGATATAACGAAAAATTAATGATTCTTAGTGAAAAGAATCAACAGGGTATTGGCAAATAAGAGTTACTATATTATAAATAAACCCTCAGTTTTCTATACTGTTAGCAAGCATTGTAAAACAACAATCCGGAAATAAGATCCGCAAGAAGAATAACCAGGATAATAAAAGTGATCAGCGGGCGGATTTTACCAAAGATTGTGCACCAAAGGTTTTATTTTTTCTTCATAAATACCATGGATCTTCTTCATTTCACTCTCTGTAAGAGCAGGCAATTCCAGCGCTTTCAAATTAGTATCGAGCTGCTCTGGCTTTGAAACTCCTGGAATTACGCAACTTACTTCTTTAAACGTTAATACCCAGCGTAATGCAATTGGTGCCAGATTCTGGTGTCGGGGAAAAAGAGCTTTAAGTTCTTCAACAGCTTGTAATCCTGTTTCATAATCAATTCCCGAAAAAGTTTCTCCTCTATCGAAAGCAGCTCCTTCCCGGTTAAAATTCCTGTGATCACCTGAACCGAATGTTGTTGACTTTGAGTATGTTCCTGTAAGTAAACCGCTGGCCAGTGGTACCCTTACAATGATCCCGACATTTCGTTTTGCTGCTTCTTTGAAAAACAACTCAGCTGGTCGTTGCCGGAACATATTAAAGATGATTTGAATTGTAGCTACATTCGGATATTTAATCGCTTTTAATGCTTCTTCGACTTTCTCGACACTTACACCGAGATTCAGTATTTTACCTTCTTTTTTCAAACCATCGAAAAATTCAAAAATTTCTGGACGGTAATAGACCTGGGTTGGAGGACAGTGCAACTGGATAAGATCGAGTGTTTCAACCTTCATCCGTTTCAGGCTGTCTTCAATAAATTTTCTAAGCACATAAGGCTGATATGCTTCGTTGGTATGAGGATTGAGTCTTCGCCCGCATTTTGTCGCAATATAAATACGTTCGGATCGCGAACGAAGCAAGCGTCCGATAGCTTGCTCGCTTTTTCCATCATTATAAACATCGGCCGTATCGATAAAATTAATTCCGGCATCAATGGCTGAATTCAGGATTTTATCTGCGTTCTCGTTACTAAATGTATTGCCCCATTTGCCACCAACCTGCCATGTTCCCAAGCTGAGTTCTGATATCTTGAATCCTGTATTACCTAAAACACGATAATTCATAATTAAGCTTTAAATGTTTTATCTTCTGTACGGTGAACATTTGCAACACTAGCCTGAGCTGTTGGAAGCACAAGCAAATCGACAATAGTGACATGAGCCGGACGGGTCAATACAAATAGAATGATCTCTGCAATGTCATCGGCTGACAGAGGTTTTAATCCTTTATACACATCCCTGGCCTTCTGTTCATTGCCCTTAAAGCGAACCAGCGAAAATTCCGTATCAACAAGCCCCGGATTGATGGCAGTAACTTTTATATTGTATTCGTTCAGATCTATACGCATACCCTTAGTAATGGCGTCGACGGCATATTTTGAAGCACAGTATACATTTCCCGATGGGTAGACCTCTTTGCCGGCTAGTGATCCGATATTGATGATATGACCAGTTTTCCGTTGAACCATGCCTGGGATAATCGCACGTGATACATAGAGCAAACCTTTGACATTACTGTCCATCATGGCATCCCAATCGTCGATATTTCCCTCTTGAACCGGCGCCAAACCGTGTGCATTACCTGCATTGTTAATGAGTATATCAATGTTTTTCCACGTATCGGGAAGATGATTCAAAATTTCGCCTACGAGATTTCTATCCCTCACGTCAAAACACCGAATTAAAATTTCTGTTTTCGATTTGAGGTCTGATTCAATGTTTTGTAATCTTTCGTTTCTTCTTCCACATAAGATCAGTCTGAAACCGTTTTTGGCAAGAAGATACGCAGTAGATTTGCCAATACCTGATGTGGCCCCTGTAATCAGTGCAGTTCTCATAGGGCTAATGATTTGTATTCAAAATTAACGATTTCAATCGTCCTACGTGATGATTAAAGTTCTTTCTGAAAAATTCTGAACCGTTTATAAACGACACCTCCCATTTTCTCCATTTCGGCCCGCATCCGGGTGTTGGTTTCCAGTTCGAGATGACTGTCAATCACTTTTATTTTAGCCTTTTGGGCTTCCTTAATAAGACTAACACCCATTATACTATCGACACCCATATTCCGGCATTCAGGTTTAATGGCACCCAATAGCAGGTTAAGTTGTTTTGTCCGACGTTGGGCAAGCAACACCTGAAAAATACCTAAAGGAATCAGTCGTCCATTGCACTTTTGCAGTCCTACGCTGATATCGGACATGCCTAAAATAAAGGCAATAACCTCTCTTCTTTCATTCTCAACGACTTTCAGGAATCGCGGATCCATAAGAATCAAAAACCGGTTTGCAAATTCGTTCATTTCTCTCTCCGAGAAAGGGGCAAAGGCATAAATATCTTTAAAAGTTTCGTTTACCAGCTTAAAAACCGGATGAACATACGCTTTCATTGCTTTACGGTTTGTAAAGTGAATCAGCTTGAGATTTTGATTATTATGATTCGCCCTCTCGTTGATCTTTAAATAAAACTCCGGGATTTTGTCTGGAATATCAAGTTTGTATACGACAAGATCGACCTTCTTAAAATAACCTGCTCGTTCAACAAAGTCGACCATATAGGGCAGGTTGCAATTGGTCGAGAGCGATACAGGTTTATCATATCCTTCGATCAGCAATCCCTGAGGATCTTTGTCTGAAAATCCAAGCGGGCCAACAAGCGTATTCATTCCTTTTCGCTTGGCCCATGATTCTATCGATTTAATAAGTGTTTCCGCTACCGGATACTCGTTAAAGGTTTCAATAAAGCAGAAACGACCTTCTTTCAGATTGTTGGGATCGTTATACTTATGATTGATAATACCCATTATTCTGCCTGCAACCTTCCTGTCATGAAAGGCGAGCAGAAGTATAGTATCGCAGTGTGAGAAGAGAACATTTTTCCTGGTATTAAAAAAGAACCTGTCATCCATATAAATAGGAGGTACCCAGTTGGTATGTCCTTTATGAATTTTTGCAGGAAGCCGGATAAAGGTTCTGAGATCCTTTTTTGTCTGAACTTCCCTGATCTCGATTTGCATATAGTAGATTGTATTAAATGGGATAAAACTCTAGTTAGGGTGTTACTTTGTATTCTTTTGTGATAAATCTACTCTACTATTTAAAGGCCTAAATATCGTTTATTTTTTAATATCTGATATCACAATATTAGCGTTAAGGTATTTTTATGTTGGCGAACCAAATAATTAAACCCAAACTATTCTCCAAGTCAGTAATGCATAAAGTATTGTTAATTACTGGAAATAATATTGCATCAAAGTTATCTGCTACGTAAAATCTATCACTAGATTGTCCTACTCAAGCTGTCAATAATTAAGATTTTTTCCATACTTTTCGGCAAAAATTAATTCAATTTATAATGATCAGAAACAATTTAAATCCAAAACGATTGCTCACATTGATTGCGAGCCTTTTCTATTTGTTTATAATGTATGACTTGTCAGCTTCATCTTCGGATGTGAAAACTCAGGACGATACGGTATATGTTCAGAATATCGAAGTGCCTCCGGTATTCGATGGTATTGGTGATGATGCGTGTTGGAACAATGCTGGCTGGCAGGTAATTGACCAGGTTTGGATTCCCTGGGGAACCGAAATCGATTCTGCCGATCTGTATGGTCGATACAAAGTAGTTTGGTCTGCTACTGAGAATCTTCTGTATTTCCTTCTGGAGATCAGTGACGATATCATTTCAGATGCCTATGTTCCGGGAGAAACAGCTGCCATATACAATTTTGATATGTTTGAAGTATTTATTGATGAGAACAAATCGGGAGGCTATCATGTGTTCGACGGATACGCCGACAATGAAGCATCGCTTGGTTTAAATGCCGAAAATGCATTTGCCTATCATATTTTTACTGCATTTCCCGAATCGGGCGGTACAAACGAAGAGTTCTATGCCGAAGATCTGGCAGGTACAAGCTGGGGCGACGCTATTACCTGTGATTATACTGGTCATTTTCCTGATTTTATTCTCAGGAAAGAAGGAAATGTATCAACATGGGAATTCTCACTGATTGTATATAATGATACCTACACGCCTGAAAACATTGAAGGTTCAAGGGTTACACTTACCGTAAATAAGGTATTTGGTTTATCGCTTGCAATTAACGAGGACGATGAACCTGAAGTCGATCCGACCATGACGGAACGGGATAATTTTATGGGATCTGTTGCCGTTACTGAAGCAGCTTATAACGATCACTGGAAGAAAGCCGATGATTTCGGAACACTGAAACTTATTTCTGATGAACCCATAAGTACTCTGAATAATCAAGCTCCTAATAATGATCATTTGATTCTGTATCCAAATCCATCTTCCGATAATGTTTCCGTTGAGTTCTTTAGCGATTATATTGGTGAATTTACCATGATGATACTCGACCAGCAGGGAAAGGAAATTCTAAAACTGAAACGAAATAAACCAGGGGAACTATTTTGTGAAAACATAAATTTTAATGTACCCGATGGAATGTATATTTTTCAGATATGTTTTGGAAGCAATATTGCAGTTGATAAAATAAACTTTTTACGCTGACAGAGTGATTTCTGGTTCTTGTATATTTTCTATTCTCCGGTTATCCAGTTAACAATCTCTTCTGATAGTGGTTTTGTAGAAGGCTTGGCGTAACCCGTTACATGACCGTTCTCATCGATCATGAATTTTTGAAAATTCCACGATACCGGTGCATCAAGAATTCCATTTTGCGATTTGCGAGTCAGATAACTGTATAAGGGATGTATGTCGTCCCCTTTAACAGAAATCTTCTCCATCATAGGGAATGTGACACCATAATTTAACCGGCAGAATGTTTCAATTTCTTCATTGGTCCCGGGTTCCTGGTTCAGAAAATTGTTGGCAGGAAAACCGATAATGGTGAAGTTATCGCCACCATATTTTTCGTATAACGCCTGTAGTTCTGAATACTGTGGAGTAAATCCACATTTCGAGGCAGTATTTACAATTAGAACCTTTTCCCCCTTGAGCTGGGAAAGATCGAAATCTTCGCCATAAAGCGTTTTTACCTTGAAGTCATATATTGATGCAGTCTGTGCTGAGGCAGTATACAACATTGTAGAGAGCATGACTATACTTGCAATTGTTTTCATTTGATAATTATTTCTTTATATCCTACAAACAACTCATGAAAAAGAAAGTTTTTCTATTCTATATATTTATTCGGATTCTGGTATTTTTCTATATTATTTGGCAACTTTGAAAAAGTTATCTCCATGCGACGTGACAATCAAAAAAAGATTTTTTATGAGACCTATACTAGTTATTACGGCTATAATTAATTGTATTTCATTCCGAATGCAAGCTCAACTCCTTACGAATCCTGTGGTTGAAAAAATTGCAGATGGATTTCAGTTCGTTGAAGGTCCTGTATGGAAAGTGGGTATGGGATTGTATTTCAGCGATATTCCTGCCAGTACAGTGTATCTCTGGAATGAGTGGGATGGAGCTGTACCCTTTCTTGAACCATCGGGCAATTCGAATGGTCTCGCGTTCGATGTACAGGGAAATTTGCTGCTTGCACAACATGGGCCTCGCCAGGTTGCCCGGCTTGAAGATGATGTGACAATTGTTCCCCTTGCTACTCATTACGATGGGAAACGGCTGAACAGTCCCAATGATCTGGCTTTACATTCAGACGGTTCGATATTTTTCACCGACCCGCCTTACGGGTTGATGGATCAGGGAGGAACCAGCGAATTAGGTTACAACGGAATATACAGGTTAAGTCCTTCAGGTGAAGTGCAATTGTTGGATAGTACTCTCGACAGACCAAATGGTATTGCCTTTTCTCCCGATGAGACCAAACTATATGTAACTGATTCGGAGACCCGCAGAATTTATGTCTGGGATGTTGTGGATGATTCTGTCATAATCAACAAACAGCAATTGGCCTTTATGCAGCCTGCCGGTTATGCCGATGGCCTGAAAGTTGATCCGGAAGGATTTCTCTATGTGGCCGGTCCTATCGGGATATGGATATTTCATCCTTATGGAACAGTGATTGATACCATTCCGATTCCGGGTCAAACCAGTAATTGCGTATGGGGAAATGATGACAGGCAGACGTTGTATGTGACTTCGGGGAGTGCAGTGTATAAAATAAGCAACGATACGGCTACGACAACAGGTATCAATGAAAGAAAAAACAGAGTTCAAGTATTGAATACTTATCCGAATCCTTTCCATGAATCCACAAATATTTCTTTTTATCTGGAACAGGAACAGCAAGTAAGGATTGAAGTTTTTAATACCATAGGAGAGAAGATTACAACACTTGTCGATAATACTTTTACTACTGGCTCTCATAAATCTGTCTGGAATGCAAATGAAATTAGAGCAGGTATTTATTATATCAGATTGACTGGTGATAATAGGAAGGACATCAGGTATTCTTCTGTTCTGAAAATGTGAATTTCAATAAATACATTCATGCGATATGTTAGGAAAACTTAAGAAATTTTGATGGTTTCTAGAAACTTGCTACTGGTTGCTGGTTGAAAACACCTAACACTTTGTACCCAGCAACTTGAGTTCTGTGAGCGGTAACAAACAAATTAACCAACCGACATTCATCATCGGAATTTACATATTTTAATTCCACTACCAGCTTCCTCCGGCACCTCCGCCGCCGAAGCTGCCTCCGCCAAAACCTCCGAATCCGCCTCCGCCGCCTCCAAAACTTCCGCTTCCCGAAGAAAAATTTCCCCAGCTTCCTTTGCTACGTGAAC
>Ga0299912_10001485_pt1 | contig 18919 bp, 19 predicted proteins | sample RVTome_2_FD_207667 | JGI IMG/M metagenome (GOLD analysis project Ga0299912, IMG submission 207667) | Soil microbial communities from uranium-contaminated site in the Upper Colorado River Basin, Wyoming, United States - RVT95D214 (version 2) ... | reverse complement strand
TGATCCTCAGGGAGATGTCCTTGAGCACATGTTTGTCCCCGTACCAGAGGTTGAAGCCGCTGAACTCTATTATGTCCGTGGAGCCGCTCAAAGTTCCGCCTGCGCCACCGTGGGGGACCTCATCGTCTTCTATGTACAACGTTTCGTGTCTTAATGTATCCTTCACTTCTCACACCGCCTTCCTCTGGTGCCTGTACCTGATGGTGATGGCCACCGAGTTCATCGCAACAAGCACCACCAGCAGCAGGATTATGCCCGCCGCGGCCAGGTTCCTGAACTCGGTCCTCGGGAGGTTCACCCAGTTGTATATCTGGATGGGCAGCACCGTGAACCTGTCCAGGGGGCTCAGGGGCACGAAGGTGACGTAGACTAGGGCCGCTATGGCTATCATGGGAGCCGCCTCGCCGATGGCCCTGGACAGGGCTATGATGGTCCCCGTGAGTATGCCGGGGAGTGCCTCAGGCAGCACGATCTGGCGGGTCACCTCCCACCTGGTGGCTCCCAGCGCGAAGGCGCCCTCCCTGTAGATCTTTGGGACGCTCCTAAGGGCCTCCCTGGAGGCTATGATGATCACCGGCAGTATCAGGAGAGTCATGGTCAGGGCACCTGCCAGGACGCTGCGCCCCAATGCTAACGCATCGACGAACAGGCCCAGGCCCAGGAGACCGTACACGATGCTCGGAACCCCTGCCAAGTTAGCTATGTTTACCTGTATGAACTCAGTGACCCTGTTCCTTGGAGCGTACTCCTCAAGGTATATGGCCGCGCACACCCCCAGTGGGAACGAGAACAGGGCCGTGAGGGCAACGAGCCAGACGCTTCCCACGAGGGCGGGCAGTATCCCGGCGCGGCTGGGGAACCTGGAGGGGAAGCTAGTTATGAAACCCCAAGTCAGGTAGGGTAAGCCGTCCGCCAATGCGTCCCCCAGGATAACGACGAGGCTCAGAAGGCTTAAGGCCACAGACAGCAGCGCCAAGGCGTACACCAATCTGCCCTTGAGGGCCCTGCCGCCGCTCCTCCTCTCCTTCGTCTTGAACATCAGTAGCTCCTCCAGAACCGCTTCGTCACGTAGTTGCCCACCAGGTTCACTGCGAGCACCATGACGAAGAGCGTTAGTCCCACAGAGAATATGGTGGTGTACTCCAAGCTACCGAAGGGGGCCTCACCCAGGCTGATCTGGGTTATGTACCCGGTCATGGTCTGGATGCTCTCCAAGGGGTTGAGGGTGAGCCTGGGCGTGGAGCCCGCCGCTATGCTCACGATCATGGTCTCCCCTATGGCCCGGCTTATAGCCAGTATAATGGATGAGACGATACCTGATAGTGCTGAGGGGACAACTATATGGGTGACCACCTCGTGCTTCTGAGCCCCCAGGGCGTACGCCCCCTCCCTCAGGGACTTGGGGACAGAGAGCATGGCGTCCTCGCTCAGGCTGGACACCATGGGGATGATCATGATACCCATGGTGAGCCCCGCGCTCAGGGCGTTGAAGACGATCATCTCTGGGAAGACCCTCTGAAGCAGGGGCGTCACGAAGGTGAGGGCGAAGTAGCCGTACACCACCGTGGGTATCCCTGCCAGTATCTCAAGCACCGGTTTTATGGCCCTTCTAGCCTTCTCTGGCGCGTACTCGCTGAGGAAGACGGCTGCGCCCAGCCCTATGGGCACCGCGACCCCTACCCCTATGACGGTGACCAGAAATGTGCCAGCAACTAGGGGCAGCACCCCGAAGTGCTGGGGTTTGAAGAGGGGGGTCCACTGGGTGCCCGTCAGGAACTCTACTATGGAGACCTGGGAGAAGAAGCCGACCGCCTCGAAGACGAGCACGCCCAGGATTGCGAGGGTGGTGAACACGGACAGGGCGGCGCATATGAACAACACCTTCTCAATGATGCCCTCTATGCGTCTCGCCTCCCCTCTACCCTTCCCGCCCTTCAATCAGGTCACTTTTATTGATTGTCAGATAAATGATTTAGTTTATCAGGTCGAGGTTGTCCACGTAGACGTCCTCGGGTAGCGGTGTGTATCCCACCTCTGAGACCAGGTCCAGAGCGTTCTCCATGTAGAACTCCACGAAGGCCTTGACCTCAGGCCTCTCAAGGGACTCTCTGCTCACGTATATGAACAGGGGTCTGCTGAGGGGCGTGTACTGGCCGCCGTTTATGGTGGAGTCCGAGGGGGTGACTGGGCCGTCCCCGGAGTCGATGGGGATGATCGTCAGCTTGTCGGTGTTCTCGGCGTAGTACGCGTAGCCGAAGTAGCCCAGCGCGTACTGGTCGCCGGCTATGCCCTGCACCAGTATGTTGTCGTCCTCGCTGGCCGTGAAGTCCGGCCTGCTGGCTCCCTCCTCACCCACTATTTCGGCCGTGAAGTAGTCGAAGGTGCCTGAGTCCGTCCCAGGGCCATAGAGCCTTATGGGTTGGGCCGGCCACTCGGGCCGTATGTCGTCCCAGGAGTCGACCACACTGTCGGGCTCCCACATCTTCTTGAGCTCTTCCATGGTCAGGTAGTCCACCCACGTGTTGCCCTTGTTCACGACGACGGCTATCCCGTCGAGGGCGACACTGAGTTCAACATACTCTACATCGTTTTGTTGGGCCAGCTCTCTCTCTGATTCCTTTATGGGTCTGGACGCGTCGCTGATGTCCGTCTCACCGGCGGTGAATCTCTTGAATCCTCCTCCGGTTCCGGATACCCCGACGTTCACTCGCACCGCGGTGTGTATCTTCCGGAACTCCTCGGCGACCGCCTGTGTTATTGGGAACACTGTGCTTGAGCCATCGATCTCGATAGTCCCTGACAGCTCGACGTTGTTGTCCTGTTGTGTTGTCCACCAGTAGTAGCCACCTGCTGCGACTATTAGTACCGCTACAATTCCTGCAATTATGACGTTGTTCTTCATTTTACGTCCTCGACGCTCCTATTACAATGATATAATAAATATATTCCCCCAATAATATATATAGCAAAGACGATTCCTATTAAATCAATATATCTCTATAGAACTTATGAATTTTATATAAAAAACAATTATATATATTCAACCATCTTTTTAGATAGTTTAGGCGACGATTCTACATGTCCAGAAGAACAGAGCCGGATGAGTTACGTAAGATACAGGTGACGGGGGGCTCCACCTACATAGTCTCCCTCCCCAAGGACTGGGTGGAGCAGATGGGGCTGCAGAAGGGGAGCGTCATACGCATCTCTCAGAAGGATGACCTGACCCTGCGTCTTCAGCCACAGGGAGCCGAGGTTACCATAGGCATCAAGAAGGCTGTCATATCCCCCAAGCCCGAGGACACCCCTGAGAGCATCGTACGCCGCATAGTGTCCGCGTACCTCATGGGGTACAACATCATACAGATACGCAGCAGCCAGAAACGCATAGACAGTGCCCAGAGGTTCGCCGTGAAGGACTTCACCCGCAAGAAGCTGGTAGGCACAGAGATACTCTCGGACCTGCCCCAGGAGCTCACCCTCCAGGTGCTCCTCAGCTACTCTGAGCTCTCCGTTAAGGACGCCCTCCGTAGGATGAGCATCATAGCCGCCTCGATGCACAGGGACAGCATCGTCGCCCTAGGGACCGAGGACCTCCAACTGGCCAGGGAAGTAGTGGCCATGGACGACGAGGTAGACAGGTTCAACCTCTACATCATTAGGCTGCTGAAGGTGGCCGTCATGGAGGGGCTCGTGCTCAAGGAGAGCGGCCTCAAGAGCCCGAGGGAGTGCCTGGGATACAGGCTTATAACCAAGAGCGTGGAGCGAATGGCGGACCACGCCGTCAACATCGCCCAGAACCGGCTTGAGCTCACCCTGAGCACAATGGACTCCGAGCTCTTGGACGAGCTTCAGAGGCTGAGCTCCTTCGCGCTGAGCGTCTTCGAGACCAGCATGGATTCCGTGTTCGACGAGGACTACATGGAGGCCGACAATGTGCTGGAGAAGGCCCAGCAGGCCAGGAACATGGAGGCCGAGGTCATCCACAAGATCGTTAAGCACGCGTCACCCGAGGAGGTCCCTGCCCTGAGGCTCATCGTTGAGAGCATCCTCCGCACGGCGGAGTACGGGGCTGACATTGCCGAGGTGGTCCTCAACATGACCGTGAAGGACGCCGTCACGGAAGTCTAGCCCTCTACTTGGGCTGCTGGGCCGTGGTCGGCTACCACCTGCTTAGAAAGAGGAGTTAGTGGATCTCTACGCTTCTGATGTACGCCCCGTGCCAGTTGTGGTACCAGATGGCCCCGGTGTACTGGTTCACGCTCAGCATCCCGGTTACTACTCCTCCCCTCATGGTGTGTATAGTGTAGTACCCGTAGAAGGGGTGGGACTCCTCGGCCTCCGTGCCCGGGTAGACCCTGTCCAGCCAGCCCTGGGCTATGGCCAGGGCTTCCTCCTCGTCCACTGTGGGCGGGCCGTAGCCTCCGCCCATCATGCTTGGGCCCATCATCCCGCCGTGGCCGTACTTGGTGTTCCACATCATGTTGGGCCCGTACTCAGGGTATATCCGCCCCGTTGACCTGTCTATGAGCATCTCGAAGGCGCCGACGCCCGTGGACTCCTCGTAGTAGATGACGTAGAAGTTGTACTCGAACTCCATGACCTCGTCCACCTCTATGTCAGGGTTCCCAAAGCCGTCCCTGTATCTCTCAGCCGCCTTCACTGCGTCGTCGATGTTCAGCCCCCTCCCCGGCAAGACGCCCATAACCAGGGCTCCAGCCAGGGCTCCGAGCAGAATGAGGGCCGCGGCGACGAAGTACCGGCTTCCGTTCACCGTTTCAGCCTCCTCACCAACTCCTCGTACTCCTCGGCGGTTATCTCGCCCCGTGCGAGCCTAATACGGGCGACCTCTAGAGGGTCTTCCCTCACAACGCGCCTTCTAGGCCTGAACCACGCGTAGGCTAAGTAGCTTAAACCGGCCAACGCTAGAAACCAGAACCACATACCCCATCCCATCCACCAGGTGCCCATCATGGCGCCGTTGAAGACGCCAAACGGGCCGCAGAGAGACAGCGTCACGCACAACTAAGGGAGCCGCGGGTCATAAACAGTTGCCAGGCATTGAGAACCTTTTTTAAGCCCCCTAGCCTTGGAGAGTATCCTGCGGGACCGTGGTCAAGCTTGGTACGATACGCGGTTCGGGACCGCGTGATCCCTGGTTCAAATCCGGGCGGTCCCACCACCCATCAAAAACATCCACTGAATCACGCATTTACGCTGATGCGACCCGAAAAACATCCACATTCTACCCTCCCACGGTCATATCGACCAGATCGTGGCCTCAACCAGCAAGTGTTAAAGGCTCAGCCTCAGCGATATCAGTTGATATCTCATGATTATTCTCACCGATGAAACCAGGAGGCTCATAGCCGACCTGGAAAAGGGCATCGATAAGAAGCGGATGCAGGTCAACTGGGAGCGGATGGCCGAGTTCTCCCCCATCCACAGCGGGAGCCCCCAGGAGACGCAGGCCATGGAATTCATCAAGGAGAGGCTGGAGGAGTACGGCCTGGAGCCAAGGCTCCACGCTTTCGAGGCGTACATCAGTGACCCCAAGTATAGCAGCCTCAGGATCACCCACCCGATCAAGATGGAGGTCCAGTGCACGCCGTACAGGCAGGTGGGGACGACCACCCCTGAGGGCTTCGAGGCGGAGATCATATACGTGCCGCCAGAGGAGTTGGGTTACGCCGAGTGCAGCGGGAAGGTGGTGCTATGCGAGCAGAAGACTACCGGCGACTGGATGGGGCTCCAGGCAGGATTCCTCCTCCGACTCCAGAGGATGGGCGTAAGGGGACTCGTGGTGATCGAGCAGGACGACTACATGCCCACGGTTGTCCACCAGAGAGCCGACTTCAGCGTAAGCGGCAGCCCCACCCCGGAGAACATCAAGGACATACAGACCATACCCGCCATACTCCACATCAGCAACAGGGACGGCCAGGCCCTCAAGAAGCTGGTTAGGCAGGGTGGAGTCAAGGCTCATATCATCAGCGTCATGGACACGGGATGGAAGAAGCTGCCCATACTGGAGGCCGAGGTCAAGGGCACGGTGGAGCCCAACAAGTTCATGCTTGTGAACGCCCACGTGGACACGCCGCCCTTCAGCCCAGGCGCCGTGGACAACCTCTCCGGCGACACGGCTGTCCTGGAGATTGCTAGGCTCCTAAACAAGCATAGGAGCATACTACGCCGCAGCGTTAGGTTCGCCTTCTGGACAGGCCACGAGATAGGGCGGTACGCGGGGTCGACGTGGTACAACGACGCCACATGGATGGAGCTGAGGCACCACTGCTTCTGCAGCTACAACATCGACAGCCCCGGGGTGGAGGGTGCCACCGAGTTCAGGGACATCCAGGTCACGGAGGTCATGGACGCCGCCCTAGATGCCGTCAAGGCCGTCACGGGCAAGGGCGTGGAGAGCTACAGGTGGGCGACCCGGGCCGGGGACGGCAGCTTCTGGAGCACAGGGATGCCCCACGTGAGCATCACCACCAGCAGGCCCAAGGAGCTCTACGACCCCCACGTCAACTACTCGGGGGGAGGGTGGTGGTGGCACACGCCCTACGAGACCATGGAGCACGGCGACGTGAACATCCTGGAGCTGGACCTGAGAGCCGAGCTCAACTTCATAGTCAGGATGTTGAACAGCCCCGTGCTGCCCCTGGACTTCACCCACTACGCCACCAAGCTGTACAACATCCTTGTGGACCTGCAGAAGAAGTCGGAGAAAGTGGTGGGCTACTTCAACCTGCACCCAGTTATCGAGGAGGCCGAGGAGTTCAAGGAGCTGGCCGCCGAGTTGGAGAAGGCAATCCAGGCCAAGGCGGGGAAGCTGGGAGACGATGAGCTCTCGGAGCTTAACTACAGCCTCATGTGGGTGTCAAGACACGTGAACCCCGTCGCCCACAGCAACTCTGGGCCCAGCGAGCAGATGACCATGGAGACCTTCGGCGCGACGCCGTTCCCCAGGATAGCGGGCATAGTGGACCTCGCCAACATGACGCTGCACCAGAGCCACGAGTTCAAGCTGCTGACGAATCACCTGCTCAGGCAGAGGAACGCGGTGGAGGAGGGCTTCCACCAGGCCAACCAGCTCATCCGGGAGACCCTAGAGAAGCTGCGGTAGATGTCCTCTCCTAGCCTCTTCCGCGTCGGGCTGATTCTGACTGAGCGATGCAACGTCACATGTGGCCACTGCTGGTTCAGCTGCGGACCGGACAGGGAGGCCACCATGACCCGAGGGCAGGCGGAGGACATCATAGATCAGGCGAGGTCCCTGGGGGCGCGGTGGGTGAGCTTCACAGGGGGCGAACCCTTCCTCGAGTACAGACTACTCCTAGGCCTGGTCGAGTACGCTTCAGGGAAAGGGCTCTACACCGAGGCCGTCACGAACAACAGCTGGGCTGAAGACCAGAGGCTAGCAATGGATAAGCTTCGACCATTGGTTAATGCTGGCCTCACCGCCATAAACATGAGCGTTGATGACTTCCACCAGGAGCACGTGCCTCTAGACAGCGTCAGGCACTGCTTTGAGGCGGCCAAGGCGCTGAACGTTAAACCCGTGTTCATGGTGGCCGTGAAGCCGGGGAGCAGGATAACGGCGGAGTCACTGCCGCGGCTCATGGGTGACCCAGGCATCCAGGTTCCAGGCGGGCCGCGGCTACGCAGCCCATCCGCCCTAGCCGCGGAGACTCCCTTCACGCCGGTGGGCCGTGGAGGCGAGCTAGCGTGGGCTCACGTCGCTGTGGCCCAGAGCTACCGATGTGAGTCCGTCATCACAGACATCGGGGTTAAGCCTGACGGGGACGTTCTTCCTTGCTGCGGGCCCCTCGGCTGCAGGGGCGACGCCGTCATAGGCAACCTGGGTGAAGACACCCTCAGAGACGTGCTTTCAAGGGCCTGGGGTGACCCAAGGTTCACGAAGATCAGGGTAGGCTTCGAGTCCGGCGCGGGCTCCGCGGGCCGATGCCACGCGTGCTACAGGCTGTTCGGAGAAGACTTGTGAGAGGAAGGGCCCTTTCGGGCCCCAATGGCTCTGTGGCAGTGGTATCGGCTTAGCTCTCGGCACACCCGAATAAGCTGACTGAACGGTTCACGTCAAACGCTATAAGACGGTGTATGTAGTCGGGCCCTACACACTCTGTTCAAGCCGCCTTCTCAGGAACTCCACCTTGCCCACATATGTGCCGTCTAGGAGGTAGACGTCGAAGCCGTCCATGTCCACGGCGTCTGTCCTGAACAGCGGCCCGAGGAGGCTCTTGGGTGACTCCGCGTTCACGGGCAGACCGCCGAGGAGGTCGTTGAACATGGGCATGATGATGATCTCGGGGCTCCCGGGCTTAACCCCGTATCTGTCGGTGAACTCCCCGGCGGGGTCATCCCCCACCTTCACGTTGTCCTGCTCCAGGAACGCCTTCGCCAGGCTGGCCTTGTCGCACCTGCCCCTGATCCACGCCCTCTGGCTAACCTTGATGCCCAGGGGCGTGTTCAGGAGCACGGTGGGGTGGTTGTGGGCCATGATCACGCAGTCTGCCGCCATGACCTCCGGCGGGGGCCAGGCGTGTCCGTGCAGCGCGGCGACCCTGAATCCCTCTCCGAGCATTATACCCTTGCTGCTGTGCAGGCACACCCTCTCGGGCAGGAACTGCTGTATGTTTGCGTCGTGGTTGCCTCGCGTGACATCGATCTTGTCCACGGCGCCCAGGAGGGTCTCGAAGAAGCCCGGTATCTCCCTCCTCTCCTGGAAGCTGGTGGCGGGCACCCCGTGCTTCACGTCGCCCAACAGCACCAGCCTGTCCGGCCTGTGCTCCTCAAGGAGAGCCATGAGCTCGTCAAGCATCCTGCCCCACTGGTAGGGGATGCTGATGCCCTGCTTGGCCAGGTCGTACTCCATGCCCAGGTGCAGATCCGCCGCCATCATAACCTTCTCCCCGTTCTCCACCATCAGCGCCGGGTGGGGCGTCAGAAGCCGGATCATACAGGTGTCTCCCAGTTCCAAGGAATTTAAATCATGGGGCCGGGGGCCCTGGAAAAGAGTAATGAGTTATGACACGCAGGTATCATTGATGTCCGCGCCCACCCAGGAGCACCTGGTCCTGGAGCAGATACTGCGGGAGCTGCGCACCGAGATGGAGATCAGCAGGCTCAACTGGCAGAGGCTCCGCAGGACCTTCGGTAGCAGGTTCACCAAGGCCTGGAGGCTGGTCACCGAGAACCGTGTGAAGAGGTACGTGTTCAGGCCCAGCGGCCGTGAGCTGTGGATTGCCGTGGGAAACAACGCGGAGTACATGATCTACCCGCACGCCGGGTACTGCAGCTGCAGCGACTTCTACTTCAGGGTACTGGACCAGGAGGTGGCCCTTTGCTACCACGTTATGGCGCAGAAGCTGGCAGAGGCCCTGAACCACTACGACGCTATACCGGAGGACGACGAGGCATACGGTGAGCTGACGTCCATCTGGAAGCGCTACTCTGTGATGGACTAGAGCTAAAGCTATAAGGAGACGCATGGATCGTGTTGCTGATGACAGTTCCGGTGCTCTTCAGTTTCACGCGGGTCCTCGCCATGCTCCTGGGCTTCACAGCTTTCGCCCTCGCCTTCGTCTACATGTACGCCACCGAGTCCAAGAAGACCCGCACCAAGTAGATTTATTACGCCTCTTCGACCCTATCCAACCTGAGTTTCCATGTCCACCGACGAGATCATTAAACGGATGCTTGCGCTGAAGCCCAACCTTACAAGGGAGGCGGTGCAGAAGCTGATAGAGGAGGAGCGGGCTAAGGCGGCGGGGCTCCTCACGGAGGAGGCGGCTGCGCACCTGGTGGCCAGCAACCTTGGGGTAAACGGCGCCGGCGAGAGGATAGAGGCGAAGCTCAAGATAGGTGACCTGACGGCCAACCTGAGCGACGTCAGCCTCACAGGCCGCGTCATCTACGTGTTCCCGAGCCGCACCTTCGACAAGGACAGCCAGAGGAAGGGCAAGGTTCTGCGCATGATCCTCGGGGACAAGTCGGGGACGGTCACGGTGGTCTTCTGGGACGAGAAGGCCGACCACGTGGAGGCATCAAAGCTGGAGCCGGGGGCCATGGTCAGGGTACTCCACGGGTACAGCAAGGAGCGCCGCGGAAACATCGAGGTGAACGTGGGCAACCGCGGCCAACTCATACTCAACCCGCTGGACGCCTACGAGGAGGACTACCCCAAGCTGGAGAGCTTCTTCCGCACCCCAGCCGACGTGTTAAGCGAGGGCACCGTCCACCTCCAGGGCGTCGTGATGGACAGCTTCCCGGCCAACACGTTCAACCGGCAGGACGGCTCCGAGGGCAAGGTGAGCCGGGTGGTCATCGAGGAGGGCGGGTCCCGCGTCAACCTGGTTCTCTGGGACGACAAGGTGAAGGAGTTCGGGGACCTTGAGCCCGGGACCAGGGTCAGGGTCATATCTGGGAGCGTCCGCACAGGGAACCAGGGCAGCCCCGAGGTCCACGTTGGCTGGGACACCCAGATCATCGTCGTGGCCAAGGGCGCGAAGCCCAAGGAGCCTGTGCCCCACTGGACCAAGATAGGGAACCTGAAGGAGGGCATGAGCAGCGTCAACGTGGCCGCCTTGGCCACCCAGGTTGGGGAAGCCAGGGGGTTCATCCGCAGGGACGGCTCCGAGGGCCGCGTGGTCTCCGTGCTCCTGGAGGACGACACGGGCACAGTGAGGCTCAGCCTCTGGGACGACGACGTGGAGCTGTCAAAGAAGATGGAGTCCGGGAGCGTCGTCGTCGTGGAGAACGGGTACACGAGGGCGGGGTTCCAGGGCATCGACCTCAACGCGGGCCGCAACGGCAGGGTTCACGTGAACCCGGAGGAGCTGGACGTGGAGCTCCCCGAGCTGGAGCGTAAGATCACCAGCATCGTTGACCTCCGTGAGGGCCAGAAGAACGTCACTGTGCAGGGTCAGCTGCTGGACGACCCGGTTCAGCGGGATATAGACACGGCCAGGGGCCCGGCCACGGTCACAAACTTCAGGATCGACGACGGCACGGGGGAGGCGCGGGTGAGCCTGTGGAGGGAGCACGCCGAGCAGGCCATGGACCTCACGGCGGGCTCACAGGTTCAGCTGGAGTACATGAACGTCAGGGAGCCCTTTGACGGCCTCATCCAACTGAGCAGCGGAGCCTTCACGAAGATCGTGATCACCAAGAAGTGACGACGCCGAGCCTCATCACATAACTCGACCTCTGGAACGTGTGGGCTTCAACCCTGTAGGATGAAAGCCTAAACTATTAAACGTCAGAGTAATCGACGTACAACGGCTTGATCAATAAAGTAGTATGAAAAAAAGGGGGTTACTTGCCCTTCTCCACCTTGCTGAGGCTCTTCTCGAATATTTCCAGGCTGGGGTCCACGAGGTCGCGCGTGATGGTCAGCGGTGGCATCCACCTGATGACGTTGACGCCGCAGTTGACGATGGCGAGCCCCTGCCTGAAGCACTCCATCATCACGTCCTCTGTCTCCTGCTTGGCGTACTCCTTGGTGTCCTTGTCCTTGACAAGCTCCACGCCCACCATCAGACCCTTTCCCCGGACGTCGCCCATCATGGGGTGCGTCTCCATCATCTCCTCCAGCCGCTTCTTGATGTAGGCGCCCTCCCTCCGGGAGTTCTCCAGCAGCTTCTCGGACTTGATGATGTCGATGACGGCCAGGGCCGCTGCGCAGCTCACCGGGTTTCCTCCGAAGGTGGATGCGTGGCTGCCCGGGGTCCAGTCCTGGATGTCCGCCCGGGACGCCATGACGCCCAGAGGCATGCCCGCGGCGATTCCCTTGGCCATGCAGACGATGTCAGGGACCACGCCCCAGTGCTCTATGGCGAACCACTTGCCCGTGCGGCCGATGCCCGACTGGACCTCATCCACGGCGAACAGGATGCCGTTCTCATCCAGCAGCTTCTTCAGCTTCTTGAAGTAGCCGTCGGGGGGCACCACGTAGCCGCCCTCGCCCTGGATGGGCTCGGCCAGCAGCATGGCCACCTCCTCTGCAGGCACATACTTGTGGAACAGGTACTCGTCTATATAGTCCACGCAGGCGTAGTTGCAGTCGGGGCACTCCAGGTGGAACGGGCACCTGTAGCAGTAAGGGTAGAAGATGTGCTCAACGCCGGGCACCAGTGGGCTGAAGCGCCTCCTCTGGTAGGGCTTGGACGCGGTCAAGCTGACGGCACCCATGGTGCGGCCGTGGAAGCTGCCGATGTACGCCAGCAGACCCTGTCTCTGGCTGTGCCAGCGGCTCACCTTCATGGCTGCCTCTATGGCCTCGGCGCCGCTGTTGCCGTAGAAGAACTTCTTCTTGTGCTTACCGGGCACCAGGTCGTGGAGGACTTCGCCAAGGTTCACGTAGCCGTCGTAGTAGAAGTCAGTGTAGCTGTAATGAATGAACTTGTCCACCTGGTCCTTGATGGCCTTGATGACTTTGGGGTGGCTGTGGCCGACGCTGCAGACGGCCAGGCCCGCGTTCATGTCTATGAACTCGTTGCCGTCCACGTCGACGACTATGTTTCCCTCGCCCCGCTCGATGACCAGCGGGTAGGCCCGGCCGAAGCTGGGTGAAATTACCGCCGCGTCCCGTTCAACGATCCTCTTGGCCTTGGGTCCGGGCGGAGTTACCTTGATCTTTGGATAAGTCAAACCTGACACCCTCAGCTTGAGGGTGTCCCGTCGATTTAAAAGGCTGCCTTAGCTGGGTGAGAGGGTTATCTCGATTATGGAGACATGGGCTTCCCTGCCGTCGTCCCGTTTTAAATCATCAGTCCCCACCCTGATGTCCCTTATGACAGCGTCCTTGAGGAACACCCTCCTGAGGAGTTCGACGGCGTCCACGGCCTTGTTGATATGTTTTCCTCTTGCCCTTATGAGGATGGTCTCGGCGCCAGCGTTGAACAACGTCAGGCAGGCGACGATGTAGTTCATGATGGGCTTGATGCCCATAATGACCACGTTCCTCTTCCTAGGCTCCGCGTCTGACACAGGTCTCTCCTCCAATGAAAATCGTGGTGTACAGTGGGCTATGCGCGTCTGTAGTTGCTACGCAGTCGAGCCTACAGGGGGAAGAAGACCCTCGCCAGAACCACTGCAGCTATGAGCACCACTGATGCGCCAATCACGAACTCTGGGGGAATCTTGACTCCATTGGTCTCGTCCTGGAAGAACCTCATGAGGCCGGCGCTGCTCTGGGGCATCCCGGCCCCGCTTTTACTTTTTTTCTTGCTCATAGTTGCTCGCCAAAGGGTACACGGGGCTGAAATAATAAGGTTTTCTTACCTCTTCCCCTTGGGCTTCATGAAGTCTGTGAGGTTAAACTGCGTGGGCTCGGACTCCTTAGGCTTCTCGTCCACGAAGATGCTGTCCAGCTCCTCCCTGACGAGCTCTATGCGGTCGTTGTAGTAGTCGCCTAGGTTGTACTTCTCAATTATCCGGGTAGCAGGCGCGAGGTATTTCTCGATGCCTCCCCTGTGTACGGTCATTTGTATGGAGCCTCCGCACCTGTCGCAGACGCCCTTAAGCGGTGGCCTCCTGAACTTCTTGTTGCACTTGCTGCACCTGAAGCCCTGCCTTGTGAAGGCGCGGAGGTTGCCCACGATGTCCTTCATGAAGTGGCTGTTGAGTATCTTCAGGGCCACGGTCTGGCTGTCAACGGCTCGCAGCTTCCTGGTGAGGTCGAGCTGGCTCTCAAGTTTGTCCAGCATCGTCTGGAGGCTGTTGTAGGCACCCACGTGGCTGCCCTGGTTTATGTCTGTGCACTCCTTGGTGTAGCTGAAGCCCGCGTACTGGGCCTGGGTTCCGAGCCTCCCGCCCAGGGTGTCCACAAGTCCCTCGAACTCCCCCGGCTTGGCGCCCCTCATGGTCATCTCGTAGAACTCGGGCGGGTACCTGCCTATCACGTCCACGTTGTGGCTCTCCTTGTCCACCTCCTCGGGGTTGAGGTTAGGTATAATGAAGAGGGGCGCGTCCATGAGGCCGCCGCTCTGCTTCGGGAGGTACAGTTTACTGAAGTTGAGCAGAGGGTCCAGGGCCATCATCACGGAGTCCTCGTCCCCGTCGCAGTTCCTCCGCTTGGCCGCGTGCCAGTAGGGGTGGGCGTAGCAGTTCCTGACCTTGCTCCACCCTATGAGGCGGCCCACTATGGATGCCGATGTGTGGGGCGCGAGCCCTACTATTATGTGGCCCACGAGCTGGTCCCTGTTATCCACCTTGTAGTAGGAGTCCAGTTTGTAGAAGTCGCGGAGCTCGTCGTCCAGAAACTTCGTGGCCTTGACCAGGTAGTCGCCGCACTCCTCGGGCAGCACCACGTCCTGGACCATGAGTTCAAGCATCTGGTCGGGGCGTTCAAGGGGCTCCCCGTCCACGTCGTGGGTGTACCCCAGCTGCCGCAGCCTCTCCACGGCTACCCCTATCTCAGCCGGCTTGAAGTGGGTCAGCGGGATGTCGGTGAGGTCGTACCTGAGGGTGCCGTCCTTGAAGACGCTGAGGTCGTACCTGGCCCGGAGCATAGCCTTGCCCAGGTGCTCTGGCACCCTGGCGTCGTTCATCAGCTTCTTAACGCACTTGATCCTGTCCGGGATGCTGCCTCCGATGTGCTTCCGGGCCTTCTCCAGCTCCTCCCTCAGGTCCAGCTCCAACGACTCGTACTCAACAGGCGCCACGTTGCAAGCTGGGCACTTATCGCCCTCGACGGACCTCCTGCACCTGGGGCACCTCTTGATCACATTGGTGAGGCCGCCGCAGTTCTCGCATAGAGGCGTCGTGGAGTAGTAGCCGCACGCCGGGCACTCCCTCTGGACGAGCTCCACCCGTATCTTCTCTCCTCGCCTGGACTTGGTCACGTCCCTCTGGGGGCCACCCGCGTTACCCACCGGGAAGAGGCCGTGGACGAGGGGGTTCATCTTCCTCTCCTTGGCCTTCTCGGGGCGGCCCATGCGTGCGCCCACGTAGACGTAGGCCTTCTCCCTGACCCTGAACCCGGCCCACGCGTTCACTTGGGCGAGGGGCTCCGGTTCCTTCGCCTCCACGTATCGTTTACTCAGGGCCAGGCACCTCTCCAGGATGGGGGCCGCGTCGTCTAGGACCACTCCTCCCTTCTTGGAGCCGTGGGGCACAAGAAGGTTCTCCAGGGTCTCCTTGTCCTCGGGGCCCAGCCTTATCTCCTGGGCTCCCCAGTTCTCGGCCAGGCTGTTCCTGAGGCTCAGCAGCCGCTCCAGGGTGACCTTTGACCAGTCGTAGGTGTACCTTGGGTGGAGGGGCGCGTCGATCCTCGTCAGGGCGAGGGCCTCCTCCGGCGACGGAGGGTTCATGGTATCCTCCACGAGCCCCCGCATCCTGTCTACACTGATGCCGGTGAGCTCCTCAGCGGGCTTCTCGCCCACAGCCTCCAGCGCGTACTCTACGTCGTAGCTCCACTGGTCCTCATCGTATCCGGCGGGGAGCAGCGGCTGGTTAAACTGGATAAAGTCCCCGGCGTTGATGAGCACGTCGCCGTTGAACAGTATCCTGTCCACCTGGTCGTAGACCCTGTGGGCAGTGTCCACGTCGCCTACGCGCACGACGCTGCCGTCCTTCAGCCTGACCACAGGCGGTTCAACGCTGTCCACGGGGCAGACTGCCGCCGACTTGCCGGGTAGCTCTATCCTAAGCTGTAGGCCGGTGGTCATGAAGCCGTTGAGGGTCACCATTGTGGCGGGGTGGACGCCGCAGGCGGCCAGGCCGGTGGTCCGCGCCCTGCCGTACCTGAGCCTGAAGCCGCCGGGGGTGTTGGGGAAGCTGAACACTGGGCGGCCTACGATGATCTCCTCCATGAAGGCGGCCGTGGGCTTCTTGTTCTCCTCGTCCCCGTTGCCGGCCTTCTTCCTGCCCAGCTTGTTGAGCCACTCCCAGCCTTCGATGCCTATGCTCTCGCATACGCCACAGAGTTTGCGGGCCCGCCCTACTACGCCGTCCACGACGACGATGAGGGCTCCGCCCCTGAGCCTGTTGGTCTCGATGCCGGGAACGTCCCTGTAGTTGGACGCCTCGAAGGGGTCAGTTGAGACGCCTGTTGCCTCCACGGGGATGTTCTTCATTGCCAGCTCCAGGTCCTCGTCGGTGACGTGGTACTGGAACCGCCTGACGCTGCGTTCGTAGATGCGGACCTCCTCGATGAACCTGTTGACGACGTTCTCGCTGGGCTGGTACCGCTCAAGGCCGAGATTTCTACGCACTACGTCGGCTATGACTAGGGTGAGGGCTTGAGCTGTGCCGCCAGCCGGCCTGATGGGGCCGGCGAAGTAGACGCTGAGGAACTCGGTGCGGTCCGGGTTCTGCTTGATGACGATCTTGGGGATGCCCTCTATGGGGGCTATGGTTACGCCCTCCGTCATGATGGCGAGGGCTGTCCTTATGGCCTGGTCCGCGGCCCGCTCCCTCCCCATGGAGCCGAACCTGCCGAGGGTGATCTCCGTGGCTATCTTGAAGCTCATATCCTGGCGGTTCATGCCCTCCAGCTCCCTCATCCTCTGGGTGATCCCGGGCGGCCCTATGAGCTTCTCAATCCGGTCCGCGATGTCCGTGGTTATCTCGGGCTCCGGCTTAAGGGCCGCGTCCAGACCCTTCACTCTGGCCTCCTTGGCCACCTCGTACAGCTTGTTGAGCTTCTCCTCAAGCTCCGTGAAGTACCTCTCGTAGGCTGGGGGCATCTCGACCTGTATCAAACTGCTCTATCCTTTGGTCTCTGGGTCGGATGATAATTAGGGTGCCACGGGCTCTTTACCTTTACCCGGGCCGTCGCCGCATGTGAAGCGTGTCAGGGCTTCCTCTTTATCGCCTGGACGATGGCGCCGATCTTCTCCCTGACCTGGCCCTCCTCCTCGACGAGGGTGCCGGTCACAACGGCGTCCGCGCCCGCCCTGCTGGCCGCAGCAGCCGCCTCGGGGGACCTTATGCCGCCGCCGACGATCAGCGGAACGCTTAGGATCTTCTTGACCGCGCCGATCATCGTGGGAGGTATGGGCTCTCTGGCCCCCGACCCCGCCTCCAGGTACACGAACCTCATGCCCAGCGTCTCCGCCGCCAGGCTGTACCCTACGGCCAGCTCGGGGTGCCTGTAGTTGATGAGCCTGGCCTGGCCGACGTAGCCGGCGACGCAGCCCTCACCCGCGATGATATACCCCATGGGCAGGGCCTCAAGGCCGTACCTCTTGACGAGGGGCGCCGAGATGACGTGGGCGTCTATTATGTAGTACGTGTTCTGGCTGTTCAGGAGGCTCATGAACCAGATGGCGTCGGCGTACCTGCTCACCCCCATGGGCCCGTTTGGGAACAGTATGACCGGGGCCTTCACCTTCCCCTTGATGCTCTGAACCGCCGCGTCCAGGTCCTCCGTGGCCGCCAGGGTCGAGCCTCCCACCATGATGGCAGCTGAGCCGCCCCTCTCAGCCTCGTGGGCTATGGCCGCGCAGTCGAACCCTGAATTCTTGTCTGGGTCCACGAGGGTGATGTGGATGCAGCCGTCCTTCGCCATCCTGTCATGGAGGTATTGCTCGACTTTACCCGTCATTGCTTCGGGGGCTCCTCAACTCCGTAGAACTTGTCCACGAATATGCAGTAGGCGTCAACGGCGTCCGTGTTCCCGGGGACCGGGAACTGCTGTTGGAGGGAGCAGCTGCTGCAGATGATCCTCGCGTAGCCCTCGCCCGGGTGGAGTATGATCCCGACGGTGTTCATGCCACAGTTGGGGCACAGGTACTGGTCGGGCAGCTTCTTCTTGATGATCTTCACTACTTTCTGTCTTTTTCGTCCCATGTCTCTCCCTCTTTTCGATAAGGAGTGCTCTAGCTTAGTCTTAAGATTAGTGGAAGCCGCCGTTTATGTTCGTTTGCTTTTATCCTCCTCTGGACGGCCTCAACCTTCTCCACCGTGATCTTCAGGTCCTCAGCTATCATCTGTGCCTCAGTGCCCTTCTCTAGGCTGAGGAGGACGAGGTCCAGGGTCGCGTAGTCTATGCCCAGGTCGGCTTCAGTTGTCTGGCCCGGGAAGAATCCGGGGGTTGGGGGCTTTATGATGATGCTCTCCGGCACGTTCAGGTGCACGGCCAGCTGCCTGATCTGGGTCTTGTACAGGTCGCCGAGGGGCATCAGGTCAACCCCGCCGTCCCCGTACTTGGTGAAGAAACCCGTCATGAGCTCGGTCTTATTGGAGGTGCCCATCACCATGCGGCCCAGCCTGTTGGCGTAGTGGTAGGCCACGGTCATCCTGACCCTGGACTTGACGTTGCCGCCGGATATCCTGTCAGAGGCGTCGTAGAGGGGCAGCGTATCACGCATCACATGTAATATTGGCGTGATATCCACTGTGCTACACGTGACGCTGAGTCTCCCGCAGTGTTGCATCACATCCATGATATCACACTCGGGTGTGGCGTCACAGTCGGGAAGTGTTATGGCCGTGACCTTTTCACGCCCAAGAGCCTTCACGGTCAGTGAAAGAGTGACGGCCGAGTCCAGCCCTCCACTCACCGCCACCACAGCTCCCTTTACACCCGCCTTCTCTACGTTTTCAGCGATGAATTTAGTGATCTTATTCTCAGTTTTTCCGCAGTTAATCGCTAGATCGTTGAGCGAGACCATGTTTAGATGTCGTGAACCGACCTGTAATAAACGCTTCCATCACATATATTGCGTGTTTTGATTAATATTGGCTGTATTTTTAATCATGTTTTAACATTAAGGGTTAAGATATTGGTTAGTGGAAGCTATCAACATTGGTCAAGGATTAGTTTGTCTGGTATACAGTTTTGTAGACAGCGTTATATCGCGTGAACGTTACATCAATGTGAGGTTAAACTGGACATGAGTTCAGAAGGATATCAAAATATAATCCAAAAAACTTTTCAGGACCAAATTGC
>Ga0299912_10001484_pt1 | contig 18922 bp, 13 predicted proteins | sample RVTome_2_FD_207667 | JGI IMG/M metagenome (GOLD analysis project Ga0299912, IMG submission 207667) | Soil microbial communities from uranium-contaminated site in the Upper Colorado River Basin, Wyoming, United States - RVT95D214 (version 2) ... | reverse complement strand
TCATCTTTGAAGACCAGAACCGGATTTATCATTACACCCAGGGCAGGTTTTCCAGCCGCTATCGGGAGCTTTTCGAACTCCGGGAAGATCCCGATGAAATCCGTAACCTGTATGAAGACACGCGGCTCGCGTCGGTGGTTCAGCAAGCCCAGCAGCACTTAGCCCGATTCCGGTCCCAGTCTGGGTCTTCTGGCCGGAAAGCGTCTTCTGAGCCGCCGCAGAGAATCCCCCGGGAGAAGCTGGAAGCCCTCAGGACCTTGGGATACGTGGCCGGCGGAGCCCCGGCTCCTTCTGAGATGTCCCATAACTTTCTGATGCAGGTCCGCCTGGATTCCATCGGAACGGTTGTTTATTCGGATTTCATCCGGCATCCGGAATGGGGGAAGAGCCTCCAGGATAACCGTTCCCCCCGGAAGCTCGTCACCGCCGATAATGACCGCCTTTATATTATTTCTGAACCCGGGCAGACAATTTTTCTCTACCGGAAAAATGAAGGGTTCCGTGACCTGGCCATAGAAGGCGTCACAGACCTTGCTCTCCGCTCGGATGGAAAAAGCTTGCTCATCGTCCGGCAGAAGAAAATTTCGCTCCTGGATCTAGAGCGAGGCGGCGCGATCCGGAAAGATGCCGGCCTGGAAAAGCTCTTCCCCTGTTTGGGTCTCCGAAGCGACCCTAGAAACAACCTTTATGTGTTGATGGAGAAGAGGCTTCTCAAGATGAACGAGGCGGGAAAAATCATCCGGACCTATGAGGTCTCCGTGCCGAATTCCCGTCTCCTGGCCATTGATGAAGAAGAGAACCTTTACCTTGGGGTGACGGGAGAAATTCAGAAGTGGAGTCCCGCGGGCGTCCGACTCCGGTCATTCGGCCGGAGTGACTTGCGCGGCGAAATCTGCTCGCTGGCGCTCGATTCCAGGGGCGACCTCTGGGTCCTTGAGAAGGATTCCCCCTCGGTCACGGTTTTCGACAGGAACGGTGAAAAAAAAGGCTTTTTTGTCTACAATAGCTATGATGAAGAATGGGATAGACCCGTGCCCTGCCTGCAGCTTTTCATCTGCCTGGACCGGATCTATATCATGGACAGCTGGGAAGGCATATTCGTCTATAGCCTCGAATAGCGATGGGGCCTTTTTCGTGCCGGCGGGACGACGGAGAGAGTTTATGATGAGCGTGTTGGGGAAAAAAATAATTTCGTTGTCAGGAGGCGCACGTCCCACAGGACGTTCTTATGGCCTTTTTAAAGCGGCTTTCACAGGATTCCTTCTTTTTTTTGGACTCACCGGCTGTCAATCCCATCCCCCTAAGAATCTGTTGTGGATCGTGGTCGATGCCCTCAGGTATGATCATCTCTCCTGCTACGGCCAAAAGGGATTTTCAACTCCCGCCATGGACTCCCTGGCCAAAAAGGGAGCCCTTTTTTCGAGGGCCTATTGCTCTTATCCCGCCACGTTGCCTTCGACGGCCAGCATGTTCACGTCCACGTACCCAATCTATCATGGAATAAAGACGAATGCCCAGGTTTTGCCCGATTCTCTGCTGACCATCGCCGAAATTCTTCGCGGCCACGGCTATCAGACGGCGGCTGTCGTGAGCAATTTTATTCTGAGGAAAATAACGAACATCGGAAAGGGTTTTGAATTCTACGATGATCAATTGCCGCAGAAAGAAATCAACCGGGACATGCAGGAGAGGGATGCGAATCTGACGGCCCAGGCGGCCATTCAATGGTTGGTCCAGAATGGGAAGAAAGAGAAATTCTTCCTCTTTGTCCATTTTCAGGATCCCCATGGACCCTACTATCCCCACCCGGAACTCATGAACCTTATGCCCAAGAATCGGAAAGGAATCCAGCTCGAAATCGGCGATAAAGATCCGCAGGATATGATCCCTTCCTACCAGGCTTTGGAGAATCGCAAGGATGTCGATTATTATCTGGCCAATTATGCCGGAGAGGTCATATACACAGATCGGCAAATCCAGCGCCTTCTGGCGGCACTCCAAGAAATCGGCGTCGAAGAAAAGACGGCCGTCATTTTGACCGCCGACCATGGAGAAGCCCTTGGGGAACACCACCTGTATTTCAAGCACGGAGAATTCCTTCACGAGCCTCAAATCCGAGTCCCTCTCATCATAAAGATCCCCGGCGCTTCTCCCGTCAAGATTACGAGGACCGTCAAGCACATCGACCTGGGACCCACGGTCCTTGATCTCTTCGGCCTGAAGAAGCCCGAGCAATTTCAGGGGAAGAGCCTGCTTCCTTTCATCGATGCCAAATCGCAGGGATGGGAAGACCTCTCCTTTTCCCAGGTTGCCAAGGACACCAATCTGGCCATGGTTGACGGACCGATGAAACTCGTCCATTTCAGCGGGCATAAAATGCTTTATGACCTCCGTCGAGATCCCGGAGAAAGGAAGAATATCTATACGAAAGAGCCGGAGCAGGTCCTTCGGCGTTTAGAACAGAAAATGGAACTTTATCGGAATTATGCGCCAAAAACTCCCATCGTGCCGAAAACTCTCCTGGACGAAAAAACAACGGAGACTCTCAAAACGTTGGGATACATCAAATAGAAGGTCCGCGCTTCATCCGATCAGGAGGGGGAAGCTTTCCTTGTTCGAACAGAGGCCCGCTTTCGAACTTCGTAGATTCTGATCACGGGGCCGGAAATCGTCTTATTGTCGGGAATAAAGATTTTTCCGAGCGGATGGGTGGACATGATGCTCCGGTATATCCGGACCTCATCAGGGAAGCGCTCGGGATGTGTGAAAAAGCGGCCATGACTATCACTGCTCAGAATAATGTAATCGAATTTTTCCAAATTGTATCTGACTCTTTTCTTGGCAAAGCCCGCGACTCCCAGATCTACGACCTTGCATTTTTTTCTGATACTTGGCGTGTAGTATTCCTTGATGATTCGGGCTCCTGCAGGAATATGTTGTTGGATCCAGATTTCGGCCAGCCAGCGGGTATTTGGCAACGTCATCACCCGAACCTGGTGATATTCCTTCAGCCCCTGGCCGCATAACCCCCATCCGGTTCCGATGACAACGGCAACCGAGAGAGCCCAGCCCAATTTTCGGCGGAATGCTTCCGCCGGGCTCCCCCATCTCCAGAGATATCGGGTCAGCCGGAAGGCACCGAATGCCCCGAGGAGACCCAAGAAGGGTACGACGGCAACCATGTTCCGCATGAAAACGCGCGGGTAGGCGCCCATGAATAAGTAGAAAGTCAGGGGAAAAGATATCAGGAGAACGGCCGACGGGAGGCTTTTCCTGAATATGGAATAGAGGCCGAACCCCGCGAGGATCATCGGAATGATCCCGCACCCTCCCAGCAAACCGTGAAAATAGCCGCCGTAGCTCACGGCGTTTCGTTCTAGGCCGAACGGGAACGCTTGATAAGCCCGATTTTGATACTTCAGAAAATCCCAAAACAGAGGAAAATCCAGGACGGCATAGGGCGTCGTCAGCACAAAGACGACGGGAACCACAAGCAAGGCCAGGAGAAGCTTTTTATCGAATAATCTCTTTAAAGAAAAGGATGTCTTGAAGAGATGGGCCGCGATCAGGGGGAGCAGAACAAAAACCGCATTGTATTTCGTGCCTATGGCCAGTCCGATAAACAGGCCGTTGAGCAGATAATGCCTGAGTTTCGGCTCCCCAATGAGGATGAGAACGGACATGAGGAACGAGAGCAAAACCCAGAATCCCATGGGAGAATCCGTTGTGATCAAGAAAGAATTCTCCCAATGAAGAAAAGAAAGAGAAACGAAAAGAGCGGACAGGAGAGCTGTCGTTTGATTGAATAAACGACGCCCGAGGAGATACGTCAGGAATATGGTCCCCGTGGATATGATCACGGTCAAGAACCGTCCCCAAAAATAAAGCGTGAGATAGCTGACATCCGAGAAATTCTGGAATACCCCCTTGAGCTTTCCGATAAAAAACACGGCTTTATAGAGCAGGGCCTGAAGATAGATATAAAATGAAGGATAGAGGAAAGTCTGCGGATGGAGATTCCGGGTCTTGATCATGCGGACGGCCGACCGATAGATGACCGGCTCGTCGGGGTGGGTGATAATGGGAAAGCCGAACTTGATCGCCTTGTATCTGAGGATAAAAGCGGCGATAAGGATGACGCCGAGAGCGAAAAGGAACAGGAAGTTCCGTTGGCTTTTCGTCTGGAGCCGGCCGGAAGACATGCTCATGGGAATTCGACCGCAAATTAGCATAAGGGAGAAATGAAGTCAATTTTTCAACCTTGAATCGAGAAGCTGTTCAGAGTATATTTCGCGGGTGAAGAAATTCAAGCATCCTTTTCTGATCGGAACGGTCATTTTTTCAGTCCTTTTGATCTGCATATTTCTCTATTTCAAACCGAGCCGGCGGCCGAATATCATCCTTATTCTGATCGATGCGCTCCGGGCCGACCATGTGGGGGCTTATGGCTATGAACGGAACACAACACCCGTTATTGACCGGTTTGCCCGGGAATGCGTTCTCTTTTCAAGAGCCGTCAGCGCTTCAAACTGGACTCCCGTCTCTACGGCCTCGATGTTTTCCGGCCTCTATGCCTTTTCTCACAGCTTGATCCCCCCATCCAAAGACACCGGGCCGGCTCTCCAGATGGCCCTCCGGCTCGGGGAGGGAGTTGAAGTTCTTGCGGAAAGGCTGAAACGCGCCGGATACTCAACGGCCGCCGTCAGCGCCAATTCCTGGCACAAGAAGGAGTTCGGATTCTCCCGGGGCTTTGGAATTTTCCGTGTTGACCGGACGGCCTATGCCAACGACATGAATAGATATGCCTTTCAGGTTGTCAAAAAAATTGTCAAGAAAAAGAAGCCGTTCTTCCTATCCATTCATTATATAGATCCCCATAAGCCCTATAATCCTCCCCACGGTTATGAGAAGTCATTCCCTGCCCCGCTTCGGGATCAAAGATACCCCGGCGATATTTCGAGCCTGATCGATCTTTATGATGGAGAAATCCAGTTCGTTGATCGAATGATCGGCGAATTCTTCGAAAAACTGAAAAAGGTCGGCCTCTACGAAGAAACCTTCATCATTGTCACGGCTGATCATGGGGAGCAATTCATGGAGAGGGGCCAACAAGGCCACGGAGAACAGCTTTGCATGGAAGAGATCCGCATCCCCCTGATCATGAAGAGCGGGGCGTCACCCCACAGAGTCCATGAGACCGTGAGCAACATCGATATCTATTCAACGATCCTTAAGGCGGCGCGCCTTGCGATACCGGAGAATACCCCTTCGATTCCTCTCCAGGATGAGCCTGGACTCCGGAAACGGGAAGGGGTGATGTCAGAGAGCTTTCAAGCGTTCCACTACAAATCCATCATCACGGTTGACGGGAAAAAGCTGATCATGGATTTCGGGTCCCCATACAAACCGGAATATCTGAGCCTTCCGGTTGAGAAAATCATGGCCGGGGCCAAGGTCGTCGGCGTTTTTGATCTCGAAAAGGACCCGCTTGAACAAACTCCGCTGAACGATGAACGGCTGGAGAAAGACCTCCGCGGACGGCTCGAGAAGGAACTCCACTGGGCTCTGAGCCTGAGGAAACCCGCTCAGAAAGGAAAGATCTCAGCGAAAACGCTCGAGGAGTTGAAGTCTCTCGGATATCTGAAGTGATGGATCATAGGCCGTCCGCCCGGCTGGAAAAAAGGTAGTATTCTGCTATGGAAGATCAATCCGAAGATCGAGGTGTCGCCGATGTACCGGACGAGCACAGAGTTGAATCGAGAAGCTATTCAAAGTATATTTCTCGGGTGAAGAAACTCAAGCATCCTTTTCTGATCGGAACGATCATTTTTTCAGGCCTTTTGATCTGCCTATTTCTCTTCTTCAAACCGAGCCGGCGGCCGAATATCGTCCTTGTTCTGGTCGATGCGCTCCGGGCAGACCACCTGGGTGCTTATGGTTATGAACGGAACACAACACCCGTTCTTGACCGGTTTGCCCGGGAAAACGTCCTGTTCACTCGCGCGGTCAGCGCTTCGAACTGGACTCCGGTTTCCATCGCCTCGATGTTCACCGGCCTTTACGCCGCGTCCCACGGCATGGTCCCTCCCGTCCACAACGCCGCCGCGGCGCACATCCTATCGGTGCGCCTCAGCCAGAATTTCGACACCCTGGCCGAAATCCTGAAACGCGGAGGGTACCAGACGGCGGCCGTCATCACCAATCCCTGGCTGAATAAAGAGTTTGGCTATGCTCAGGGGTTCGACACCTACGAGAACATGAGACGGGGCACTGCCAACTCCGTGACGGAGTCCGCCGCCAAGATTTTGGCGAAGCTGCAAAAAAAGAAGGCTCCTTTTTTCCTCTACCTCCACTATTTGGATCCTCACGAGCCGTATAAACCGACTCCCCCATACAACCGTCTCTTTCAGGGGCCGCTCCGCAATGGTCGGTACTCCGCGAAAATCGAGGAGAAGTCCGGCCTTTATGACGGAGAAATCCGGTTCGCCGACATGGAGATCGGCAAGTTCTTCGAGGAACTGCGCAGGCGCAATCTTTACAAGGATGCCTTTATTATTGTCAGTGCGGATCACGGTGAGCAATTCGGAGAGCGGGGCCACCAAGGACACGGCAATCGCTTGTACGCGGAAGAGATCCATGTCCCTCTCATCATGAAAAGCGGAGAATCGCCGCATGAGGTCCGGGAGACCGTGAGCAACATCGATATTTATCCTACGATCATCGGCGCGGCGCATATCGCCATTCCGGCCGACACCCTGGCCGTCTCCCTTCGTGAGGAAGACCGGCTCCGGAAGCGAAGCGGCGTCATTTCCGAGAGCTTTCAGAAATATCATCATAAGGCTTTCGTAACGGGCGAAGGAAAGAAAATCATCATGGATTTTGGTTCGCCATATAAGCCGGAGAACCAGGATTTCGAGAGAACGATGGCCGCCGCCCGGGTCGAGGGACTCTTCGATCTCGACCGCGACCCGCTCGAACAAGCTCCCTTGAAAAACGAACGGCTGGAGAACGATCTCCGCAAAGAACTTGAGACAATTCTGCGTCTGGCTCTGCGTCAGAGGAAAGACCTTCAGAAAGGGAAAATCTCGGGAAAGACACTCGAGGAGTTGAAGTCTCTTGGATATCTGAAGTGACGGATCGTCGGCCGTCCGCCCGGCGGGAAAAAAATGACATCTCCAAGCCACGACGGTATATTTCCAGTGCGGTTCTAAACCACGCCGCTAAAAATATTTCATATCGTGGCGTCGAAAGCATGGATTCATACCCATTCCCGAAGTTCAGGTGCGTGGATCATCTGCAATGGAAAGCCAAATGAAACTCGCTGGGCTGCCATGGATGTTTCGCCAGCGTCGGCAAAGAGAGGCCATCTCCTTCGGCACTCGGGGCGGTGTCGAATAATGGGGGTCCGTTCTGGCCATCAGGGCCTGAATTGCTGAACCACCTCGATGACGCGATTTTGTGTTGTTTCGTCCAGCGTGTTGTAGAACGGCAGGCGCAGCAGCCGGTCGCTGATGTCTTCGGTCACCGGGCAATCGTTCGCTTTCCCGCCGAACCTCCGGCCCATGTCTGAGATGTGAAGCGGCAGGTAGTGGAACACCGCCTGGATGTCCCTCTCCTTCAGGAACGCGATCAGCGCCTGCCTCGCCCGTAGCGACGGCAGCAGCAGATAGTACATGTGGTAGCTCTGTTCGCACTCTCGGGGGATGATAGGCTGCCGGATGTCCTGCTCCTCAGCCCACCCCGCCAGGTGCTTGTGGTAGGACTCCCATATGCGTCGGCGTTTGGCTTGGATGTGCGGTCCCCGTTCAAGTTGCCCGTACAGAAACGCCGCCAACACGTCCGACATGACATAGCTCGAGCCGATATCCACCCATGAGTACTTATCCACCTGCCCCCGGAAGAAGCGGCTTCGGTTGGTGCCCTTCTCGCGAAGAATCTCGGCCCGCTCGATGAACTGCGGGTCGTTGACCAGCAGAGCGCCGCCCTCGCCGCAGGTAAAATTTTTGGTCTCGTGGAAGCTCTGAGTGGCCAGACAACCGAACGTGCCGAGAAACCGGCCCTTGTACTTGCCGAACAGCCCGTGGGCATTGTCCTCGACGACCGCAACGTTGTGTCGGCGGGCGATATTCAGGATCGCATCCATCTCGCATCCGACGCCGGCGTAATGCATCGGCGTTATAGCTTTCGTCCGCGGCGTGATCAGCGCCTCGAGCTTCGTCTCGTCCATGTTGAGCGTGTCGCGGCGGCAGTCGATAAACACGGGCCGGGCTCCCCGCAGCACAAACGCGTTGACCGTCGAGACGAAGGTGAAGGACGGCACGATGACCTCATCGCCCGCCTCCACGTCCAGCAGCAGTGCCGCCATTTCCAAGGCATGCGTGCATGAGGTCGTCAAAAGCGCTTTGGGAACACCGAGTTCCTTTTCCAGAAGCGCGTGGCACTTCTTTGAAAACATGCCATCGCCTGAGATATGGCGGTTGCTGACGGCGTCGGCGATGTAGTCCAATTCCCGGCCTTCGAAGCACGCCTCGTTGAAATGGATGCGATATGCGGCCATTTTCTTTCCCTAATGACCCGACGTCCCGCCCTTTAGGGCGTCGGAGCGCATGAACACGCGCGACCTCTCATGTCTTGAACCGGCCGGACTGAACCTCTGCATCGTAATCGGTCAGGGTTCTCGCGTAGTCGTAGATGGGCTCCCATCCGAAATCTTGCTTGGCCTTGCGGATGTCGAAGTAATAGCTCTTGGGAGTCTCAGGCTTCTCCGGCCGGTAGACGACCGGCACGGGTTTCTCCGCTGTCCCGAAAACTCGGGCGAAGGTCAGGGCCTCTTCCTCGTTGGTGCGCCCCACGCCTGAACCGATCACGTACGCTCCGCGGGCGCAATCGCTGGTGACGGCCATATGGATCGCGCGCACCGCGTCTTTGACGTACAACGAGTCCCGCCGGGCCTTGTGCGCCCCCCATATCTCCAGCGGCTGGCCGGCCTTCGCCCGCCTGTAGAAGACCTCAAACGCGCTGGGGCGGAATACGCCATCCGCCCAGAAGCCTTCCTGCCGCCCATACCCCAGGAGTCCGGTCAATCGCAGGATAATGCCCTGGATACCGTACTCTTGAGAGTAGTGCTCCACGTAATCTGAAGCCGCGATCTTCGAGATCACATAAGATGCATGATCTCCGGTTAGGGCATACTTCCGTCCCATGGCCTCGCTGATAGGCATCTCCGTGTGTTCGGTCCCTTCGTACCTCGTCGACGTATAGAGGAATCTCTTTATGCCGTTGCGCCTGCAGTGTTCCAGCGCGTACAACGTGCCGAGCGTGTTCGTCCTGATGAAGATGTCTCTGGTGTCCTCTACCGAAGCCGGGATGAACGCCGCCAGATGGATGAACACCTTGACCGGCCCCGCCGGAAGCGCGGAAAACGAGTCGGGGTTGCTGACGTCCAGCGGCACGAACGGGACGCCCAGCTCCTCAAAGAAAGCGTCGTACTTACGGCTGCGCCCGGCCGCGATGACCTTCTCCCCGGCCTTCACCAGGTGGTCGACCAAGTAACGGCCGACAAACCCCGTCGCGCCGGTCACGATGATCATGTCAGTGGCCTCCAAGCTTAACGCTCTGATTCTCGACAACTTCTCTCACGATAAATATCGGCCGCCCCTTAGTCTGATCAAATACGTAGCCGATGTAAAGCCCAAGAATCCCAATCTGCGCCAGGATGATCCCGCCCACGAAGTAGATCGACACGATCGTGCTGGTCCACCCCGCGACGCCCACGCCATAAATCAGGTAGTTGATGATCATGTAGACCGCGTAGAGAAACGCCAGGAGGGACACCGTGAATCCCACCTTGATCGACAGGACGAGCGGCTTGTTCGACTGTGTCGTGACGATCCCCAACGCCAACCGAAGCCGTTTGCGCGTCGTGTACGACGACTTGCCCGATGCCCGCTCGGCGTGATCCACCGCGACCGCCGTGGACTTAAACCCCATCCAGTTGATGAATGGGATGAACGCCCGGTTCTGATCCCCTATGCGCTTGTAATTATCCATGACCATCCGCCGGCTGATGCTGAAATTGCTGATCGAATTGTCGATGGCGCCGGCGGCGAAAATGCCGTATAGCCAGCTGAACATCTTCGATGAGAGCTTCTTGAACAACATATCCTTTCTCACCGCCCGTCGCGAGAAGACCACGTCGTATCCCTCTTGGGCCTTGTTGTACAATTTCACGATCTCCTCGGGCTTGTCCTGAAGGTCACAGTCCATCACCACCACCCACTCGCCATCGGCGTAGTGCAACCCGGCCGTGATCGCCCGGATCTGCCCGAAATTTCGCGACAGGTCAATGCCTTTCACATGCGGATCTTTCAGCGCGATCTGTCTGATGACCTCCCACGAATTCTGTGGACAGGCGTCGTTAACCAGGATGATCTCGTAGCTTGGAGTGATCGCCGCCAGCGCTGCCACCAGCCGACGGTGAAGTTCCTCCAGGCATTCCCTACAGCCATACACCGGGATGACGACGGAGATATCCATCATGTCCCTCCAACCATCGGCTTGTCGGCTCCGCGCCCGACGAAGCTCTTCATATATTTCGGCGCATCGAGGCCTTCGTTGAAGATCAGGTCCAGAATGCTCACCCTGTGTTCGAAGGGGGGGTAGAGTTGCCGATACTCGGGATACCCCGAGTAGTCCATGTAAATCAGTTTGATCCCCGCGTCCGAGAAGAGATTCTCTTGGATGTAATCCGTCGCGGCCGGCCCGGACAGGTACTCGTCGGCACCCGCCTGTCGGCATAGGTCTACCAGCCGCTCGGTCTGCCCGTCGATCAACCGGTAATCCCGCGACCAAGTGATCGGCGTCCGGACACCGAGGATCGCACAGACTTCATGCAGGAACCGGAAGTTGATCGCGCTGAGGGACGGCTCACCGGCAATGTCGCGGTAGAGGCTTTCGAAGAGTAGCTTGTGCTCTCTGAAGTTCGGCGCCTTGGCGTAGTTTTGCACGATATGGTTCCAGTGCTTCCGGCTCCAAGCCCTATCGCTGACGCGCATATCCTGAATCAACTGCCCGGAGCCGTGACGCACGGGGACGGTCAGCCAGATGACCCCTCGCGGCGTCTTGATCTTGTTGCGGTTGCGCCAGTCGCCCTTGGTGAACTGCACCGTATCGTGGAGGATGAATTCGTCGACGCTGTTGATCAGGTCGAAGTATCCCTTCCACGGGATGTAGTTCGATTGCAGGATGGCGATTCGCTTGCCCATGGTTCCCTTCCCCGGTCCGCTTGCCTAGCGGGAGTGTTGCCTCCGGCGTGATCTCACCCATTTCCAGAGCCCAAGATGACCGGCCCCCAGGGCGATCGCTAAAAGCGAATTGGATCGCAAGATGAGCGATCCCGCCTGCGCAGGCGCCACCGCAAGGCCGAAGTGGATCAGCAGCTGCGAGGCTCCGGCCTCGGAGATGCCCAAGCCTCCGGGAATTAGGCTCAGGATACTGATCAGCGCCACGATCGACATCAGGGCCAACGTTTTTGCGAAGCCCAGGTGAATCCCGGCGCTAAAAAGGAATATATGCCAAGTGAGCGCGACCGCCGCCCATGAAACGCAGGTGATCGCCGCCACCAGAACCAGTGTCGGTACGTTGCCGGTGCACTGGCGCATGTGCTCCAGCAACTGCTGTGGCCGCCCCTTCAGCCGGAGCTTCGTCAGGACAATCAAGCCCGCAACGCACGCCAGGACCAGCCCCCCGAGGATATAGTAGGCCAATTTGCGATTCGGCAGGATGTTGAGGCTCGTCAAGAGGCTTATGCACGCCACCGTCATCAGGGTCAGCAAGTCCAAAGCCCTCTCGACAAGAAACGAGCCATAGCCGGGAGAACGCTGAACCATGCCGTACTTTTTCAGCAGCTCGATCTTGAGCATTTCCCCCGACCGGAGCGGTGTAAACAGGGCGAAGCTCAGCGAGACGGCCGTGCACATGTACAAGTCCAGCAGCGGCACGTGAGTGCCGGTCCGCCGAAGCAGGATGTGCCAGCGGAGCGTCCGAATCATCCAGTAAACCACGATGGATGCCCCACCGCCTCCGACCAGGCACGCCAGATTGACGTCCCTGAGCACCTGCCCAAGCTCCCTCCATTGGAAAGTCCTCCCGATGTACCAGGCGCTTGCCGCGAAGACGATCAGGCTGAAACTGCCCGTGAGCGCGCGACGCAGGATCCCCGGCCTCTTCCCCGTCGCCCCGATGGACGCGGAAACAGTGCCGGCCCGCCCGGAGGGGTCGCGTAGATCGTGTCCATGATCCGTCATCGTTTTCCGCACCTCAACCTATGGTCTCCAATGAGCCCCGTCCGGCGCATCCTTCGCCTGAGGATGAGGGATCACCGCTCCAAACACGGAATCCCTCCTCCCGAACACGACGATAATATATCGCCGGCCGCGCGGCGATGTCAATCGCCGCAATAAGCCTGTGGGGCTAGGCACAAGATCGTTTGCGCAGAAAGCCCGGCCTTCTCCGGAAGCCTTTCAACCGGGGCCTTTTCGGTCAGGGAGAGAGCCCCGGCGTCGTTTTTTATGTTTTCGATCTCGAACGCGCTCCGGACTTTGACGCCTATCTGCTCATCGACGAGGCTGTGGCAACGATCTTCGGAGATGCGGACTGGATAAAAGATTTACCCGGCTGAAAAATGGCATCGATGTCCCACTTGAGCAGGATCAGGAAGCTGACGATGCCGGCGACGAAGGTCACGAAGCAGGGGTCAGGTCTTAGGCATGTCGCTCGCTTGGGCGCGGACCATCCGCGCGTATAACCCGTTTTGTTCCATCAATCCGCCGTGTGTCCCCTCTTCGGCGATCCCTCCGTCCGCCATCACATAGATCCGGTCTGCCATCCTCACCGTGGCGAAGCGGTGGCTGATCAGGATCGCGCTGCGACCTCCGATGAGCCGGCGGAAATGATGGAAGAGTTCGGCTTCCGCCAACGCGTCCAAGGCGCTCGTCGGCTCGTCCAGGATAACAATGCGGGCGTCGCGGAAGAAGGCCCGGGCCAGCGCCATCTTCTGCCATTCTCCCCAGCTCAGTTCCTGGCCGCTGTGGAAGCGGACGCCGAGCATGGTAGCGTATCCTTGGGGGAGTTTCCCGATCCGCCCGTCGATCCCGGCCAATTCCGCCGCCTTCGCGATCCGCTCCCGGTCCGGCTCGGCCTCCGGGTCCCCCAGCCAGATGTTCTCCCAGGCGGTGAGGGCGTAACGAAGATAATCCTGGAAGATCACGGTGATCTCCTTCCTCCAGGCGATCGGGTCCAGGGCGCGGAGGTCCAGGCCGTTCATTTGGATCGAGCCCGCCGATGGGTCGTAAAGGCGGCAAAGGAGCTTAACCAGCGTCGTCTTGCCTGACCCGTTCTCCCCGACCAAAGCGACGACTTGACCGGGCTCCAGCGCGAATTCCACACCATTGAGGTTGTCCCGCTCGCTCCCCGGGTAACGGAACGTCAAACCGCGGCAGACGAGCGGGCCGGTCTCCGGCACCGGCCTGGGGGAGGCCGGGGCGGGCACGCGCGGCTTAAGGGAAAGGAAACGCTCGAAATCGATGAGGAAGAGATTGTCCTCATACAGGCCTGCCAGGCCGCGTAGAAGCGATTGCAGGGAATTCAAGGCCAGTTGAAAACCGGAGTAATAGAGGACGAGATCACCCAGGCTGAGTGTCCCCCGCACCGTCTGCAGAGCCACCCAAGCCAGCGCCCCGAACAGGGCCGCTACCGCCAACGCCTGAGTGAGAAAATCTCTCCAGGCGCGCTGGCCTGAGATGCGCAATCGCCCCTGCCTGAGGGAAGCGCGCAGTTCGAGGAAGCGCTTGCGCAAGGTCGCCCCCAAATTAAAGAGGCGCACTTCCTTGGCGTGTTGTCCGTCCGTCAGCAACCAATGGTAGTACCACGCCCGCCGTTCGTTTTCCGCCTGCGCTTGCTCGAAACGGAAAAGGCGCCGGGCAAAGACGACGCGGATCAAGGCGCCCGGGATCGCGGCCAGGAACAGGACTAGGGCCACTTGCCAACCCAGGGCGAACAAGAGGGCGGCCACCCCGGCGAAGGAGACGAGATTCTGACCGATCGAGAGCAGTCCGTTGGAGATGCGGGTGGGGCGGTAGGGCGCCTCTTGTTGGGCACGGTGCAGGGTATCCTGGTAGCGGGCGTCCTCGTAGTATTCCAGGTCCACGGCAACCGATTGGGCGTGCAGGATATCCGAGACCTTGTCGGAGACGAGGGTGGACTGGGCTTGTCCGGCCGGTTCCCCCAGCGACCGGCAGAGCGCGGCCAGAAGGACGCTTCCTCCGGCCAGCGCGACCAGCGGGAGGACCGTGGAGAGCCCCGGGGACGGGGCGCCGGCGCTTTTGACGGCGGTGACCGCGTCTATGATCCGCTTGATGAGATACAGTGTCGCCAGCGGCAGCAAGCCTTGGAGGATGACCAGGACCATGTTGAGCACGGCCCATGCCGGGGCGCATTGCCATACCAAGCGAACGGCCCGTCCCAAACGGAAAGCCTGCCCCACGGCTTGCGATATTTTAGGTGGAACCATGTTGCTCAAGAGTCCCGTCCATTTCCTGATCACGCCGAATATATATCATCGGCCGCGGCGAGGTCAATCGAGGAGCGCCTCCCGGCTGTCTAATTTCTTTGTCGGATGTTATAATAAAGCCCATGCGCGGACGGGTTCGATTCCCAGCGTTCCCAACGGCATTATTGGCCGTTTTATGCGCCATCCCGGCCTTTCCTCCCTCTTCGTTCCCCGCCTCCTCCGCCTCCGGCTCTTCGTCTTACGGCAGGCCCGCTTCCGCGGCCACGGCTCCCCAGACCCAACCCCAGGCTACCGCTCCCCAAACTCAACCCCAGGCCGCTGCCCCCCAGGCCCAGGCCACCACTACCCAGGAAGAGATCACCGTCTACGCCCGCAGTCAGGAAAAGACCAAGGACCGCATCTTCCTGGTCGGGGACGTCGAAGTCCGCTACAAGGACCTCAGGCTCTTTGCCGACCGGGTCGAGATCGATCCCAAGACCAAGGACTGCGTCGCCACGGGCAACGTCACCATCCAGCTCCCCGGCGAGTCGGTGAGCGCCGAGAAGATATTCGTCAACCTCGAGACCAAGCAAGGGCGGATGGAGAACGCCGACGGCATGGTCCAGCCCACGATCTTCTTCCACGCCGCTTCCCTCGACAAGAAGGCGGAGAACCTCTATGAGCTCCTCGGGGCCCAGGTCACGTCCTGCAGCCAGCCGGTGCCGCGCTGGAAGTTCTCCACCAGCCGGGCGATCTTCAAAAAGGACGACTATATCGAGATGTGGAACGCCGTCTTCAGCATTAAGAAGGTGCCCGTCTTCTACTGGCCTTACATGCGGTACCCCGTCGGCCGGGACCGGGCGACCGGTTTTCTCATGCCGCAGATCGGCTGGTCGGGGGCCAAGGGATTCACTTACCAGCAGAGCTTCTACTGGGCCATCGCCCGCAACATGGATGTGACGCTCCACGCGGACCACTTTTCGGCCCGGGGCGAGGGCGGGGCCCTCCAATTACGGTATCTGTTCAACAAGGGGATGGGCGGCGAACTGAACCTCTACGGTTTCATGTTCAAGCGCGATGCGAACGGAAACAAGAACGACGACGCCTACATCGTCCGCCTGACCCACAGCCAGCCGCTGCCGCTCGGTTTCAGCCTGGCGGCGGACGTCGACCTGCAGTCGAGCTTTGATTTCCTGCGCGAGTTCGATAATAATTTTAAGCGGGCCATCGTCTCGAACCGGAGATCGCAGGTCTATCTGCAGAGGTCGTGGTCGTATTTCAACCTGAGCGCGCGTGCCTCAAAGTTCGAGACGTTCTTCGGCCAGGCCGAGCTTACCGAGCAGAAAAGGTCTATTATCACCAAGAACACGCCGGAGATCAGCTTCAGCATGTTCAAGACCAAGCTCTTTTCGCCTATTTACGTGTCGTTCGCGTCGTCCTATAGCAAGACGGAGTATGGCTGGGCGACGGATTACGAGGCTGGGGCGCAGAGGAAGGCGGGCGGCCTGGAGTTCAATCCGACGCTTTCGGCGCCGTTCACGACCATCCCTTGGCTGACGATGGACACGTCGGTCACGGGGAACTTCAACTACTACCCTCAGAGCTATGAGCCGGGGACGAAGGTCCAAGGAAACGACCCGGTGTTCACGATGAACGCGAGGGTCGAGGCGGAAGTGGTCGGGCCGGTGTTCTCGAAAATTTACCGGAACAAGCAGGGCGGCCCGGTGTTCAAGCACGTTATCGAGCCCACCGTGAGCTACACCTACGACAGCCCGATCAGCGACGCAAACCGGATCATCAGGGCGTCGTTTTTTTACTACCGCTACCACCAGCTGCAGTACGGGATCACGAACCGGTTCTACATCAAGAAGAAAGACCAGCCGCGCGAGGTCCTGCAGCTGGGGGTTTCGCAGAAGTATTACCTGGAGCCGGAGGATGGGCCGCTGGGCCGGTTCCGGGTGAACGGGGAGGTGCCGAAGTTCTCGGAGGTCGACACGACGATCCGGTGCTACCCGTCGGCGAAGTACAGCCTGGACGTGTCGCTCGGCTACAACCCGTATTACAAGAAGCTGTCGAACTTGCGGCTGAGCGCGGAATTGGGGTCTCGTAGGGACGGCCGGTTCCTATCGGTGAGCTGGTTCAAGAGCTCGAACACGTGGTACACCGACGAAATCAGCCGGATGTTCAGGAACCGGCACCAGATCAGCGCGGATGCGGGGCTGAAGATCCCGAAGTGGCCGATCGAGCTGTTCGGCAGCGTCAACTTCAATTTAAGGGAGAAAAAGCTGCTATACACGGCCCTATCGGTGGTCTATCATTACCAGTGTCTTGATTTTACCTTCGCGGCTAATGTATTTTATTTCCGGGTCAAGCCCGAGACCCAGTTAAAGTTCTCGTTGGGGTTGGGGAACATCGGTAAGACGACGGATTTTCTGGGAGGGTTTTGAACCAGACGCAGGTTTTAGCCGGCGTCTTGGGCATAGGAGCGAACATGAAAGGGTTGATTCTCAGCGGCGGGAAAGGAACGAGGCTCCGGCCCCTGACCTTCACCCAGGCCAAACAGCTCGTCCCGGTCGCCAATAAGCCGGTCCTGTTCTACGGGATCGAAGCCCTGCGCGACGCGGGGATCGCCGAGATCGGGATCATCGTCGGCGAAACGAAGGACGAGATCCGGGAGGCGTGCGGGGACGGCGGCCGATGGGGCGTACGCATCACGTACATCGAACAGCCGGAGCCGCTCGGGCTGGCCCATGCCGTGCTCACGGCGAAGGGTTTCCTGGGGCGGGAGACGTTCGTCATGTATCTCGGCGACAACATCCTCAAGAGCGGCATCACGTCGCTCGTCGAGAAGTTCAAAGCGAACAAGCCGAACGCGCTCATCCTGCTGACTCCCGTGCCCGATCCGAAGATGTTCGGGGTGGCCGAGCTGCGGCAGGACGGGCGGGTGGCGCGACTCGTCGAGAAGCCGAAGGAACCGAAGAGCAACCTCGCCCTGGTCGGGGTCTACATGTTCGACGAGCACATCTTTGAAGCGGCCGGGGCGATCAAGCCGTCGGGGAGAGGCGAACTCGAGATCACGGACGCCATCCAATACCTCGTCGACCACGGCTTCGAGGTCCAGCCGCACCTCGTCTCGGGCTGGTGGAAGGACATGGGTAAGATCGACGATATTCTGGACGCGAACCGCCTCATCCTCGAGGGGATGGCGGGGAGGATCGATGGGGTGGTCGACGCGGCGTCGAAGACGAACGGGAACGTGGTCGTCGAGGCCGGGGCGTTCGTGCGGAACAGCATCATCCGGGGACCGGCGATCGTGGGCGAGGGGACGGAGATCGTGGACTCGTACGTCGGGCCGTTCACGTCGATCCAGCCGCGGTGCCGGATCGTCCGGACGGAGATCGAGCACAGCATCGTCCTCGAGGGGAGCGAGATCGTGGACGTCGGGGCGCGGATCGACGGGAGCCTGATCGGGCGCGAGGTGCGGATCTACAAATGCCCGCCCAAGCCATCGGCATACAGATTCATGGTGGGCGACAAGAGTGAAATCGGAATCAAGTAGGGCAAGGAGACGACGATGATCGACGGCGTGAAGCTCAAGCCACTCAAGGTCATCCCCGATGAGCGGGGGCGGCTGACCGAGATCCTGCGCAAGGATGACGAGCTCTTCGAGACGTTCGGCCAGGTCTATGTGACCGCGACCTATCCGGGCGTCGTCAAGGCCTGGCACAAGCACGAGCGGCAGGCGGACAACATCGCCTGCGTCGCGGGCATGATCAAGGTGGCCCTTTACGACGCGCGTGAGGGTTCGCCGACGAACGGAGAGGTCAACCAGTTCTACCTGGGCGTCCACAAGCCGGCCCTCCTCCACGTCCCGGCCGGCATCCATCACGGCTGGATGTGCGTCAGTCAGGAGGAGGCGGTCGTCGTCAACGTCCCGACAGAGCCTTACGATCACGAGCATCCCGACGAGCAGCGCCTCGACCCCTACGACAACGCGATCCCATACGATTGGAGGCGCAAGGATTGGTGAGGCCGCGCGGGAGCAGACGCGTTGGGGCCTAAGCTCAGGCTTCAGCCTGAGACCGCAAAGCGGAGACGCGCGCTGAAACTCGCGATCATTGGAGACGACATGACTGAACGAAACCTTGACGACAAGACAATCCTGGTGACGGGGGGTGCAGGCTTCATCGGAAGTAACTTTATCCGCTTCCTGCTCAAGCGGCGCCCGGCGGTCCGCGTCATCAACCTCGACAAGCTCACCTACGCCGGCAACCTCGACAACCTCCGCGACGTCGAGGGCGACCCGCGCTACGAGTTCGTCCGGGGCGACATCCGCGACCGCGAGCTCGTCCGCGCGCTCTTCCCGCGGGTCCA
>Ga0299912_10001483_pt1 | contig 18924 bp, 14 predicted proteins | sample RVTome_2_FD_207667 | JGI IMG/M metagenome (GOLD analysis project Ga0299912, IMG submission 207667) | Soil microbial communities from uranium-contaminated site in the Upper Colorado River Basin, Wyoming, United States - RVT95D214 (version 2) ... | reverse complement strand
ACCGGGACGACCTGCTTCGGCTACAAGGGCGGTATCGGCACGGCCTCGCGCCGCCTGCCGGAGAGCCGCGGCGGCTTCACGGTCGGCGTCCTCGTCCAGACGAACTTCGGCGGCGTCCTGATCATCCACGGCGTCCCCTTCGATAAAAGGGATACCGGAGCCGGGGCCGCGGCAGCCGGCATGGATCCTGCCGGAGACGGCTCCTGCATGATCGTCGTGGCCACCGACGCACCTCTCGACGCCCGAAACCTCGAGCGCCTGGCCAAGCGCGCCCTGCTCGGTATCGCCAGGACCGGCGGCTATTACTCCAACGGAAGCGGCGATTACGCGGTCGCGTTCTCGACCGCCGCATCTGTCCGGGTCCCCCACCGCTCGCCATCGCCGACACGTACGGCGACGCTCCTCAGGGACGAAAGCGTTTCGCCGCTCTTCCAGGCCGCGGCCGAGGCCGCCGAAGAAGCCATCCTCAATTCCCTCTTCAAGGCCGTCCGGACCGAAGGCAAGGATGGTCACACGGCCGAGGCGCTCCCGCTCGACAGGGTCAGGGGCCTCCTCAAATGAGCCGGAAGAAGCTCAAGACGATCGGTGTCCTCGGCGGCATGGGGCCAGAGGCGAGCGCCTACTTTTTTGGACAGCTCATCCGCGCGACGGCTGCCGCGTCCGATCAGGACCACGTTCCCGTTATTCTCTACAGCCTGCCCCAGATCCCGGACCGGACCACGGCCATCCTCCACGGCGGCCCGAGCCCGGTTCCGTCCCTTCTGCGCGGCCTCCATGCTCTCCGCCGGGCGGGCGCGGATTTCGCCGTCATGTCATGTATCTCGGCCCACTATTTCTACCCCCGGCTCGCCGCCAAGTCGCCCCTCCCCCTTCTCAATCTTCTCGAGGAGACCCTGGCCGCGGCCAAGAACCTGAAGCCTGTTCCGGAGACGATCGGCCTCATCGCTACTACGGGGACAGTGAGGTCGCGGATCGTCGCCAACCTGTTCAAGCCGGCCGGCCTCGAGGTCATCGTCCCTTCCGCCCGGAGCCAGGAGAGGGTGATGGCCGCGATCTACGGCAAAAACGGCATCAAGGCCGGCTTCACCGACGGCCGTCCCCGGGAGATCCTCCTCGAAGTCGTCGGAGAGCTCGTCCATCGGGGCGCCCGGGCCATCCTGGCCGGGTGCACCGAGGTCCCGCTCGTCCTCCGGACAGAAGACCTCCCGGTCCCTCTTGTCGAGCCCATGGCCATCGGGGCCCGGGCGGCCGTCAAGCGGGCCGGCGCCCGTCTCCGGCGCTGACGGACTTCATTTGACTTTAGATCCCCAATCCGGTATAAGATTGCGGTACTTTCCCCAGTGAGGAGGTGAAAGTTTTTGGCATTTGTACAGCTTGACGAAGGTGAAAACCTGGAATCCGCCCTGCGCCGGTTCAAACGCAAGGTCCAGCAGGAAGCGATCATCAAGGAGATCAAGAAGCACTCCGTCTACTTCAAGCCCGGAGAAAAGCGGCGGATGAAGGACGCCCAGGCGCGGAAGCGGATGAGACGGCGCATCAAGAGAGAGCGCGACGTCGAGTACTGAGAACTTTCATCTCTCCACGGTAATTTTTCGTCCCGATCCGAGAGACCAGCTTATCCGAGGGGCGGATCCATCGCGAGAGAGGGGGAGCCACGGCGACACATAAACCCGCTTGGCTGAAGGTCCGACTTCCGTCGCACGGCGACTTCTTCCGTGTCGCGGAGATCCTCAAAGCCGGGCGGCTCCACACCATCTGCGAAAGCGCCCGCTGCCCGAACATCGGCGAGTGCTGGGAGCGCAGGACGGCGACGTTCCTCGTCCTCGGCGACACCTGCACCCGGGATTGCGGCTTCTGCGCCGTAACCAAGGGGAAACCCCCGGCCCTAGATCCCGAGGAGCCGGCCCATGTCGCCGGGGCCGTGGCTGCGCTCGGCCTGGCCTACGCCGTGGTCACTTCCGTGACCCGGGACGATCTCCCGGACGGCGGGGCGGCCCATTTCGCGGCGGTCATCCGGGCCATCCGGGCGAATAGCCCGGGGACGCGGGTCGAGGCGCTCATTCCTGATTTCCGCGGCGACGCGGCGGCGCTGGAAACGGTCCTCGCAGCCGCCCCGGACGTCCTCAACCACAACCTGGAAACGACGGAAGCCCTTTACCAGGCCATCCGCCGCCCCCGGGAGAATTACCGCCGGTCGCTCGACGTCCTGGCGGCCGCGAAAAAGCGGGGCGCCCTGACCAAGTCCGGGCTGATGATCGGCCTCGGGGAGATCGAGGCGGACATCTCGCGGACGTTCGCCGACCTGCGGCAGGCCGGCTGCGACCTGCTGACCGTCGGTCAATACCTCCAGCCGACGGCGGCTCATCCCCCGGTCGAGAGATACTACACGCCGGAAGAATTCGAGGCCTTCGCGGCGGCCGCCCGCCGGGCGGGTTTCCTGGAGGTCGTCTCCGGACCGCTCGTCCGGAGCTCCTACGAGGCCGGACGGTTGTACGAAGCGGTCCGGGAAAAGGACGGAGTACCATGCGCTACCTGATCTTCACGGACATCCACGGCAATTTCGAGGCCTTGCAGGCGGTCCTCAAGGCCATCCAGAAAAAACGGGTGGACCACTACATCTTCCTCGGCGACCTCGTCGGCTACGGCGCCTCCCCGAACGAGGTCATCCAGAGGATCCTGACCCTCAGGCCCCTGTCCATCATTCGCGGCAACCACGACAAGGCGGTCTCGGGCCTCGATTCCGTCCAGACCTTCAATCCCATCGCCGCTTCGGCCATCTTCTGGACCAAGAAGACGATCACCCGGAAGAACCTCGATTTCCTGGTCCGGCTCAAACAGAGCCCGGAGGTCATCCAGGACTCTATCACCATCTGCCACGGCGCGCCTTTCGATGAGGACTACTACATCTTCGGCGAGTTCGACGCGGCCGAGGCCTTCTCCTACATCCAGACGCCGGTCTGTTTCTTCGGCCACACCCACTTCCCCTTCGTCTACACCGAGAAGGACGGCAACGTCGAGGGCACCTTCCTCGAGGGGAATACGAACGAGATCCGGCTCGAGAAAGGGGTCCGCTATCTCATCAATCCCGGCTCGGTCGGCCAGCCGCGGGACAGAAATCCCCGCGCCGCCTTCGCCATTTACGACTCCGAGGCCAGGGTCATCAAGTTCAGCCGCGTCGACTACGACATCGACGAGGCCAAGCGGAAGATCATCGAAGAGAAGCTCCCGCCCGCCCTGGCCGAGCGGCTCAGCCTGGGCATCTGAACTCTCGCTTCTTGTCTTCCGTTCATCTCTTTTCTGCGGCGACGAATATCACCCCTAGCCCCCCCGGGGAGACAGGGGCTCCCATCAGATACGGGACTTTAGATTCGTTTCAGATACTTACCAGAAGTGCGGCTTCGAGTCACTCCGCCGCACTTCTGCCGGTCGCTCCTCAGAATACGCTCCCCGCCGGTCCCCCTCCGCTACGGGGGTCGTCGGGGTGACATCCGTCACCGCAGAGAGACGAACGTCAGACAACAGGGTTGGCGTAACAGTAAACGCAGCCGTGGGGGCAGGCCTGCGTGTAGCTGCCGATATCCTTCGATTCCGTGCAGAGACAGTCGGCCCGCTGGCCGCGGTCCTTGCGCCGAGAGGCGGGTTCGCAACCGGGATGGAGCGATTCGAGAAGCGCCCCGTCGATGCAGGCGGACGGCTTGACGCCGGGGATGCCGGCGAGGAGAGGCTGAGAGCAGGCATGGAGGATCAGGCCGTGGGCCGCGGCGATCCCGGCGAGGGTCGCGGCATTGGCTCTCGTTTCCTCATCTGAGGGGATGAAGAAAGGGAAGCTCCGGGCCCCGGCCCGCCGGACCGCTTTTCCGTACCACTGGGCGAAGCTCATCCGGATGTCCCTGATCCCATGCTTGGCGGCCGCCGAGGCGACCTCGGGGAAAAAGGAGAGATTGGAGCGGACGGCTCCCCCGTCCTCCCAGAAAAGAACGGGGTCGAACCGGATCGAAACCCGTAGAGGATGACCTGCTAAATCGACGCAGCCTGCGAGCTGGGCCAGGGCTTTCCGGGGCGCCGGCACGCCGGGCTCAACGGCCGTCCCGCCGAGTCCCGTGACCGTGAAGTGGAGATAGACCTGGTCGTAGGCCGCGACGAGGTCCCTCAATCCATGTTCGTTCCGGAGGAGGTTCGAAAAATCCTTCGACCAGAGGACGACCGTGTGCACCGCGTCGGGGGAAAGGTCGACGTCTCTGACGCCGCCCGACGGGCCGATGACCCGGGCCCGCCGCAGGCGGAGGGCGGCGGCCAGCCAGTCCGGAAAAGAGGCGACAAGGTCCGTGCGCCGGGAGGCGCTGATGACGGTTTTCAGGGGTTTATTCCCGCGGCCGGAAGAGTCTGTCGCCCAGCGTTTCGCCGAGGAAAAACTTGAACAGGAAGAAGTAGAGGAAGACGAGCACGGCGTAGAGCAGGAGCATGGAACCGGACATCGACCCCAGGATCTCGAACAGGGTCATGCCCATGGAATACGCAGCCAGCCAGAGGGCGACGAGCCAGAAGATGCCGACGAACAAGATGTCGAAGGCTTTGGATTTGAAGAAGACGGAGAAGCTGAAGGGCGGCCGCGGCGCGGGCTCTTCGCCTTCCTCCGCGGCCTCGGCCTCGCGGCGCTCGGGCTCGCGGACGGAAAGGACGGGTGGCCTGGCCGGACGGACGGGTTCGGCCAGCGGAAGGATCTCCTCCCGGGTCTCGTCCTCGCCCTCTTCCTCCGCCCCTACTTCCCCTTCGGCGGCGCCCCGCCCGAAGGGAAGCGGCGCCTGGCTCACCCGCTCCGGAAGCCCGATGGTCGAGTCAGAATCCTTCCGCCGAGGGAAGATCTCGACCTCTTCCTCCGCGGCCGGCGTCGGCGGCTCCCCGCCGAGCACCTTCCGAGCCTCGACCGGCCCCGTGTCGGCCGGGAAGACGGGCGCGCCTTTCATCGTGCTGGCCCAGGGGGGGAGGGTCCCGGTCGGTTCGCGGACCTTCTCCGGGGGAGGGAGAGGCGGCTCGTCGGATTTTTTCTCGGTCAGGACTTCGAGGAGCTTGTCGATCTTATCCTTGCCGAGCTCTACGGTCTTGCCGATGTCCTCGAGCTCCTGGGTGTCGAAGGTGACCGATCGCGGCGCGGTTTTATCGGCGGCCCCGGCCTCGTCCCGGTCCTTGTCGCCGGTGACGTACTCGATGACGGGCTCGGTTACATCGCCCGGGACGACGGCCGCAGCCGTTTCCTCGTCCTCTTCGCCTTCTACTTCGCCCGCCGCTTTGATTTCGGCCGTCTCGTCTTTTTTCCCGGGCTCCTCGGGTTCGTCCTTGCCGCCCGCCTCGGCCGCCTCGATCTCATCGACCAGGATGACCTCTTCGGTGACCTCGTCCCCGGCTTCCGCCCGCGCCTCTTCCACCACGAGCTCGTCGAGGGCCAGCTCCTCGGTTTTCTCCTTGAGCTCTTCCTCGAGGTCCTCGTCGATGTCGCCGTCGAGGTCTTTGCCCGCGGCCGGACGTTTTTCGTCCTCGGGCTCGTCGACCGTGTAGTCCTTCTCTTCGGTCTCGGCGTCGATGATCTTTTCGCCCGGGATCTCCTCCTCGATCTCTTCGTCCTCGGTGAATAGGAGCTGGGTGCCGCAGTTGTTGCAGTACTTGTCGTTCTCGTCGATGATGGAGTGGCAATAGGGACAGCGGGTGATGGCCATCGCCATTATTATTATGGGGAAAAGGGGCCGATGTCAATTGAATTGCGCGACCGCTTCCCGTAGACTATCGGCCGGAGGAAACCCATGTCCCGGATAACTTTTCGGACCGCCTTGATCACCGGCGCCTCGGCCGGCTTGGGAGCGGAGTTCGCCCGCCAGCTGGCGGCTGCGGGGGCCAACCTCATCCTCGTCGCCAGGCGCCTGGAGCGGCTCGATGACCTGGCCCGGGAGCTGCAGTCCAAGCACGCCGTGACCGTCGAAATCCTCCAAGCCGACCTGGCCACCTCCGACGGCATCGAAAGCGTCGAGCGCCGGATCGCCGGGGACGAAACCCTCGACCTCCTCATCAACAATGCCGGGTTCAGCGGCGGGAGATCCTTCGTCGAGAGGGACGCCGCTGTCCACATGGACATGGTGCAGGTCCATGTCGCCGCGACCGTCCGGCTCAGCCGGGCGGCCCTGCCCGGGATGATCGCCCGCGGCCGCGGCGCGATCATCAACATCGCCTCGATCGCCGCCTGGTCCGCCTTCTCCGGGCCGATGTACAGCGGCACCAAGGCCTTCCTGGTGATGTTCTCGGAGAACCTCCAGTCCGAGCTGAGGGGAACGGGCGTTAGCGTCCAGGCGCTATGTCCCGGGATGACCCATACGGAATTCCACGAAGTCGCGCATATTGACAAGGCTATCGTCCCCAAGCCCTTCTGGATGACGGCCGAGGAGGTCGTCGGGATCTCCCTGCGCCGTCTCGGCCGTGGCGCCGTCTGCATCCCCGGTTGGAAGAACAGGGTCATCGCTTTCCTGATGCGCTGCCCTGTCACGGCGGCCGGCATCCGCGCCTTTAGCCGCCTCCCCGCCGTCCGCAAACGCGCCAACCGCTGAACGGGCGCCGCGCCGCCGTCTGCAGGACGCGCACCGGAAATTGACAACCCCGCCGAATCGGCTAAAATGAGGGGGCGTGGGCGATTAACTCAGCGGTAGAGTGCTACCTTCACACGGTAGAAGTCAGAGGTTCAAGTCCTCTATCGCCCACCAATCCTCTTTCCGAAACGCCTCCTGATCGGGTGGGACAGGGCCGCGGCCGCCTGCGCCTCGATCAAGAAACGCTCCTTGAGCTCCGGCGCGTCCATGAGATGGGGCGGCAAGAACTTCAGGGCCACGGCCTTCTTGAGCTTGAGGTCCTCGGCCTTGTAGACGACCCCCATCCCGCCTGAGCCAATCTTCTCCAGGATGCAATCGTGGGAGATGGTTCGGCCGATCATTTTTCTCCCCTTCCACCAGGAAGGTTCATCTTCTTCAGAAGGGCCTGAAAGCGGGGTTCGGAATGAAGCGGATCGAGCATGGGCCACTCTCCCAGATAAGGCATACTCGGGTCGTGGATCTCGTAGCCTTTTTCGAGCCAGGTCAGGGTGCGGCCATTGTCCCCGGCATAGGCGCATATTTGGGCGATATCGAAGGGGAGCACGAAATTTTTCTGGGCAAAGGCCTCGAGGGCGTCAGCGCCGCGCCTCATGGCCTCCCGGAACCCGCCCGACGCGAATCCTTGATCTAGGGCTTCGGCCATGTCGAAATTGTAGGCGAGCCGGAAGATGAGTCTGACGAAGCCGGCGGCTTCCCTGTCCATCTTCCTTTTTTCATATTCTATCCAGAGCACTTGCGCGCTGAAGATCTCGTTCGGGTTCATTTTCTGCCCCAAACGGGCTTGGGCAATGGCCTCGTCGCTGCGGCCGGCCATGGTGAGGACGACTCCGAAAAGGCCGTGGAACAGGGCGTTGTACGGATCAAGCCGGACGGCCCTCTCGCCCTGCTCGATCGCCTCCGGCATGCGCCCCAGATTCGCCAGCAGGTGCGCGTAATAGATCCGGACATCGGGGAAGCCGGGGTTGATCTCGATGGTCCTCCTGAACTCGGACTCGGCGCCCGCCCAATCCCAGTCGGTCCAGGCCTTGAGCAGCGCAAGGACGTAGTGGGTCTCGGCGATCGAGTCCTCGAGCATGATCGCCCGCTGGGCCGCTTCCCTTGCTTTCGGGGCCGCTTCGGACGGGGGAGTCATACCCAGTTGCTGCCGGCCGATCCAGACCAGGGCGATGCCGGCATGGGCCGCGGCGTATTTCGGGTCCTTCTGCAGCGCGAGGTCAAAATACTGCTGGGCGCTGTCCAGGTCGGCGGGGGTGAGCCGGCACCACAGTTGCATGCCCCTCAAGCAGGCGTCGTAGGCCTCGGGATCGACCGGGCGCACTCTGGCCAGCTGCGTTCTCTCCCCGGGTAGAAGCTTGATGGCCAAAGCTTCGGCCACCCGGCCGGCCACGTCGTTCTGCAGGGCCAGGATGCCCGCCATCTCCCGCTCGAAAGCGTCCCCCCAGAGCTGGGTCTGATCGCGGACCTGGATGAGGTCGGCCGAGACCCGCACCCGGCTCCCCTCACGACGAGCGCTCCCCTCAAGAACATAGTCCACGCCGAGCTCCCGGCCGATCTGGTCGATGGGCGTGTCGGTCTTCTTATAGCGCATGACCGAGGTCCGGGCGATGACACCGAGGCTCTGTGGATGGAGGCGGCCCAGAAGAGTGATCATCTCCTGGGTCAGCCCGTCGGAGAAGTACTCTTGCTCCGGATCGCCGGTCAGGTTGGCGAAAGGCAGGACAGCCAGCTTGATGGCCGCCGGGCGGGGCTTGGCCTTGAGCGGCTTGAGCCCTTCGGCGATGGCCGCCAGGTCTTCCCGGAACTCCTCCATGCTCTTGTAGCGGTCGGCCGGTTTCTTGGCCAGGGCCTGCATGACGATGTGGTCCAGCTCGGGGGCCAGACCCGGGCGAAGCTTGGTCAGCGGCTCCGGCTCTCGGTGGAGGATCGAATAGATGACCGTCTGGTCGTGGTCCCCCTGGAAGGGAAGCTTCCCCGCCAGCAGCTCGTAGAGCACGACTCCCAGCGACCAGATGTCCGTCCGCTGGTCGAGGCTTTCGCCCCTGGCTTGCTCCGGCGACATGTAGGCCACCGTGCCCAGTGTCGTCTGGCTTTTTGTCAGCGACGAGCCGCCCCGCAGCTTGGCCAACCCGAAGTCCATGACCTTGGCCCGGCCCTTGGCCGTGACCATGATGTTGGCGCTCTTGATGTCGCGGTGGATGATGTCCTTGCCATGGGCTTCGCTCAGGCCGGCCGCGACCTGGTCGACCAGGCCCACCGCCTCGCCCGGCTCGAGCGGCCCCTTCCGGATCCTGTCCCGCAGCGTCTCCCCCTGCACGTACTCCATGGAGATGTAGGGCCGGTCCTCGCTTTCCCCGACCTCGTAAATCGTACAGATGTTCGGGTGGGACAGAGCCGCGGCCGCCTGGGCCTCGACGAGGAACCGTTCCTTGAGATCGGGCGCGTCCATGAGATGGGGCGGCAGGAACTTCAAGGCCACGCACCTCTTGAGCTTGAGGTCCTCGGCCTTGTAAACGACCCCCATCCCGCCGGCCCCGACCTCATCGATGATCTTGTATTTTCCGGCGATCAGGCTGTCTTTCGAGATCACGGGAAGAGGCGTAACGAGGGTCTTCGTCAGGGAAGGCTGCTCAGATCCCGCCCGACCTAACGGCGCCCCGCACTTGCCGCAGAACCGCGAATCTTCGGTGTTCTCGGTATGACAGGCAGGACATTCCATGGTTCATCCTCCCTCTTGTCGATACCTGAATGTTTTTATTTATTTTTCAGGATAAGCTTCGCTCTCCCCAACATCTTCTCCGCGGTTTCGATGACCTCCTGGGCGCTCCTGGCCGAGAACTTGAGACCGTAGTCCGCCTCTTGACGCAGATACATTCCGTGCTCGAATTCCTGCAGGAGCGATCGTTCGATCCCGTCGGCATAGAGCTCCCTCAAAGCGATGAACAAGGCGTGGTGGCTCTTCTCCCGGTAGCCCCTCTCGAACAGAAGCGCTCTCGCGCTGTGGAACATCGCGTAATAGCCCTGGATGGTCGCCCACTTGGATTTCTTCAGGGCGAGCGATTCCTTGGCGTCCTTCAGGTCCGCCCTTGCGGCCGTGATCTCCTTCGCGATCATGGCGGGGTCCCGCACAATCCTCACGATCTTGCGCTCTTCAAGCAGCTTCTGGAATGCCGGACTCAGACCGTTTCCCACAGCACCAATCCCCTGTCGATCCGTTCAAACAGCGGCCTGTCCTCCCTCCGTATCCTCGCGAACTCCTCGAGGTCCGCGATGATCGGGGCCAGAGGCCTTTCGCTCCTGCGATTGAAGGCGCTGACCGTCTTTTTGGCGGTTTCCCGGTCGTCCGTCAGGATGAGAACGTCGATGTCGCTTTCGGGAACGTCCGTGCCCTCCGCCGCGCTTCCGAACAGCAGGACTTTCCTGGCCGTCTCCCTGAGCCTCTCGACGAACGGCCGAAGCGCCCAGACGTTCCAGAGGACTTTGAGCTGCCTCACGAACGGGTCGCCCGTGTTCAGCCGGTAGAAGACCATGCGGCCCTTCTCGGCCCTCCGAAGGATGGACAGGGCGGCCAGCTCCCGGAGGATCTTGTTGGCCGACCCCTTGCTGATGCCCGTGCCTCTCAAGACTTCGCGCTCGTGGCATTCGGCCGTCGGATGGGCGAAGAAGAACTCCAGGACCTTCAGGGTCGTCGGTTTCAGGAAGTCCATTTTTTCGGGCATATGCTCATTTATTTATACCGGTAGTATAAAAATATGACGGAGCGCTGTCAACAGCATTTATTCCCCTTGGCGGCATGGGTACAGAATCTCAGGGACGGCGTTCATCTCTTCACCGGCCCCAAATACTTGTCCAGCCAGGCCAGCGTCTCTTTGATGAACTCGTTCTGGGGGGGGATATGGTCGGTTCCGCAGATGACGTGCCGCTTGTGCTCAGCCGGGGTCCCCAGAAGGTCGAACATGGGTTTGGCCGATGTCTCGACATCGAAGATCGTATCGTACTTGCCGCTCATCATCAGGGTCGGCGTCCTGACCCGGGTCACGTAGCTGAACTGGTGAGCTTGGGGAAGGGCCGATCCGCTGAAGCCCGCGGCTATAAGAACGCTCGCTCCAAGGCGCTCTTCCACCGCCGGTATGATCGCTCCGAGCATACCTCCCCAGCTCATGCCGTAAAAGGCGAGCTTCCCGCAGTCGATGTCCGGGCGCGTCTCCAGGTAGTCGATGCTTCGCTTGAAATCCTTGACCAGCTGGATCAGGTATTCGATATACGCATGAGAAGCAACAGGGTTACCAAGATTTGCCAGAGCCGGATCGCTACGCTCAAATGTCCCCTTGTAGATAGGGTAGAGGACGGCCCGGCCGTTCTTGACCAGGAAAGAAAGAAACATAGGGAATTCGTAGTAGCTTTCGATGTTCCGGCTCGAGCTCTGAGCTTCTGAGGCGCCGCCGGGGAAATAAATGACCGTCTGATAAGGAGGGGTTATATTCCTGGGCAGGAAGAGGTAGGCCAGGACCCTCTCCCCGCCATAGGCGGCGTTGAACGAGATCTTCTCCCGGATCCACCCGCCGGGACTTTCCTCCCTCGATTCCACGCGGGCATTCAGATCCGTCTTGTCGTAAGCGAACTGCTCCTTGTAGACCTGGAAGACCGCATCGGGAACCTGCGGCTCCGATCGGAAATCCCTGACGGCTCGGACACCTTGAACGCTGAACGCCGCTTCGGGAATCTTTGCGGCATCGGGATAGACCGCCAATCGGAACCCGTTCTTGGCCGACCGGTCGATCGGGGCGGTTTGGATCTGATTGCCGATCAACCGGACGTCATCGTCCCAGGCGCCGCCCCTGATGATCCTTCCCTCCCGGCTCTCGTTCCAGCACCACTCCCGGACGTTGCCCCCCATGTCCAAGGCGCCGTAGGCTGTGACGCCTTGAAGACTCCCCACGGGAACGGGGCCTTTTCCCCCGATATTGTTGAAAGCGGCCTGGACCGCCCAGCCGCCGAGTTGCGGGAATCGTACCATCGGGGTCAAGAGCCCTCTCGCAACGTTCCAATGGACACTGGTCGGCAGGCTCTTGCCGGCATACTCGGCATAGGCCGCCGCTTCGTACCAGCTGACGCCTGAGACCGGGTAGTCGCCTTCTCCCTCCGGATGATCCCCCGCCTTCCACGTCGATGGACCTGGCAGTCCCGTCTGGTCCGCGAATTCCCTCATCGCCTCTTCCCAGGACAACTCCTTTCCGTCTTTTACGAACCTGTGTTTCCAATAGGCTCTATTCCTATACCCACCCTTGTCGACGAACTCCTTGTATTCCCTGTTGGTGACCTCGAACCTATCAATGAAGAAATCGTCCAACTTCCCGCCCGTTTGCGTTTGCCCTCCTTGGACACGCACCATGCCCGGCAGAAGAAGGCCCGTCTTGTCCAACGTCCTGGCGACATCGGATGGCACAATGACGCTGGGGGCCTTGTAGTCGATATTCCAGGTGGATGCCGCCGCCAGGACGGTCTCATAGCCTTCCTTTTCGAACTTCCAACGGAAAATGCCGATGGGCAAACGGATCTTCTCGAGGGGGGTTACGCCCAGATACGACCACTCGGCGTCGGGGGTCGCGTACTCCTTCATGAGGACCCTGGCGCCCGGCGGCTCCGTCCTGACGTTAATGATCAAAGCGCATTTCGAGAAAAGCTCGGCCAGCTTGGGATCGCGCGGGATGATGGCTTCGGCTTTCTCGGCGAGCCTGTAAGGAGGAACCATGTTCCGCCAGGCATCGTTGCCCTCGATCATCCGCTCGATCTCGGGAATGGCCTCCTGCCGGGCCCAGCGGACTTGGCCCTGATGCTTGAAGAAGAAGAAAGCCCCGGTCGCAAGGACAACGACAGCCACCGCAGCGGGAATGGCCACCGCCGGACGGCGCAGCTTCTTCATGAGCGATCGCAGGTTGAAGACCCCCTCGGCCTCCGCCCGGAGATCCGCCTCGTAGGCCCTCAGGTCCTTCAGCATCTCTCCGGCCGCGCCGTAGCGCGAGTCGCGGTTCTTTCTGAGCGCCCGCGAAATAACCTGCTGCAGTTCCTCCGGCACGGGAGGCTTGCGCTGTTTAATCGGCCTCGGCTCCTCGTGGACGATGGAATGGATGATCGACTGGTCCCGGTCGCCCTTGAACGGTAACTCCCCCGTCAGCATCTCGTAGAGGACGACCCCCAGCGACCAGATGTCGGTCCGCTGATCGAGCTCCTCGCCTCGGGCCTGTTCCGGCGACATGTAGGCCACGGTGCCCAGCGTCGTCTGACTCTTGGTCAGAGAACTCCCGCCCCGGAGCTTGGCCAGCCCGAAGTCCATGACCTTGGCCTGCCCCTTCTCCGTGACCATGATATTGGCGCTCTTGATATCCCGATGAATGATGCCCTTGTGATGGGCTTCCCCCAGGCCGGCCGCGACTTGATCGACGAGGCCTGCCGCCTCGCCCGGCTCAAGAGGCCCCTTCCCGACCCTCTCCCGGAGGGTTTCCCCTTCCACGTACTCCATGGCGATGTAGGGACGTTCTTCGCTCTCGCCGACCTCGTGGATAACGCAGATATTCGGATGGGACAGGGCCGCGGCCGCCCGGGCTTCGATAAGGAACCTCTCCCTGAGTTCGGGAAAGTCCATCAGGTGGGGAGGAAGAAACTTCAGGGCCACGCAGCGTTGGAGCTTGAGGTCCTCGGCCTTGTAAACAACCCCCATCCCGCCGGCCCCGACCTCCTCGATGATACGGTATTTCCCGGCAATGAGCTTATCCTTCGCTATGACCGGGAGAGGTGTCGCCAGGGTCTTCGTCAGGGAATCGGCCATCCGGGCATCTGCCGTGAGCGGCACACCGCACTTCCCGCAGAAGTTCGTCGCGTCGGGGTTGTCAAACTGGCATTTCGGACATTTCACGATCAGCTCACCCTTTATTTCTCGCCCGCCGGCGGAAGGTTCATCCGGCGCACGAGGTCCTGGAAGCGGGGGTCGTCGCGCAGGGAATAGAAGTGCAACCTCAGGTACGGCATGTTCCGATTATGTTCGGCGTAGGCTCTCTCGAGCCACTCGAAGACGCGGGCCCTGTCCCCGGCGTGGAGGTAGAGGTTCGCCAGATGGTAGGGCGACACGCCGCCGGGTTTCCCGAACCGCGCCGCTAACGTGTCCGCGAGCCGCTTCTTGGCGACGGCGAAGCCGCCCTCCGCATAGCCTTGATCCAACGCCCGCAGGAGTTCAGGGTCGCCGGCGCATCTTTCCTTTTCCAAGGCGAGCGTCTCGTCATACATGCCCTTGGCGAAAAACGCCGTCATCAGGGTTGTTATGCCGAGCGGCGTATTCGGTTGCATCTTCAGGATCTTCCGGGCCACGGCGATGGCCTCATCATACCGGCGCACGTAATTAAGGTCCATGGCATAAAAACTCTGGACCTTGAGGTTGAACGGGTCGAGCTCGAGAGCCTTCTCGATCATCGCCATGGCTTCGTCCTTGCGGCCCATGTGCATCAGAAAGTGCGAGTATGACGACAGGGAATCCGCGTATCCCGGATCGAGCTCCAGCACGAGCTTCCACTCCCGTTCGGCAGCACCCCAGTCCCACTCCAGCCAGGTCAGGAGGCCGGCAAGGGCGCGATGAGCTTCGACCTCCGTATCGTCCAGCTCGAGGGCCTTGGCGGCCGCTTCTTTTGTCTTGAGGGAAGCCTCCTTCGACGGGGCCCAGCCCATCTGTTGACGGCCTCCCCAGACTCTGGACAAACCCGCCCAGGCCGCCGCATAGTTCGGATCCTTCTCCAGGGCCAGATTGAGATACCGCTCCGCCGCGTCGTAGCCCTCCTTGGACAGCATTTCGCGGTAATGAATGGACTTGAGATAGGCCTCGTAGGCTTCGGGACTGACGGTCCGGGCTTTGGCCAGCTGAGCCTCCTCGCTCGGCAGCAGCTTAAGGGCTAGGGCATCGGCCACCTTCCGGGCGATATCACTCTGCATGGCCAGGAATCCGGTGGCCTCCCGCTCGTAAGTCTTGGACCAGAGCTGGGTCTGATCCCGCACCTGGATGAGCTCCGCGGAAATGCGGACGCGTTCCCCTTCGCGGCGGGCCGTTCCCTCAAGGACATAGGCTACGCCGAGCTCGCGGCCGATCTGGTCGATGGGCACGCCGCTCTTCTTGTACCGCATGACCGACGTCCTCGCGATGACGCCCATTCTGGCCGGATGGAGGCTGCTGAGCTGGGAGATCATCTCCTGGGTCATCCCGTCACTCAGGAATTCCTGTTCAGGATCACCCGTCAGGTTCTCGAATGGGAGGACGGCCAGCTTGAAGGGCTTGGCCGCCGCGCCGGCGCCGCCGGTCAGACGGGTCCTGAGGCCACCGACGTTCAGCCCGAATAAAAGGGCTATCACGACGATGACGGCCCCCGCAGGCACGAGCCCGCGGCGACGCGCCAGCCGGTACTTCCAGGCCGCCCATATCGATGCCGTCCCCGCCCGTATCTCTTCGAGCGCGTTCCGAAGTTCCTGGGCTTTCTGATAGCGCTTCTCGTGATCCTTCTCGAGGCAGCGTCCGATCACCGCGCCGAGTTCCGCGGGCACCTCCGGAGGGAGCGGCATGGGAGCGCGGTTCAGGATGTCCGAGCTCACTTCGAACCCGCTCTGTCCTTGGAAGGGCCGGACGCTCGAGGCCATTTCGTAGAGCGTGACGCCGAGCGACCAGATGTCGCTCCGGGCGTCGGCAGGCAGGCCGCGGAGCTGCTCCGGCGACATGTAGGCCAGCGTCCCCACCGTGGTCCCTTCCGACGTCAGGAGCGTCATCGTCGGGCCGCTGAGATCCTCTTTCTCAGGCGAGACCATCTGCTTGGCCAGCCCGAAGTCCATGACCTTGGCGTGGCCCGTCCGGGTCAGCATGATGTTCTCGGGCTTGATGTCCCGGTGGACGATCCCCTTCCCGTGGGCCGTTTCGAGCGCCTCCACGACCTCGATCGCGATCCTCAGCGTCTCCTCGATGGCGACGGGCCCCTTCCCGATCTTCGCCCTCAGTGTCTGGCCGTCGACGTACTCCATGACGATGAAGTCGCGGCCCTCGGACTCGGCGACCTCGTTGATATGGCAGATGTAGGGGTGGTCGAGCGCCGCCGCCGACCTGGCCTCGCGGATGAAACGCTTGTGCGCCTCTTCGTCCCGCTGCATTTCGGGCGGAAGGAACTTCAATGCGACGCGGCGGTGGAGCGATGTGTCCTCGGCCAGGAATACCTCGCCCATGCCGCCCCGGCCGATCTTCTCGAGGACGCGGTAACGGCCAAGGTTCTTCCCGATCATGTCCTTTTTCCCGTCTGAGGGGATATTAGGCCGCAAAGCGTCGGCAGTCAATGGTCAGGTCCCAGAGGTTCAAGTCCTCTATCGCCCACCATGATTTTCCTGCGACCGCCTTACACAGGTTCCCGTGCTCTTATTTCTTCACATCCAGCGGGAGGCCGATGCGGCGAAGCAAGGCCTGGAAGCGCGGGTCGGAGCGCAAGGGATCCCAGAGAGGATTGCCAAGGTAGGCCAAGCTGGAGTCGTGAGTTTCGTAGGCCTTATAGAGCCAGTCGATGGCCCGGTCCTTGTCACCGGCGTCGAGATAGCGATGGGCGATGCCATCGGCACTGCCATATTGGCCCTTTTCATACCGTGCCGCCAGGACGTCCGCGATGCCGCGCTGCGCGCCCTCGTATCCGGCTTCCGCAAGGCCACGCTCGAAAGCCGCCAGGCGTTCGGGGTCGCGGGCGATCCTCAATCTCTGGTCGGCCAACTGCTCCTCGCGCATACCCTTGATGATATAAACGTTCTGAAAGACTCCGAGCGCGTAGGGCAGATCCGGCTGCAGGGAGAGCGCCGTCCGGGCCGCGGCGAGGACGTCGTCGTATCGCCGAAGGTATTGCAGGAAGACGGCGTGCAGCCCGTGGTAAAGCGCATTCATTGGGTCCAACTTGATAGCCAGCTCGCTGTGCCGAAGCCCCTCGTCCGCGCGTCCCCGGATCGCCAGGAAGTGGGCATAATAGGCATGAGCGTTGGCGCTGTTGGGATCGAGCTCGAGGGCGCGTTTCCACTCCGGCTCAGCGCCGGCCCAGTCCCATTCGCCCCATGACAGGACTCCGGCCAGGGCTTCGTGGGCCACCGGAGAGTTGTCGTCAAGAGCGACGGCCTGAAGCGCCGCCGCCTTGGCCTTGGGCACCGCTTCGAGGGGCGGCACGAATTCCCTTTGCTGGCGGGACATCCAGACCCACGCCAAACCCGCAAAGGCCGGGGCGTAGGAAGGGTCTTTTTCGAGCGCCTGGTCGAAGAAGCGCTGGGCGGCGTCAAGATCCGCCGGCTTCATCGTCCTCCAGAGGGAGTAACCTTTGAGATAGGCCTCATAGGCCTCGGGGTTGACCGTTCGGACGGAGGCGAGGCGCGCCTCCTCGGCCGGCAGTAGCTTGACCGCCAAGGCCTTGGCCACGCTCCGCGCCAGCTGGCTCTGCACCGCCAGGATGCCCGAGAGCTCCTGCTCAAAGGTGTCAGACCAGATCTGCGTCTGGTCACCCACGTGGATCAGATCAGCCGAGACGCGGATACGATTCGCCTCGCGCTGCATGCTTCCTTCGAGGATATAATTCACCCCGAGCTCGCGGCCGATCTGGTCGAGCGGGATCTCGCCCTTTTTGTAGCGCATCACGGTCGTCCGCCCGATCAGACGCAGGCTCTGCGGATTCAGGCGGCCAAGCAGGGCGGTCAGCTCCTCGGTGACGCCGTCGCTCATGAACTCCTGGGCCGGGTCCCCCGTCAGGTTCCTGAGAGGCAGGACCGCCAGCTTGATCGCGGGCTCGGCAAGTGCTTTCCTTCCGAAAACCCGGTCCCTGAAACCTCCGACGTTGAGTCCGAAGAGTATGAGGAGGACAGCCAGGGCGCCTTGGAGAAGAAATGCCGGATTCAATCCGAGGATCGTCCTTTTCGTTCTCCGCTTGGCCTTGAGCGGCTTGAGGCCTTCGGCGACGGCCTCGAGGTCCTCCCTGAGATCTTCCATGGTCTGATAGCGTTCGGTCGCATTCTTGGCCAGGGCCCGACGGACGATATCGTCCAGGCCGGACGGCAGGCCGGCTTGGATCTTGGACGGCGGAGTCGGCTCCCTGTGAAGGATCGCATGGATGACCGTCTGGTCGTGATCCCCCTTGAACGGCAGCTGGCCCGTGAGCATCTCATAAAAGACGACGCCGAGGGACCAGAGGTCCGTCCGGGCGTCAAGATCCTCGCCTCGCGCCTGTTCGGGGGACATGTAGGCCACCGTGCCCAGCGTCGTCCGGGACTTGGTGAGCGATGAACCCCCGTGGAGCTTGGCCAGCCCGAAGTCCATGACCTTGGCCTGCCCCTTGGCCGTGATCATGATGTTGGCGCTCTTGATGTCCCGATGGATGATGCCCTTGTGATGGGCTTCCGCCAGGCCGGCGGCGATCTGAGTAGCGAACGCGAGAGCTTCTTCTGATTTCAGGGTTCCTTTCCTGACCTTGTCCCTGAGCGTCTCCCCCTCGACATACTCCATGGCAATGAAGGACCGGTCCTCGTCTTCCCCGACCTCATAGATGACACATATGTTCGGATGGGACAGCGACGCGGCCGCTTGGGCCTCGATGAGGAACCGCTCCCTGAGCTCGACGGAATCCGCCAGAAGCGGGGGAAGGAATTTCAGGCCCACATCGCGTTTAAGCTTGATATCTTCCGCCCTGTAGACGATCCCCATCCCGCCGTGGCCGATCTCCTCGATGATACGGTATTTCCCGGCGATGAGCGTCCCCGGCTTCAGGACACGAAGGGGGGATTCCAGAGTCTTCGTTAGGGATGCGGCCTCGGGGCCTGACGGCCCCAACGGCGCCGCGCAGTTGCCGCAGAATCTTGACGTGTCGTTGTTTACCGCGTGGCATCGCGGACATTCGACCATCACGACCCTCCCTTACGTATCGGCCTCTCTCCCCTTGATCGAGCCAATCCTCCGTTTCTCATGCGTCATGTCGTTTTCGATTGCCCGTCGGCAATTTCAGCTTCCGCAGGAGCTCCTGGAAACATGGATCGCCGCGCAACAGATCGGCATAAACTCATCAGGATTTTGGAATCGGCAGGTTCATTTTCTCACAAATGGCAATGAACCTGGGGTTCCCGAACAAGGAATCAAAATATCGCAACGGCGTGGTGATGTAGGTCATGAGCGGGTCGTGCATCTCGAATCCCTTCTCGACCCAATCCACCGCTTTATCCAGCTGATCGGCGATAAGATACCTGAAGGCCATATCGTGAAAGCCGACGG
>Ga0299912_10001482_pt1 | contig 18924 bp, 14 predicted proteins | sample RVTome_2_FD_207667 | JGI IMG/M metagenome (GOLD analysis project Ga0299912, IMG submission 207667) | Soil microbial communities from uranium-contaminated site in the Upper Colorado River Basin, Wyoming, United States - RVT95D214 (version 2) ... | reverse complement strand
AGACCGTGACGCTGTCCAAGGCTCAGGAAGAAATCCTTAAAGCGGTCGATCCGAAGCTCCTCCGCAAGTGTAGTGTATAAAAACAGGGGCAAAGTCAGGTCATTTATTCCTCGGTAACATTTCTGAATGAGGCAACGGGGCGGGGGGGGGAGAGAAATAATACTTGACGTCAATCAGTCAGAATGACGATCACGCCGAAAAGCGCGGCCAGCGACCCCGCGACGGACAGCCGCGCAGGCAGGAAACCGCCTCTCTGGCCTCCGGACATGGATCCTCGGGCGCGTGGCTCCAATACGTGAAGATAGATCATCGCCGCCTCCTCGTCGGATTGATTTCGCCCTTTCTGAGGTGAGGATAGACCGCAAAGATCCCATTGTCCAGGGGAGGGCGGCGAAGGCGGACCCCTCCCCATTGAAATACCCTCGGATTTTGCATATGATGCTCGTTCCGGCGCCCCATCGCCAAGACGGCACGACCGGCGCGCATACCGGTCAAGGAGGATCTCGATGATGAGCTTGAGAGAGCGTTCAAGATGATCCTGGCGAAACCCGAAATTCTCCGGCAGATCCATGACGGCAGGATCCGGATAGAGCCCTATGACGAGGCTGCCGTCGGCCCCGCGTCGATCGATCTGACGTTGGATAACAAGCTGCGCGTCTTCAATGCCGACCAGCACATCACGAGGGCCGACATAGACTACAAAACTCTGGCCGAGCTCATGGACATCACTGACGGTTATCTATTGGAGCCGGGTGAGCTGGTGCTCGGGATCACGAAGGAGAGGATCACTCTCCCCGGGGACGTGTGCGGCTGGCTGAATTCGCGCTCGAGATTTGCCCGGATCGGACTCATGAGCCATATCGCGGCCCCATTCCTGGCTCCGGGGATCTCGAACAAGCAGATCCTGGAGATCTACAACGCCGGGCGGAACAAGATAAGGCTGACGCCGGGAATGCGGATCTGTCACGTCGTTCTTCAGGAATGCAAAGGTAGCGCGATATACACCGGGGCCTGGAAAGACCAGGAGCTGTGATGTGCGGGAGCGTTTAGGTACGGTATTTTCATCCCTGATCAATCACGGCGGCCAGGATCATAAGCACGCCCCACCCTAAAGACGACATCATCCGACTCGGAATGCCCCGAGTGATCGCCCCCGAGCGGACCGTCAAGACTGCCTTGTCAAACCCGACCTTGACATCCCCCCAAAGCCAAATTATTCTTGTCCACGAGAGCCAGATGGGATTTCAGGACGATCTCGGATCCGTAACCGGGACCGAGCGGAAAAGGAAATTCCTATCCCTCCAGCTCCGAATATTGACATGGATAGGAATTCTCGTTTTCTTCTCCTTCGCGCCGGCCAGCCAAGTGAGCTCGCTGCTCGTTACAAACCGCAGCGACGCGGTGAACGGGGACACGTCAAATCCGGACGCACTGGTCAACGACCCGGGACCTGATGGAATCTCGCTCCGGGAAGCCATCCTCGCGGCCGATGCCGCGCTGAAACCCCTTTTGATCAGCTTCGATCCGTCTTTGAAGGGCGCCGTCATCTTCGTCACCGACAGGTTGCCGCCTTTGACAAAGGGCCGCTTGAAAATCAAAGGCGATATCGACAACGACGGCAAGCCGGACATCACCCTAGATGGCGGGCGGGGAACGGCCCACGATTGTTTTCTGGTCTTTGCTTCCGACGTCACGATCGCCGGATTCACGATCCGGGATATCGGATGGACCGGGATTATAGTCGCGGCTTTCGCCGAAGATGGCGTGTCGCGGGTAGAACGGGTGACCCTTCTCGGAAACACGATCACCGTCGGATGGTCGGGAATCTCTATCGCCGCTTCGGGTTCGAACCGGGTCGTCGACAACATCGATGTCCTCCAGAACCGCCTCGTCAACAACGGGAGTATCGGCATCAACATCGACACCGCGATAGGGACCTCGACCAACTCCAACAACCGGATCGCAAACATCACCATCCGGAATAATACCATTGCCAAAAACTTCATCGCCATCTTCGCCTCCGCGACCCGGCCGAACGCGACAAACAACGTCATCTCCGATCTGGAGATTTCGAACAACACGATCCAAGGACAAACCGACACGTCCATCCTTATCTCCGGCGCCAACGAATCCAAATCCCAGGGAAACCGAATCGAAACCCTCTTCATCAGGAACAATTATATTCAGAACCCCGAGGGTGACTGCGGGATCGAGGTCCTCGGCGGCGTGGGAAAGGACGCCAAGGATAATCACGTCTCTCACGCTACCATCGAGGGAAACCTCATTAAGGAGGGATCGATCATGCTGGTCGGCGGCTCCACGTCCGGCCATGACAATGGTATCGATGATATTCTCATCAACCGGAACAAGATCCTGAACGACCTCTTCAACGGCTTTATGATTCAGGGCGGATCCTTCGGGGCCAGGAACAACACGGTCGAAAAGATCAAGGTCGCCAACACCCTGATCGCCCGAAGCCACGGAGCGGGCATCGTTTTGCTGGGTGGATTCGATAACAGCGACAATAATACCGTAAGGGACGTTACGCTCCTGAACAACACCTTGGCCGAGAACGGGAAAACCGCGGATTGGGCGGGCGGCATCAACATCCAAAACGACAACAACAGTGTAGGGAACGTCGTTTCCGGCGTCAAAATCGCCAACACCATCCTTTGGAAAAACCGGCAAAACGACCGGATCGCCGGTTCACAAAGGCCGGCCTCGGTCCGAAATTGCATCCTCGGAGACGCGCGATATCGGGGGAGCAACGGGAACTTTTATCTGTCGCCCCAGTTTGTCGCTCCGGCGCATACGGATTACAGTCTCCAAGCCACCTCTCCTGCGATCGACATGGGGGCGACGAGCGGAACGGATCCGGGGAAATTCGATCTGGCCGGATATCCCCGGGGCGCGGACGGGAACGGCGATGGCACGGCGGTAATGGATATCGGCGCTTATGAGAGACAGAAGGGGGGCGTGCGTTTCCACAAGCTTACGATCGCCGCGGATACGCACGGGCGCATCGATCTCGGGGCTGGCGTCTATTATGTCCCGGCCGGAACCCGACTCACCCTGCGCGCCCTCCCTAAAGCCGGCTGCAAGTTTCGGAATTGGAGCGGCAGCATCTCCAGCCTTCAGAATCCTTTGATGATAACGATGAACGGTCCCAAGAAGATCACCGCGAATTTCGACATCATCACCCTGACCATCCGGGCGGGTAAAGGCGGAACGACGAATCCGCATTAGTTTTAAGAGCAAAGTCAATCTATAGTCATTGGATGCCACCTCCAACGCCCTCGCGCCGGTTGCGCCTCTCATGCACCTGCCTTATCAATAAGAAATAAGGGAGGGGCCCTACCGACGGACGCTTCCTGAGACCAAATTATGAAGGTTTGATTTTCGGGGCTCTAGCGCCTATGATAAGGGCCCTGACCGGCCGGCGCGCCCGTAGCTCAGTGGATAGAGCGATGGACTTCGAATCCAAAGGTCGGGGGTTCAAATCCCTCCGGGCGCGCTCCCTTTTCCTTCCGCGTGCGTCCGTCCCTTGAGCTCAGTTCATCCACTGGGGATCTTTGTCGTCGACGCACAGGGCCGTGTCGATAAAGATGCTGGCGATATTGGAGATGTTCTCGATGATCGGGGCGAAAGACTCGAGCGCAGCCCGGGTGGCGGTTATGGGGTTCCAGGGCGGCTCGTATTTCTCGAGACCGGCAGTCTTCTGCATATCGGTCCTTTCCTTGTTCCAGGCCGAGTTCAGATAGGGGTGGCCTCCGTCCCTCCAGCCTCTGATATTGTTGAACTCCAGGATGAGGAGCAGGGCGAGCGGATAGTCGTGGGCCGTGTCCGAACCGGACCTGGTGATCCCATAGTCCCCGTAGTTGATGAGGTGGTTGGCTTGGGACTCGCTTTTCGGCTGGGATCCCACCGCGATGTCCCGGAGGTCCTCGATCAGGCCGCGGGCGGTCGAAGGGTTGTTGGCGCCGACCGCCGTTACCAGGGCGTCGAATTTCGTTTTGAGACCGGCGAAAACGTAGATGATTTGGTTGAAATTCTGATCGTTGTTGGCGAGCTGCTTGAGGAGGTCGTTGGCGTTGGGCGCGTCGGCCGAGATGCCGATGACGTCGGGAAGGCGCTCGGCCCAATTCTTGGCTTTCCACAACGTATCCATCAAATCGAAGAACGCGGAGACGACCGGCTTGAGGTCGGTTTCGACCTTATTGAGGAGCTGGGCCGTTACCTTGAGGACCTTGTACTGAGTGTATTTGTCCGTGTTGTTCTCCAGGTACCATTTGAGGCGTTCATCGGGGATGTCGCCGAAGATTCCCAGAGCTGCCATCCCGTAATCGAGGATCGGGAGCAGGGCTTGTTCCAGTGTCCAAGCTTCCGTCTGGGCGAGAAGGAAGGACTTGGACAGGCTCGGATAATTAAACACGCTCGTCCGGTTTTGGAGAGGGTAGAGGAGGGCGATCCTGCGGGCTTCTTTCTCGTATCCCTTCCATTCCTTAGGGAAGACCCAAACGAGAGTCTTTTTGTCGCCGATCCTGACCTCAAACGATTCCGGCTTGGTGATTTTACTCGTCTCGCACTTGACGCCCCATTGATCTTTGCGGATGTAAGGGAAGGTTATCGGACCCGAGCCGTCCGTGGAATTGGAGCCTAGCAGGACGCCGCTCGAGTAGAAAACCTGGGTGTACCATCCTTTCTCGCAGGTCGTGAAATAGAACTCGGTCAGCCCGTCTTCGAGGATGACGACATTGTCGCTGGCCGCGCTCAGGCCCTTGGCCGCCGTGTCGCTCAAGAGAAGAATCCCGGCCGGATACGGCTCGGCCGGGGCAAACTTTCCCCATGTCCTGTTGTCGGGGCCTTCATCGTCGGCCAGCCATTGATCGGGGACGAAGATCCATTCGTCTTTGGTCGCGGAATTGGTGATCTTGATGCCCTGGACGTACCAGCCGGGTTTGTCCCCGAGGTTGTCATGTCTGAGGATCATGTGATCGACGTCGTCGAGGCTCCACTGGTCCTCAATCAGGAAAGAATTCGTCTGGCCGCGCTCCAACGGGTCCGAGCTCCGGGCGGATTCATAAGCGGGGCTTAAGAACATGTCTCCGCTGGCATTGCGCTGGCCGTTCGCATCCTCCTTGCCGTAGAGAGCGACATAGACATTGGCGTTCGTTCCGGCATCCTCGACGTCTCCGGTTAAGATTTCGATCGTGTAGTCCGCCTTCGTCCCGGAGGCGAAGGCGGGCGGGATGCCCTTGGTGCGCACAAGATTGCCGACGACGACCTGCTTGGTGACGCTCGCTTCGCGGCCCTTATTGTCAACGACGGTCAAGCCGACCGACCAGGTGTTCGCGCTCGCGTATTGGTGCCAGGGTTTGGCGCCCGTGCCCGTTTTCCCGTCGCCGAATGTCCAGTCGTAGCGCAAGATCGCCGCGCCCTCCGACGCCTTGGAGATCGTGGCGTCGAACAGGACGCGCGGACTGCCCTCGGAGGGCGGCGGCAGGAGCTTGAAATCGGCGACCGGCGTCAGCCCGCTCGTCCCCGATGTCGTAATCTGGGTCTGGATTTCCCCCGATAGGGCGGAGTAATTCAGCCGGTTCAATTCGATCGTCAGCTCGTCGGACTTCGGCTCGATCCTCTGGACGCCCAACGGCGGGTGGACGACATCGACTCTTTTGGGGTCGTTGGGATCTTCCGTGTTGAAAATCCTCGGGTAACGTCCGATCGGGAGGTTCGCGATCCCGCCTCCGGGCGCGAACCGGGATAGAACGAGGTCGTAATGCATGTCCGTCCAGCGCACGACCATGTGGAAACCGGGATCGGGGTGAGCGAAGGAATTCGCCGCGCCGGCCAGGATCAACCCCCCGTCCGGAGTCAAAGCCAGGTCGTTCCCCATCTCGTTGCAATATTCGGATATCGCGTCGGATCGTTTCTTCTTTCCGATCGAGCGGATCCACTGAAGGACGCCTCCGCCGCTCATCTTAGCGGTCAGAATATTGTTGTTCATCAAAGGATCGAGGGCGCCGAATTCGGACGAGGTCCCGACCAGATACAAATCGTCCCCCGCCGCCCGCACGGCGTTCACGACCGTGTATCCTCCGTGATAGGGGCCGTGGAAACGCGTCGTCCATTTGATGCCGCTCGCGTCCGGATTCAGCCGGGCGATCAGGGCGGCCGGCGCCGTGTAGGTTGTCCAGGACAGGTTATATATTCCGCTGAAAACAATATCGCCGTTGGAGGCCAGTCCGAGGGTTCGGTAGTGAAGAAGACTGCCTATGTCCGGTCGTTCCTTGAGACCGCGCTGGAAAGGTTGATGGAGCACGCCCCAGGTCCAGAGGACCTCCCCCGTTTTGGGGTTGATTCCGGCGATCGCCTTGGGCTCGCTTCCCAGGATCCAAGCTCCGCCCGGGCTGACGAGAAACGACGGCCGTTCGCTCGGTCGAAGCTCGGGATAATTCCGGGCCCAAAGGATCGTACCGTCATTGCCGATGCGCGCGGCGAAAATAGAAGCGAGCTTCTTCGCTTTTGGGGGCGGCGTGTATATGCCGGCTACGGCGAAGCCCTTCCCGCCGAGAAAGATCACGTTCTTGAGAAGGAGGGAGCCCCGACCTCCTTCCTCCTGGCCCCGATTCGGCCGGAACTCATAGGCCCAGCCGGGTTTGCCGTTCCTGTCGATGCGGAGGATGACGGCGCCGAAAGCGGCGAGGGCGCCGCCGTCCTCGATCGCGGCCAGCGAGGCCCAGCCGCACTGATCCCTGGGGATGGAGGGAGTCCCCGGAGCCCGGCCCTTAGGAGGGGCATATTCTTTGTACCAAACGATGGAGCCGGCCGGGTCGATCTTCAAGACGGCCATCTCGACGGGATGGCCCTCGTAGGGCTTGACATAACCGGCGACCAGGAAGTTGCCGTCTTCGGCGGCGACAACGGATGTTCCGACCAGATAGCCGGCCATGAAGGATGTTCCCTTGAGGACCTGCATTTCTTCGGCTTTGACGCCGTAAACACGGAGCCAGCCGGCCTGGCCGGCGTCCTGTCCCCCCGCGGCGGAGGGGAGGAGAGAGAGAACGGCCAGCGCGGTCGCCGTCCGGAGCGAGAAATAAAAAACAAGATGACTCATGAGCTCCTCCTCAGGATGTCCCGTCCTTCACTTTGACATCAGGATATTCCGACCTTGCAACACTGTCAATCGGAGTCGGAGGCCCGCCCAGGGCCGGCGCCTCGGGCGCCTTGCGGACAGGAATGAAGCGGGGGCTGATCAGAGCCGGCGCGGATAGCGGAGATCTTTAAGGGTCAGCCGGAATTCGGTCCCGGCGCTCCGATCGATCTCGATTCGTCCCTCGAGTTGTTCGCAGAGCAGCGTGATGAGCTGCATCCCCATCGTTTGGGAGACGTCGATCGAAAAGTCATCGGGGAGACCGACGCCGTTGTCTTTGACCGCGAGGAGGAAGCTGTCTCCGTCCAGATGCTTGAGCCGGATCGAAATTTCTCCCTTCCGATTCTTGGGGAAGGCGTGTTTAAAGGCGTTCGAGACGAGCTCGTTGATGATCAGCCCGCATGGAATGGCCGTCTGGATGTCGAAAAAGAGGTCCTCCAGGTCGAAATGAATTTTAATCTGATCCTCCTGATTCTGCAGGCCGGTGACCAGATGGGCGACCAGGCTGTGAATATAATTGCCGAAAGCGACCTGGGAGAGGTCCTGGGATTGATAGAGCTTTTCGTGGACGAGGGCCATGGACTTGATCCGATGTTGACTCTCCCGGAGGACCTCGCTGAAGACGGGATCCTTGATGAACTGCTTTTGAAAGCTGAGGAGGCTGGAGACAACCTGCATATTGTTCTTGACGCGATGATGAACCTCTTTGAGGAGGAGCTCCTTTTCGAGGAGGGCTGTCCGGAGCGCCCCCTCTTTCCGTTTCCGATCCGTGATGTCACGGACGATGCTCTGGACGCAGAGGGGCCGCCCCTCGCCGTCGCGGATCAGGGCGACGTTGACCTCGATCGGAAACTCCGTCCCGTCTTTCTTCCGGAAGGTCCTTTCGTAGAGGGGAAAGGTTTGGCCTTCGATCAATCCCTGAAGCTTATGATCCGCTTCGGCGTGCTCCCCGGGTGCGACTATGTCGTGGGTCGTTTTACCGACGAGATCCTCGGTGTCATACCCGGTCATATCCGCGGCTTTTTTATTGACGCGGATGTGGACTCCGTTGAGGTCGATCAGGAAGACCGCGTCGTTGGCATGCTCGAACAGGGAACGGAACCTTTCTTCGCTGTCCCTCAGGGCGTCCTCGGTCTTTTTCCTCACGGTCATGTCCCGGCTGACGCCCACCAGGCCGAGGACGCGTTTGTGAGGGTCGGTCAGGGGGGTTTTGATCGTCTCGTAGACGATCTCGCGGCCGTCCGAGCCGGTCATCCGCTCCTCGAAGCGAAGGGTCCGGCCGCTCTCCAGGACGGCCTCGTCGCTGCGGCGGCAGGATTCCGCCAGGTCGCCGGGGAGAACCTCCTCGTCCTTCTTACCCTGGATCGCGTTCCGGCTGAAGCCGAAAGCCCGTTCGAAAGCGGCGTTGACGTGGAGATTACGGCGGTCGATATCCTTGAAATAGACGATATCCGGTATGGCCTCGATCATGCTCAGGAGTCGAGCGTTCCGCTCATCGAGAACTTGTCCTATCTCCACGCTCTCGCTGATGTCCCGGCGCCCTTCCTTGATATCGTCGATGGCTTTCTCTTTTTTCATGATCGGGACGTCTTCCGAGTCCGATCCCATTATAAGGGGCGGATAAGTCCTAAACAATCGTCTTTTGGGGGGAGGCTGTGATTAGCCTCATAAAATAAGCCGAATTCGCGGCCGATGTGTAAAGGCCTTTGGCATCATGTAAATTCCCGTTATCCGCCCCCGGATAAGGGGACGTTAAGCCCGGCTTTTTCCCCGAAACAATGCGGCTTTCTGCCTTGTTGATTTTGGCATATTTTTCGCTCAAAGCCTTATACAATGGGAGCTAAGCTGCGACAACTTGAATCGGATCCTCGCCGCGCTGAGAATCGAAATCGAGTCGCAGGCGGAGCTGCCAGGGGAAGCCTGTTGATCGTCCTGATGGGGCTCATGTACTTCGGTGCGGCCGGGACGTTTCGGTATTGGCAAGCTTGGATCTACATGGGTATTCTGCTCATCCCCATGTTCTTCATGGTGGCCTATTTGCTTCGGAGAGATCCCGGATTGCTGGAACGAAGGATGAGGATGAAGGAGAGGGAGCGGGAGCAAAAGCTCATCACCAAGATCGCCTCTATCTTTTTCCTGGCCTATCTTATCCTGCCCGCCCTGACCCTGCCCCCTCTCCTGGCCGCGCGCATTCGGAACGAGGAAAAAGTGCTGTCCGCCGGGCTCGAGGGCTATAACGATTACATGCGGAAGGTCCGCTACCGTCTGATTCCGGGGATCTGGTGATGATATAAAAAGCCATGGATAACAGGAGGAAACATTGAAGAGACGCGAATTCGTGGGACAAGCGAGCTGCGGGCTGGCGACGTTCTTGGCCGCTTCCGGCCTTCCGGCCGGGGCTCAAACAACCGGGCAGACGAGCAGCCCGGAAAAACCGGTCGTCCTTCCGCCCCGGAAGTTCTACCGGATCGACCTCGAGATCTTCGAAGCGCGCCCGGACACCTGGTGTCACAAAAAGGGGGATACGTTCCGCTACCCGCAGGATTGGGGCAAGATTTGCCCCTGGTTGAGGGGCAGCCTCAACGATTTCGTCCGGATCCTTGAGTCGGGCGGGACGCTGTCCTGGAAATACGAGGGGACGCCCTACGAGAAAGTCATAGATCCCGACGGCGTCACGACGGAATACGTGCGATGTCCGGATCCGACCGCGAATCTGGTCGTCAAGATCATCAGGACCCGGGTCGAACCCCCCAAGCCCAAACAATAACAGATTTTTCGGGCCCGAACCCGTTTTTTTTAAGAATCTCTCGGAAGGGCGTATTCCGATCGAAGACTGCTCCCTTTTTGTCTTGACAGGCCGATGGGGCGGATGGTATCAATGGGCGTAGCGAGGAGAAGGAAATCCGGCCGCGCAGGAGAGAGGAGTGTTTGATAAGACCCATAGCGAGATCGTCAGCCATATCGTCGATGTCTTCATGCGGGAGTTCGGGAGCCGGGAGGGGATGGTCTTGGTCCGGACGCCGGGCCGGGTCAACCTCATCGGCGAGCATACGGACTACAACGAGGGCTATGTCTTTCCGACCACCATAAACCGGGCCGTCTATATCGCCCTGCGGCCGAGGGAAGACCGCGGCTGTGCCTATTATTCGCTCAACTTCCAGGAGAAAACGTCCTGGGAACTCACGGACATCCGGCGGACCGAGGGGCGCCACTGGTCCAATTACCTCAAGGGCGTCATGAAGGTCCTTGGCGAGGCCGGGGTCGATTTCAAGGGGAGCGAGGGCGTCGTCTACGGCGACGTCCCGATTGCCTCGGGGCTCAGCTCCTCGGCGGCCATCGAGGTCGCCGCCGCCTTCGGCCTGGATAGAGCTTTCGGGCTCGGGCTCGACCCGGCCCGGATGAGCCTGCTGGCCCAGAAGGCCGAGAACGCTTTCGTCGGCGTCAACTGCGGGATCATGGATCAATTCGTCTGCCGGCTGGGGCGGAAAAACCACGCCCTATTCCTGGACTGCCGGAGCCTGGCTTATGAGAATGTGCCCCTCCGCCTGGCCAAACACGGACTGCTGATCGTGGACACCAAGGTTAAACGCGAGCTGGCCCAGTCCGCTTACAACCAAAGGCGGTCCGAATGCGACGAAGCCGTCCGTTTCTTCCAGAGCAAGGTTCCCTCGGTCAAAGCCCTCCGCGACGTCGATCCGGAGATGTTCGGCAGATACCGCGACGGCCTTCCCGAGACGGTCCGGCGGCGGGCGGCCCATGTCGTCTCCGAGGACGACCGGGTCCTCGAAGCCGTCAAGGCCCTCAAGGCCGACGACCTGGAAAAGGTGGGGGGGCTGTTCTTCGAATCCCACCGGAGCCTCAAGGAGGACTACGAGGTCAGCGTCGCCGAGCTCGACTTCGTGGTCGAGACGGCCCGGGCCTCCGGCGCGAGCGGGGCCCGGCTGACCGGGGCGGGCTTCGGCGGCTGCGCCGTGGTCTTGGCCCGCAAGGATATCCTGGACGGGCTGAGCCAGGACATCGAGGTCCACTACGTCCGTAAGTTCGGAAAAGCGCCCGGAATCATCGTCCTGGCCGAGAATTTCGAGACGGAAGTCCTCGCTGTCTGATACCCGTCGGTTCCCCCCGTCGGATAATCCGCCGTGGCCCCCCTCCGCTATGGAAACTTGAGAGCGGCTGCCTCGCCGCAAGGACGGAGAACTTGGGGCTTGACAAATCGGAGTTTAAACTATACTATAACTATAGCAATTATAGGAAATAGAGAAATCAGAATGAAAACTCGAAATAAATTTCTCTCGGCCGGCCTGGGTTTTGCCTTGATGATCACCGGGGTGTTCGGGCCGGGCCGGGCTCAGGCGGTCGACAAGGTTCTGTCCGTCTCTCCGGCCGCCCTCAAGCCGGCGGATTTTAAAAACGAGGCCCTGCCCTGGGTGTCCAACGCGGACGCCTTTTATTTCGCCAATAACCTGTCGGCCCCGGTCAATTCTTACGCCTACGTTCCCTTGAACCTGCCCCAGGGAGCCCGTATCAAAAGTATGACCGTCCATTACACGGACAACGCCTGCGGCGTCAACCAGGAGTTGGTGGTGACCCTGATGCGCCATGATCTGGCGACCGGCAAGACCCAGGCCATGGCCTGGACCACGACCGAGGGCGTTCCCTGCATCATCGACCGCCGCCTCGTCGAAGACAAGACTGTGACCAACTCCGTCGTCAACAACGCCCGGTATTCGTATGCCCTCTATGTCATTTTTTACGACGGGATCGACCGGTTCCGCTTCCACGGCGCCGTGATCGTTTACCAGTGATGTCATCGTTCGGCGAGTCGATGATGATGGCCTGCCCCAGGAAAGCCCTTTCCATCCTTGTCGGAACGCTCCTTCTGTCCGCCGCCGTCCCGTGCGGTTTGGGCGCGGCGGCCGGGCTTCAGGTCCTGTCCGTATCGCCGGCCGCCCTCAGGCCGGCCTCCCGCGCCGATGCCGACTTGGAGTGGTTTGGGTCCCAGAAGGAATTCTATTTCCACAACATCGATTTCGACAATCGCTACGATCGGGAATGCTTTGCGCCGCTTTATCTTCCCCACCGGGCGCGGATCAAGTCCCTGTTCGTAACCTATATGGACCGCGGCTGCGCCCAGGCCCAGGATATTTGGGTCACTCTGGTCCGTCACAACCTGTCGAGCGGGCTGGTCCAGAAAATGGCCGAAGTCTCCAGCCGGGGTCTCGAGATCGATCCCGCGCGCAAAACGCTCGAGGACGCGACGATCGACCACGGCCTCGTCGACAACCGCCTCTACTCCTACAGCCTCATCGTCAAGTTCAATTACATCAAGCGCGACCGGGTCCGCTTCCACGGCGCCAAGATCCTCTACGAATAATCGTTTTCTTTTTCCCCGATTGCCGCGTTCGGCCGGATTGGTTTATGATGCCCCTGACATGGAAACGGCGGGTCTGTACATCCACTTTCCGTTCTGCCGAAGCAAGTGCCCTTACTGCCATTTCGCCAGCGGTCGCTGGGACGAGGCGAAGGCCCGCGCCTGGCGGGACGGAATCGCCAGGGAAGCGGGCCTCTACGGCGGATTGGATTTGAAGTTCGATTCGCTCTATCTGGGGGGAGGCACACCGTCCTTGTTGAGTGCGGACGATGTCGCCGGGCTGGCCGGAATTCTCAAAGCCGCCCTGAGGACGGAGTTTCGGGAATTCACGCTCGAGGCCAATCCGGGCCGGCTCGATCCTCTCGTCCTGCGGGGCTGGAAAACCGCCGGAGTCACCAGGCTCAGCCTCGGTGTCCAGTCCTTCGATGACCGAGTCCTCAAAATTTTGGGCCGGGAGCATTCGTCCGCCGAGTCCATCCGATTCTATCAGGCCTGCCGCGAGGCCGGCTTCGACAACGTCAACCTCGACTTCATGATCGGCGTCCCGGGGGAGGGAGCGGGCCGGGCGGCCGAAATCCTGGAACGGATCGGCCGCCTTGCGCCCGACCATGTCTCCGTCTATATTCTCGAGGAGGTCGAGGGGCTTCCCTTCGACGCCGTAATGCGCGGGAATCCGCCCGACGATGACGCGGTCGCGGCCGCCTTTGAGGAGATCGGACGAGGCTTGGCCCGGCTCGGGTACGAGCATTATGAGATCTCCAATTTCTGCCGGCCCGGCCGGCCTTGCCTCCACAACCTCAAGTATTGGCGGTATGAGCCGTTTCTCGGGCTCGGCCCTTCGGCTTGCTCTCACCTCGGCAATAGTCGATGGTGCAACCGGGCGGATCTCGATCGCTGGGAGCGGGCCCTGGCCGACGATGATGATCCGAAGGATGAAGTCCTGAGCCTCGATCCCGGCCGCCAAGCCGCTGAGGCCGTCATTTTCGGGCTCAGGCTTAAGGAGGGGATTCGGCCATCGGATATCCGGGAACGATTCGGCATTGATATCCTTGAACGCTACCGGGAAACGATCGGGGAGCTGGCGGGCGAGGGATGGCTTAAGCTCGAGGTAGATCGCATCTCGATCTCCGAAGAACGCAGGCTCCTTTCCAACCGAGTTTTTTCCGCATTTGTTTGAATCAAAGAGGTGAAGGGCTGGCTGGCCGCCGACTATCTCGACAACTGGGCTTCGGTCGACGTCCTCTGCCCCGACGCGGTAGGGGCTCTTATCGTCACTTACCCAGAGCTGGTGAAGGACATCAAAGCCTGGGCCGTCCATCCCAATCTCTGGGTCCGGCGGGCCTCCCTCGAGGCTTTCCTGCTCGAGCACGGGCCCCGGATTCCCCGGACGACCCTTCGCTACGCCATCGAGCGATTTCCTCCGGATAAGCGCCACGCCCTCCTCCTGAAAACCAAAAAATAGCCGGCCTGCGGCGCGATTGTTCCTGAATCGCTTTTTTGTTATAGTCAAACCCTCGACTCCCCGGCCTGAAGGCCGGGGCTTGGTCAGGGTTGACCCTGAGCCGCGCTTCTTGTCCCCGCCTTGAAAGGCTGGGCTTAGCGCTGGCGAAGGGTGAATCTTCCTATGTTTGCAGGAGGTCTTATGAAACGAAAGCTTGCTATCATCTTTTTTGCGTTTATGGTCCTGATGGGCGCGGCCTTGGCTCAAGCCCCGGCCCCGGCCTCGGATACGCGGCTCCTTCGCTTTCCGACCGTGTCCGCGGATCAGATCGCTTTCAGCTATGCCGGGGACCTCTATGCCGTTCCCCTGGCCGGCGGGGTCGCCCGCAAGATCACCAGCCACCCCGGCTATGAGGCGTTCGCCCGCTTTTCCCCGGACGGGAAATGGATCGCTTTCACCGGAGAATACGACGGGAACCGGGAAGTCTACCTCATTCCGGCCGGCGGCGGCGTTCCCAAACGGCTGACCTTCACTCCCGTCCTGACCCGGGACGACATCTCGGACCGGATGGGCCCCAACAACCTCGTCATGGGCTGGACCCACGATTCGAAAAAGGTCGTCTTCCGCTCCCGGATGAGGGAATGGAACGACTTCAACGGCCAGCTCTATCTCGTCCCGGTCGAGGGCGGAACGCCCGAGCAGATTCCCCTGCCGCGGGGCGGTTTCTGTTCCTTCGCCCCCGACGACGCCAAGCTCGCCTACAACCGCATCTTCCGGGAGTTCCGGACCTGGAAACGCTACCGGGGCGGCATGGCCGACGATGTCTGGATCTACGATTTCAAGACCCGAGCCGTCGAGAACATCACCGATAATCCCGCCCTCGACATCATCCCGATGTGGTCGGGGAACAGGATCTATTTCCTGTCCGACCGGGACGAGGCGCGGCGGATGAACCTCTATGTCTGCGACCTGGCCGCGAAAGCGACCAGGAAGCTGACGAGTTTCACGGACTTCGACATCAAGTTTCCCTCGCTCGGGCCCAAGTCGATCGTATTCGAGAACGGCGGTTTCATCCACCGTTTCGACCTGGCCGCCGAGACAACCGAAAAGGTCCCGGTCGTCATCGCCGACGATATGCTGACGGGCAGGACCAGACTCCTCAAGGTCGGCGACCGGGTCACCAACTTTGAGATCGCGCCCGACGGCAAGCGCGCCCTGTTCGGCGCCCGGGGCGACATCTTCACCGTTCCGGCCAAGTTCGGGAATACCCGGAACCTGACGGCGACGCCGGGCGTCCACGAGCGCAACTCCAAGTGGTCGCCGGACGGGAAATGGATCGCTTATCTCTCGGACCGGAGCGGCGGCGACGAGGTCTGGATCATGCCCCAGGACGGCTCCGGCCCCGCTCAGCAGCTCACCACGAACGCCGATACCTACAAATATCAGATCTTCTGGTCGCCCGACGGCAAGAAAATCCTTTGGGCCGACAAGAAGCTCCGGCTCCTATATGTCGACGTCCAGACCAAGCAGGTCGTCGAGGTCGATAAGGCCGAGCGCTGGGAATTCAACGACTATGCCTGGTCCCCGGACAGCCGCTGGATCGTCTACACCCGGCCCATGCCCGAGCCGATGAACAGGATCTATCTCTACGCCCTCGACTCCAAGGAGAAGATCGAGGCGACCGACGGCTGGTACAATTCCGGGAGCCCGGCTTTCTCCTCGGACGGCAAGTACGTTGTGTTCATTTCCGACCGCGATTTCAATCCCATCTTCAGCCAGACCGAATGGAACCACGCCTATCGCTCCATGTCCCGGGTTTATCTTTTGTCTCTGGCCAAAGAAACCAAATCGCCCTTCGATCCCAAGAGCGACGAGACGGCCGTAAAGAAGGAAGAGCCGGCTAAGGCCGGGAAGGACGCCTCCAAGGATAAGGACAAGAAAAAAGAAGAAGCGGCCCCGCCGGCCGTCACGGTCAAGGTCGACGGCGCCGGGCTCAGGAACCGGATCATCGCCCTGCCGATCGAAGTGGCGAACTACGGACAGGTCAACGCCGTCGGCGACACGGTCTACTACCTCAAGCGGGGCGACCGCGACACGGCCCTTTCTCTCAAGATGTACAGCCTGGCCGACCTCAAGGAGACCGACCTGGGCGCGGTCGACGGCTACGAAATTACGGCCGACCTCAAAAAAATGCTGGTCGCCAAGGACCGGAGCTACGCCATCATCGATCTGCCCAAGGGCCCGGTCAAGTTCGACGAGAAGCTCGACCTGGGCGGCTTGGAAGTCGCCCTGGACCTCCGCCAGGAATGGGCCCAGATTTTCCAGGAGTGCTGGCGGCAGATGAAATATTTCTTCTATGACCCGAACATGCACGGCGTGGACTGGGACGCCCTGCGCATCCGCTACGAGCCCCTGGCCAATGCCGCCAACCACCGGGCCGACCTGACCTTCGTGATCGGGGAGCTCATCGGGGAGCTCAGCGCCGGACACACCTATGTCGGCGGCGGGGACATGCCCCGCCCGCCCAGGATCGCGACCGGAATGCTGGGCGCCCGGCTCGAGCGGGATGCCAAGACGGGATTCTACCGGATCGCCCGCATCCTCAAGGGCGCCAATTGGGATTCCGCCCTCCGCTCTCCGCTGACCGAAGTCGGCGTCGACGTCAAGGAAGGAGAGTACCTGATCGCCGTCAACGGGAAATCCGTCAGCGCGATGACGGACGTCTATGAGGCCCTCGTCAATACGGCGGGGCGCCAGGTCAAGCTCAAGGTCAACGCCCTTCCCGAGGAGAAGGGGAGCCGCGAACTGGTCATCGTCCCGATCGAGACCGAGAACGACCTCTACTACGAGGATTGGATCCTGGCCAACACCGAGAAAGTCGAGAAGGCCGCCGGAGGACTGGTCGGTTACATCCATGTCCCCGACATGGGCGTGGGCGGGCTTAACGAGTTCGTCCGCCATTTCTATCCCCAGCTCCGCAAGAAGGCCTTGATCATCGACGTCCGCGGGAACGGCGGCGGCAACGTCTCGCCCATGCTCCTCGAGAGGCTGCGGCGCGAGATGGTCATGGTCGAAATGGCCCGGAACACGATCCCCGGCCCGGACCCGGCCGACCTTCTGGTCGGTCCCAAGGTTTGTCTGATCGACGAGTTCTCGGCTTCGGACGGGGATATCTTTCCTTTCCGTTTTAAGGCGATGGGCTTGGGTAAGCTCATCGGAAAGAGGACCTGGGGGGGCGTCGTCGGGATCCGGGGAAGCCTGCCTCTCCTCGACGGCGGGGTCCTCAATAAGCCCGAATTCGCCCCTTACAGCAAGGACGGAAAGGACTGGGTGATCGAAGGGCGCGGCGTCGAGCCCGATATCCGGGTCGACAACGATCCGGCCAGGGAATACGCCGGGATCGACGAGCAGCTGGCCAGGGCTCTCGAGGTCATCCTCGAGGAGCTCAAGACCAAAGGCCGGGACATTCCGCCCATCCCGCCCTTCCCCAAGAAGGACAAGTAACGGTCAGGCGGACATGGCCGATAAAATCAAAGTCAGTTGCCTCCAGTGCGGCGCGACCAACAACTACCCGGCCGGCGTCCTGGGCAAGCAGATCGTCTGTGGCCGATGTAAAACGCCCTTGCCCGTTCCGGGGGCCGTCCTGGAACTTAAAGCGGACCGGCTGTTCGTCCTTGTCAACAGCGCCCGGCTGCCCGTCCTTCTGGATTTCAGCTCCGAGACCTGCGGGCCCTGCCATATGATGGCCCCTATCCTGGAGCGGCTGGCCCAGCGCCGGGCGGGGGAGATCATGGTCGTCAAGGTCGACATCGACCGGAATCCCGAGCTGGCCGCCAGCTTCGGCATCAAGGCCGTCCCAACCTTCATCATCTTCCATAAACAGACCGAGCGGGGCAGGGCGACCGGGGCCATGTCCGAGGCGGATTTCTCTCTCTGGGTGGCCAGCCGGAGCTGAGCGGAGAGGCCGGGCGTCAAGGGGAAAGGACGAAGAGCGCGCCGTGACGCTGAGAGATTTCGCCGTCAAGCTCATTTGGGGGAACCGGCTCTATTCTCTGTTCATGGCCCCCTTCGATCGGTATACCGTCGAGGTCAAGCCGTCTTCGTCCTTCCCGACGGACGCGATCGCGCTCAACAAGCTCTGCCGCTTGGCCGACTGCCGGAACCCCTCCTGGGCCCGAGGATTCTCGGACCTGCTCTTTCCCTCAACCGAGAATATTTTCCATCGCAAGATCTGGGAATTCAACCAGATCATCCACGGTTTAAGGACATTGCGCAGGCTTTCTCCGGACGCCGTCGCCTTGGGCATCGGCTGCGGGCATGAGGAGCTCATGTATTTTCTGGCGACCAGGCTCAAGATGGTTTATGCGATCGACCTGTACAGGGGAGGCTACCTCGGCGGCGAGGGCGTCACGGACGTCCTCGACCATCCGGATAAATACGCCCCCTTCCGGTATCCGGAGGACCGTCTCCGGGTTCTGAGAATGGACGCCAAGGATCTGTCTTTCGAGGACGGGACGTTCGATATCGTTTTCTCCCTGTCCGCGCTGGAGCACCTCGGCCGGAAGGCGGACAAACTGCGGGCCTTGCGGGAGATGAACCGGGTCCTGAAGCCAGGCGGAGTCGCGGCCCTGACGACGGAGCTGATCGTGAACCGCCTGGGCTGGAGGCGGGATTTTTTCAGGATCCGAGACCTGACCGAGCTCATCGAGGAGGCCGGGTTCGCCCTGAGCGGGCCCCTCGACCTCGCCATCGAAGAGGAATTCGCCTTTCCGCCGGTCGCCTTTCCCCATGAGGTCTTCCGGACTCCCCATGTCGTTGTCCGGCTTTTTCATGCCATTTTTACCTCGCTTTCCCTTTTTCTCGTCAAGCCGGCCGATCCGGCCGGGAAAGCCCAAGCCTTGATCGGCGAGGAAGCCAACGCGCCGACGAAACCCTACATTTACAAAACGGGATGGGACG
>Ga0299912_10001481_pt1 | contig 18925 bp, 22 predicted proteins | sample RVTome_2_FD_207667 | JGI IMG/M metagenome (GOLD analysis project Ga0299912, IMG submission 207667) | Soil microbial communities from uranium-contaminated site in the Upper Colorado River Basin, Wyoming, United States - RVT95D214 (version 2) ... | reverse complement strand
AGGAGGGCATATGTATCATTTTACCAAGGTAGCAGAGATGCTCGCTGAAAAAGGGATGGATACCGTATTAATTATCGGTGGAGGTATTATCCCAGAAGAAGATATTCCATTACTTAAACAGAAAGGAATAAGTGCAGTTTTTGGTCCGGGGACACAGATTGAAGAAGTTTCCAAATTCATTAGAGAAAATGTTAAGCAATAGGGTGTATTCAAATGACGGCAAGATTTTAGGCGACCATGAGCGCACAATTCTGTATTGCTGCCGTTTTTTCAGGTAAACACGTGATGTCATATTCATTCTGCGACAAGGGCGATGATCCAGAGGTGTCTGAACTGGTTAAGAAAGTGGAGCTCGTAGAAGGAAAAGGAAGAGACAAAATTAAGAAAGAAGTGACGCTTCATGATGAGAAACAATACCGTATTGAGGGAGGCGGGGACGAAATGCTGACCCCGGGTGTGGATAAGACCGGGGTGAAGTTTGAGAGTCATGCCTATGACTTTTTGGGAAAGAAAAAGGGGGATAGAGTTATTGACATGATCTTAAATCTGGATAGGCTGGAAAACATCCAAGAACTCACTCGACTATTGAGGAGTTAACTGGGACCAGAAAAGGAGGGGCAAGATGGATACGATATCCTCAAATTCAGAGAAACAAAAGGAATGTTCTTTATCAGTGGCAAACCCAGTCGGAATCCTTATTTTTAAGCCCATATTATCTGCTAACAGATTAAAAGAACTGAAGAATAAGAAGATTGGCTTATTTTGGAACCGCAAAGCGCGAGGTGATGTGGCGCTTAACAGAGTCAAAGAACTACTTTCTGAGCAATTTGATGGGATGGGTTTCGAATGGTTTGAGTTTCCACCCGATTCAGTAGTCCCAAAAGAATGGTCTGACAATTTACAGAAAAGAGGAATAGATGGGGCAGTTGCTTCCACTGGTGATTGAGGGTCTTGCACATCGTGGTTGGTCCGTAACCACATCCGCTTAGAAGAATCAGGTATTCCGACCGTTTCAATTGTCCAAGGGGGGTTTGTTTTAGATGCAAGAGCGACGGGCGTGGCTTTTCAATTTGAGAATCCAGCATTGGCAGTAACACCGCATGTATTCACCAGCCTCAGTGAGTCGCTGACTCGCCAGGCAATCAACGAGATAATTAAGGACATAATTATAGGGTTAACAAGGCCTTTACCAGAGTCTAAGGAAAGAGTGCAAAGAATTAAGACACTTGGATCTACAGAGGAGTATATCGAATTTTCAGGTAGAGACCGTTTTGATTGCTTTGAGAAGATGAACGATAAATTTTTGGACTGGGGATGGAGCGATGGTTTTCCATTAATCCCCCCAGCAGAGGAAGCTGTCGAGGAGATGTTGAAAGGAACAAAACGGCCTCCCAATGAAATTGTTATAGAACATTTCATTCCTGGGATGGCTTTGGCTACCGTTAAAAACATTGCTATCAATGCCGTGATGGCAGGGTGCAAGCCAGATTTTCTCCCTGTCGTAATTACGGCTTTGGAGGCGATGCATGGTCCAGACATTAATTTGCAAGTAATGGCAATGTCGACGGGTCCTCATGCACCGATGTTTATTGTAAATGGCCCTATAGCCAAAAAGTTGCAAATTAATTCTAAATTATGTGCTTTAGGACCGGCGGGGCCTGAGAGATTGTCATTTCCTAATGTTGTGATTGGACGTGCGGTAAGGTTGTGTTTAATGAATATAGGTAATTGTTATCCCGGTATTATGGATATGGATACAATTGGATCACCTACCAAATTCAGTATGGTCCTCGCTGAAAATGAAGAGGCGAACCCTTGGGAGCCATATCATGTAGAGAAAGGGTTTGGATCTGAGGTAAGTACTGTGAGCTGTTCTTACGGTACCTCGCTGACAGAGATGTGTGATCTTGAAAGCAATAGTGCAGGAGGTCTGATGAATACTTTTGCCAGACACATTACAGGAATAGCTGGAATCAGTTTTATGTACTTTAAGCCACTGATTCTCTTGGCTCCTGACCACGCGACAATTCTCGATCGAGATGGTTGGACAAAGAACGATGTACGCCAGTATCTTTATCTTCACTGTAAGATTTCCGCTGAGCAATATAGACGATCAGCATGTGCACCTTTTCCAGTGGAAAGAAAGTGGCTGAAAGCAGCTGACTCTAAGGCTATGGTACCTCTATATAGGAGTCCTGAAGACTTTCAAATTGTCGTTGTAGGAGGGAGGGCAGGGAAAAGTGCAGCGTATACGGGTCATTATACCACAAACCCACATGTCGTAAAAAGTTGAAAACTGATGAGCTGAGTGAAATTCTGGGAGGAGATAACCTAAGAAATGAAAGGAGGGATAAGATTTGAGGGGTTGAAGCAGCGAAATTAGGACAGCGAGGAAGACTTAGTCACAACTATTATCCGGAAACCACAACTTTCATAATTTTATTTAAAGGAGGGAAATACATATGAAAAGTAGACATTGGTTTTATAAGCTGTTGACAGTGGTATGCGTTTTCGCCTGTTTAGGGGTGCCGTACGCTCAAATGGTGCCGAATTTAGAAGCAAGTCCTTTGGTATTGAGAGTTTCATTTATGGGCCCTTCAACGGGGACTACTTCAATGTTTCTTCAAAAGGCCCTCAATGAAGCTGAACAGGTTACAGAGGGCCGGATAAAGGCAGAGGTTTACTGGAGTGAATCATTAATGAAGACTAAGGACACACTAAGAGGTATCCAGAAAGGAATATGTAGCATGGGCTTTATTGGTGCCGCATATTTCCCGGCAGAACTTCCATTGACTAACTCTCACGGATATATTCTTTATGCGCCCAAAGGGAATGATACTAGTTGGATGGCGAGAAAAGCATGGGAGTTTTTGGACAGATCCAAAGATATTAGTGACGAGTTCCAAAAGTGGGGCCAGACTGTTTGGATGGTTTTTCCATACGATAGCTACTGTTTGTTTACAAATAAGAAGATTGTTAAGACATGCGAAGATTTTAAAGGATTAAGGATAAAAATTTCTGCAGAAGGGCAAGCTAAGATGGTTAACGCTATAGGGGGAAATCCTGTTTTTCTAACTACCGGAGATACTTATGCTGCCTTGCAAAAAAGAACTATAGATGGATATATGATCGGTTGGGAGACAGCAAAAAGATATAGCCTACATGAGGTGACAGAATATATCGCTGAGACGGACGCTTTTCTGATGTTTGGCTTTATTACTGTTTCACTTCAAGATCTTGATAGGATGTCTAAAAAAGATAAAGAGTCGTTTTTGGAGGTAGGCAGAAGGTTTTCAGTTCAGTTGGGAGAGGCTTTGAATGATGAAAGGAATAGCATCAAGATCTTTATGGAAAAGAGAGGCATAAATATTACACCGTTTCCAAATGAAGAAAAAATTAAATGGGCGAAGACACCGCAGGTACAAGGGCTTATCAAGAATTGGATTGATGAGCAGAATGCTGCGGGGAGGCCTGGGACCAAGGTCATGGAAACTCTCCTCAATACATTTGAGATACCTAAATGAACGCCGTTTAGATATTCACCTTAATCCGGCGTGGAAACTATAAATCAAGAATCAAGGCAAAAGAAATTTTAGTCTGTAAATAGCCCCTCAATATTAAATATTTTTACAGGGGTGCATTTGAATACGCCATAAAGAAGATTGAGAAATTAAGGACCTAATATACAGATTTCACGCCGGATTCAGGATAATATAAAAAATATGGATGATAGCTGGGATAATTAAGTGCGGAAAGAGAGATGATAATCTGGGCTATCATTAAGGAGGTGAAGAATGCAAAAATTGGGACGGTTAACAGTTCTTCTTAGGCTATTTGAGACGGAGGTATCAAGTTGGACTGTTTTGGTTTCAACGATTCTAATTACCACTGATGTACCGTTAAGATATATTTTTAGGAAGTCCGTTCCGGGGGGTCTCGAATTAAACTGCGTTTTATTAGCTATTATGGTATTTTTTTCTCTTGGTCAAGTACAGGCCAACAAAGAACATATAAGGGTTGATTTTTTTATTGACAGACTGCCACTAAAGTTAAGGGAATATTTGGAAATAGCAGTTCATTTGTTTGCCCTTGCATTTTTTTCCCTGCTGTTTGTGGAATCAATAGAATTTTTTAAAGAATCGTTAGCAGTCAAAGAATATTACGGATCTGCGGTTCGTATTCCAATATATCCTGCTAAAGCTGCAGTCGTAATGGGTTGTGGACTGATAGTAATTGAACTCATTAAAGATATAGCCCAATTAGTAACTCAAATCTATCTCAAATCTATCTCAGGAGAAAGTAAAAAGCCAAAGGAATCAGACATTTTGGTTGATTAGGAGAGTGACTTGACTCATTGTATCAAATCCAAACAAAGCTTGAATAAAAGAATATTTAGATTATGTGGCATAAAAATGTTTTGTTGTTTTTATGATTTAATATGTTCGTACTCTCAATCTCGGGAAGAAATCTGTTAGGGGAAGTGGAGGTAGATATGGAACCTATATCTGTTGGGCTTCTCGCAATTTTGGCATTGTTAATTATGCTATTTCTTGGGGTCCATGTAGCCGTTACAATGGGTTTAATTGGTTTTGTTGGATTTTGGATTATTTCCGGAACTTTTGAAGGAGCAAGGTCTTTCGCTATAAGCACAGCATATTCAGTTACCTCATCATCTGATTTTGCTATTATACCACTATTTATGCTATTGGGGGCAGCTATCCTTGAAAGTGGAATGGCCTCTGGGATTTATGAGACTGTATATAGGTGGGTCTCAGCAATACCTGCAGCTTTGGCAATAGCAACTACCATCGCGGTAGCAATCTTTAGTGCAGTAAGTGGATCCAGTTTAGCATGTGCAGTAACTTTTTCAAAAGTTAGTATTCCCGAAATGGTGAAAAGAGGATATGAAAAAGGGTTTGCTGCTGGACTAGTAGCAGCAGCGTCAACTCAAGACGCACTGATACCTCCAAGCGGTCTTTTAGTTTTATATGCAATTATTACAGACCAATCAATTGGAAAATGCCTCATGGCCGGTTTCATACCTGGAATACTCTCCATCCTATTATACATTGGGCTAATACTCATTCTAAAAAAAATTAAACCCCTTTGGTTCGGAACAAGTTCATCTTTTAGTATTAAAGAAAAACTTGAAGTTCTAAAAGGATCATGGCAGATACCTCTACTTGCTGTGCTTGTTTTGGGCGCCATTTATACAGGGGTAACCACTGCTACCGAGGCAGCTGGTGTTGGAGCATTTCTATCTATAGTATTTGGGATTCTTATGGTTGGTTTGAGAAGAATGAAAATCCGCGATAGCTTAAGAACTACAGTAACATCGTCAGGTATGATATTTGCCATTTTGATGGGAGCCTTTATATTTGGTAATTTTTTGGCTGTTACTCGCATTCCAGCTAAATTGGCTGAGTTTGTAGTAGCGGCTGGACTAAGTAAGTGGACAATATTTTTTATAATTATGGTACTTTATACCATATTAGGTATGATTATGAGTACTACTGCTTTTCTTGTATCGACTATGCCGATTATCTTTCCAATCACTCTATCTTTAGGCTTTGACCCCATATGGTTTGCTGTAGTTACTGTAAAAATGTGTGGTATTGGGATGCTTACACCGCCTGTGGGTCTCGCTGTATATGCAACAAAAGGCGCAGTTGGCGAATCGATTAAGCTAAGTAAAATATTTAAAGGAGCAAGTCCTTTTTTGATTCCAGACTATATTTGTTTGATTTTGATATGTTTCTTCCCTGATATAGTGTTATTCTTACCCAATAGAATGATAGGGTGATATTTATGCTATGAAGATAGAGATAAAAAGTACGTTATGGAGGGTCTAATATGAATACAGTGTACCATGTACTAAGCCCGTTAGGTGAACGTGTTGGGGAGCAAGAATCGATTGTTTGTCGCATCCCAGACCTGAGTGGGAAAACAGTGTGTGAAGTGTGGAATGGAGGATTCAGAGGTGATGTGCTGTTTCCAGTGCTTCGCGAGCTAATACAAGAGCGTTATTCGAATGTGAAGTTCGTCCCGTACAATGAGCTTCCCAATTTTGTGGTTTGGGAAAACATAGAGGGGAAATGTGGGAGCCTCAAAGAAGCAATAATCCGAAGGGGCTGTGATGTTGTTATAGCTGGTGTTGGCGGCTGAGGAACTTGCACGCCCGCAGTTGCGCGGGCAGTTGTGTCGGCGGAGGAAGTAGGTGTTCCGGGTGTAGCAGTGGTTGTTTCAATGTTTGAGCAGCTGTACCGTTATGTAGCTTCAAGCTATGGGAGAGCCGCAGCAAAAATAGCAGTCTGGCCTGATACAATTGATAACCTCAGTAAGGCCATGATAAAGGAGACCGCCAAGAAAATAGTCTTGGACCGAATAATCGAAGGATTGACCAAAGGAGACCCGGTAGGCGGTCCGGGTGTGGAGGGTAACGTACAAGATGAGAAAGAGATTGTATGCACAGGGACTTTTGAACAAACAAACGACACCTTCTACGATAAGGGATGGACGGATGGTTTGCCTATAGTACCCCCTACCAAAGAAGCTGTTGAAGAGATGTTGACATGGATAAATCTGCCCCCTAATGAGGAGATAGGCATACTTCCGGTGGCAAATCAAAGAGCTACCCCTTGGAACATTGCTGTTAATGCGGTAATGGCAGGGTGTCGACCCGAGTATATGCCAGTGTTGATTGCAGCTGTCCAGGCCATAGCGGAGCCTACATACCAGCTAAAAGGCATGGGGACAACCGGTAGTGCTAAACCGTTTTTTGTTATAAATGGACCGATTATTAAGCAGTTGGATTTGAATTACGGGACAGGACTCATTGCCCCTGGGAGAAAGTCAAACTCTACGATTGGGCGTGCCCTCCACCTTATAATAAGAAATATAGGCGGGTTTAAGGAGGGAATTACTTGGATGGGGACTTTTGGCTGGCCAGGTAATTGTTTTGTTATGGCTGAAGATGAAGATGCAAGTCCTTGGAACCCTTACCACGTAGACCGAGGTTTTAGCAGGGGAACAAGTACTGTTACGGCTAGTATGATGATGGGCGCTAGCAACCAGTTCATGACTGCTGGAGAAACATCTCAGCTACACCTTGAAGGCATAATTCATTTCATGAAGAGGATATTTTATAACAGCCATTTCTGGTTTTCTCCTCCGTCGAAAAGGATGACCTTGTTCATCACTCCGCCAAACGCAGCAGCTATTGCAAAAGACGGATACTCGAAAGAAAGCCTAAAAGAATACATAATAAAAAATACAAAGCTTCCGATAGCTGAAATAAATAAAGAATTTAATTTCACGATGAAGCAGGTTGAGCCTTGGACAGTGCACTATTGGGCAGGAAAGGGTTCAATACCGAAGGAGTGGGATCAGGGACCCGATGATGAGATTCCCATCATAGAAGGCACGGACTTGATTGACCTTTTTGTATGTGGCAGTCGTGGAAGAAACCGCAACCTAATATTCCGCACTTGTTATTGCGAATCTGCCACGAAGGAAATAAAACTACCGGGAAACTGGGAGCAACGTCTGGCTAACCTACATAAATAGTTTTGGAATTGCCATTGAGGGTGTGCCATTCTTAAAGAAGGTTGTAATTCTTTTTAAATTGTTTCTTTTCCTGATTTACGAGGTGAGACAAATCAACGAAATAACAGCAGCTACGCATTTCGTTGTTAAAAAAGGAGGTAGAAAGGAGGTAACTATCATGAAAGCAATGAAAGGATTTAGGTGGTCTGTATTGTTTAGTTTCATCGTCGTATTGATACTATCAGCATATGGAGGAATCAGTTCTTCGGCCGAGAAATTTCCCTCTAGGGAGATCATCATTGTTGTTCCATATGCAGCAGGCGGCGTCACTGACTTGTCAACCAGGGCTCTGGCTGAGTATCTCAAGAAGGAACTCGGTGTCCCCGTAGTCGTTGAGAACCGTCCCGAGGCTGCAAGCGTCAAAGGTATTGTGGATGTTTACAAAGCAAAGCCGGACGGTTATATGCTGCTGGCTAACACAATTGCCCGCTTTGCTCAGATGGAAGTTGCCTACAAAACTCCATACAAAATTTTAGACATGACGTACCTTGCAGCGTTCGTAGGATCACCAATGTATGTTGTTGTGAGAGAGGATTCACCCTATAGAAAACTGCAAGACCTTGCCGAAGCTTCTAAGAAAAAGTCACTAAATTGCAGCATTACAGGCGTGGGAGGAATTACCCATCTCGGTGCGATGGTGCTCAAAAAGAAAGTAGGCGTCGATCTTGAGGTGGTGCCTTTTAAAGGTAGTGCACCGGCTATCATGGCTCTGCTGGGTGGAAATGTCGATCTGACAACCTTGGACGAGCTTACCGTGCTACTACATAAAGAGAAAGTACGTATCTTGGCAATCTTCTCTGATAAACGTTCCGAAAAATGTCCTGATGTGCGCACCTTTAAGGAGCTTGGATACGATGTCCCGGCCCCAAATCCAGCTACAGGAATCTGTGGGCCTCCTGGCTTGCCCGGGGAGATCAGCAAAATCCTCTCAGACGGATTGGTCAAAGCCATCAAAAACCCAGAGTTTATCGCTAAGAGTGAGAAAACGGGAAATACCCCCATTTACCTATCAGGACCGGAGTTCCGCATTGCGGCTGAGACCTCTTACAAGTTAATGGAAGAATACAAGGATATATTGGTGGAAAAAAAGTAGTTTATATCAGTACTGTCCAAAATAACCTAAATTTTAGATGTACCACTTGAAATTATTAGATTTTTGGACAAGTTTTGTGTGTTTTCAAAACCAGGTTCCGGTTCTGCTTTTTTAGTTGTTTCATTTTGCTGTCCAAAATATAGGTTTTTTAAAAATCTAATTTGGACAAGAGTGAGTTTATATATATTCTAACCTGGCATGGTTGGAACCAAACAATAAGGTGTCAAGGTGAGTAGGGCGAGAGTGAAAGAGATCTGTTAACTTCCCCTATGGGCACGATCAATATGGATACGAAGGCGGAGTTGATTTGTGCTTCGGTTCCTATCGGTTTGTGGCATCTGAAGGAGGGTTTGATGCAACGGTTGGAGGGAAGGAGGGTTCCTTACAAAAATGTTTTGTATGAATATGGGGAATCCTTTAAACTAATCACACTGGGATCTTTAAAAATAACAACTATAATATATCCCAATATGGGAAATAAAATTGAAATCCTTTCCTGCTTGCTTAAAAAGGCCCCAGAGATACTGATCACGTTGTCTGGAGGGGCCTTGGCTTGATAGTGATTCGAACAGATGGCAAATAGGGAATCGGTTGTTTACATCGCGGTATTTTTTATTGGACTTGTTTTTTCCATCGAGTCATTGCGCCTTGGGCTTGGGAGTGCCCGACATCCAGGATCAGGATTTCTGCCTTTCTTTATTGGAGTGGCCCTTAGCATCATTGCCCTTTATTCCCTTCTCAAGAACTTCTTGACAGCCAAAGGAGAGAGAGGTAGGGACATGGAGAAATTCTTCGGTGGGTTCGCGGTCAATGTTGGAAAAATCGTAGCTGCCCTGACTCTTTATGTTCTCATGCTTCTATGGTTTGGCTACATATTGAGTACCATTATACTATTTATCATGCTATTTAGAGTAGGAGGCTTCCGTAGATGGGCCTTTATTTTATTGTATTCTTTCCTTACCACATCCATAAGCTACTTGGTTTTTAGTTCCTGGCTGAAATTGAGATTCCCTAAAGGGTTTTTAGGATTCTAAGGTGTTATGGAATTAATTCAAGGCTTCGAGGTTGCCTTTCAGTTTTCAAACCTGTTCGCATGTTTCATTGGTGTATTAATAGGAACACTCGTTGGTGTACTTCCCGGCATTGGACCGACCGCTGCCATTGCCATGCTGCTTCCCATTACTTTCAATATTACTCCAGTGGCCGCAATCGTTATGCTGGCTGGAATTTACTATGGGGCTATGTATGGCGGATCTACGACCTCTATTCTAGTCAATATTCCCGGGGAAGCTGCCTCGGTGATCACCACACTGGATGGATACCAGATGGCCTTACAGGGAAGAGCAGGTCCTGCTTTAGGGATTGCAGCCTTTGGCTCTTTAATTGGGGGAACCATCAGTATCATAGGACTTCAATTAATTGCTGTACCTTTAGCGAAGGTGGCGATCAAATTCGGGCCGCCTGAATATTTCTCTCTTATGTGCCTCGGACTTATCATCTTAGTTACCCTTACCGGTCGCTCTGTAACAAAGGGTATTATAATGGGCCTCCTTGGTATGGCCTTGAGTTTTATCGGATTGGATACAATTTCAGGGTTACCGAGATTTAACTTCGGAATCATGCAGTTCATGGATGGGATTAATATCGTTCCATTGGTTATGGGTCTTTTCGGTATTGGAGAGGTGCTCATAAATATCGAGAAGGGTGAAGAACAAGGTAAGATTATGAAGACGTCCTTCAAGGGGCTGCTTCCGAGTCTAAGGGACTGGAAGGATTCGATCGTTGCCATTTTGCAGGGATCTGTTGTCGGATTTTTTTTGGGTGTACTTCCTGGAGGGGGGGCTCTCATTTCATCCTTCGTTTCTTACTGGGTCCAGAGAAAAATTTCGAAGCACCCTGAGAAATTGGGAACGGGGGCTATCGAAGGCGTGGCTGCCCCGGAATCTGCCAACAACTCTGCTGTTGGAGGAAGTTTTATTCCTTTAATGGTCCTTGGGATCCCAACAAACGCTGTCATTGCCATTCTCATGGGGGCTTTAATCATCCATGGGGTTATGCCAGGTCCGAATCTCATGGAGAAATACCCTGATGTTTTTTGGGGATTTGTTGCGAGTATGTATCTTGGCAATGTGATGCTCCTATTTCTAAATCTCCCATTGATCCCAATATGGATTCAGATATTGAAAGTGCCCTACCGAATCCTATTCCCATTGATTCTTCTTTTCACCATTATTGGTTCTTATAGTGTTAAGAACAGCCTGTTTGATGTGGCACTGACGATTGTTTTTGGCGTGGTAGGCTATCTCTTAAAAAAGTTCGGTCTTGAGGCCCCCCCTTTAATTATGGCATTTGTCTTAGGGCCAATGTTTGAGGAATCTTTTCGGCAATCCCTAATCCTATCCAGGGGTAGCTTCGGCATTTTCGTATCAAGGCCATATTCTCTTGTCTTTTTACTTTTAGCTATTGTCTTCATGCTGTCTCCCTTCATCCCGTTCATTTACAATATCTTGAGAAGGCGTAACGAACATTGAATTCAGCAGCTGTCGGATATTGATGAAAGAGACCAAAAAATTGGTTGTTATGTTTTTAAGTTTAACAATACAATACATTATCGGTAGATGCCAGGTTATGGAGGGACGTTACAAGAGTTAGCCGGGTTTACTCATCTCATCGGTTGGCCGGATAGATGGCCAGTCCAGGGTGACAGGTCCTGTCCTGATTTCATTTCCCCTCGCTTTGGGGTGGTTACAGTACTTGTTGCTATTGATTATTGGAAGCGAACAGGAAAAGGTCAATATTTAGATGTTTCAGAATATGAGGACTATATCCATTTCTTAGCTCCTGTGATCCTTGACTATATAACAAACAGAAACATACAGGGGCGTGACGGGAATAAATCTCCTCCTGCCGCACCCCATGGATGTTACCGCTATAAAGGAGACGATAAGTGGTGTGTAATTTCGGTTTTTCAGACGAGGGATGGAATGCTCCTTGTAAAACTATTGGTAGTCCAAAGATAGATAGCGATGAGAAATATAGGACGGTTTTAGGGAGAAAAGAGAATGAGGAAGAATTGGATAAGCTTATTGAGCAATGGACAGTCAATTACACCCGCGAGGAAGTCGTGACTATTCTTCAGGGGATAGGGGTAGCAGCAGGTATGGTATAAACTGCGGAGGATGTACTTGAAAATTGCCCCCAGTTAAAGCATCGTCATTATTTTCGGACGCTCAACCACCCTGAGATAGGAAAGCATATCTATCCTGGCACGAGTTTTATCCTGTCTAAAACCCCAGGTGAACTGAAAATGGCAACCCCATGTTTGGGTCAATACACTGAATATATATGCAAAGCGATTCTTCTACAGCAGAGGAGGGTTGGTATTTAATAGTAGTATGCTCTTAATCTGTTTAGAAACAATAAAAAGATCTAAATGGAAATAGGGATTGTTATGAATCACGCGGCATTGAGACCAGTTGCTATAATCGGAGTAGGAATGAGCCTGTTTAGTAAGTATACCGAAAAAACTCTTGTTAACCTTGGTACAGAGGCGTACTATGAAGCAATCAAGGATGCTGGTATAGTTCCAAAGGGTATCGAGGTGTGCTATTGTGCCAAATTATACTATGATGCGGGGTATATCCAAACAACATGTCTCGGGCAGAGCGATTGCGAGTGATGAATGGATGAAAGATAGTCTCAAGGGGGAAGAGACTTCACTGAGCCAATTCGTTTGTCCAGGTTATGCCAGAGTTATTACAGGGCATGGATGGTTTAAGGATGAGATTAAATATTGTCTTTATGCCAATGGAATGTTGCCAGCCCAATATTCCAAAAATATCGTTGAATTCCCTCGAACTCGATCCGATAACAACTGGGTCTGCGAAATAGAGGATTCGTTTTTACTATTAATTGCTGGTGCTTTTTTGAGTGGTTTCACGTAGTGGTTGTGGGTGAGCCTTCGGTAGAGGCTTCGTATTCAATAGGAGCAGGTCAGGCTGTAACCGTAAAGACAGAGAGATGAATGATGAGGTGCTTAACTTAAAAACAAAACCACAATAAGAGGACAGAGCAGTATTGCTCAAAAAAATCAAGAAGGGAGGAATTCATTATGAAAGGGCGTACCTTAAGTATCGTTGCGTTGGCATTTCTATTCCTTTTGTTAACAATATCTGGTGGCAGGATTTTGCCTATTTCTTCCGAGGCAAGTGCACAAACAAAGATTGAGTTTCCCACTAAGCCAATCGAAATGGTTATCCCCTGGGCACCTGGTGGCGGAACGGACATTATTGGAAGAATGGTTGCACAATCGTTAGAACAGTTTTTACCAACTAAAATTATAGTAGTTAATAAACCCGGTGCGGGGGTGCGTTAGGGGTTCAAGAAGTAGCTTCTATGACTAAGCCGGATGGGTATACGCTATTATTTGCAGGGAACTCGCTAGTCGCCCAAACATACATTACCAAAGGGAGGGTTGACTTTAACCAGTTTGTTTTGCTTGGTGTATTGAACCAGGATTTTCACCTTGTGGGAGTTGCTAAAGGCGCACCATGGGCGACCATCGATGAGTTTGTCAAATATGCAAAAAGTAACCCTGGGAAGATAAGAATGGCGCATGGTGGTGTAGGCTCTGCGCCGCACCTATCAGCTGCGTTGTTTCAAAAAAGAGCAGAGGTAAAATTTCAAGAGATTCCATTTGCAGGTGCCAATCCAATCAATATGGCCCTTATGGGAGGACACATAGAGGCTGGCATGCTTCTAACGGGTGAGACTGCCCCCTTAGTTCAATCCGGAGACCTTCGAATATTAGCAATTGATTCTGAAAACAGACTAAAAGAATACCCTAATACCCCTACCTTTAAAGAAAAGGGAATAGATGTAGGTATATTAATTTGGCGAGGGGTATGGATCCTTAAAGGGACCCCGGAGCCAGTTTTAAAAATAATTGAAGAAGCTATTGGCAAAGTAGGAAATTCGCAGAGTTTCAAGGATATGCTGGTAAAGGCTGGGTTTATACCTGCCAACATATTGGGCAGGACCAAACTTGAAGAGACCATTAAGAAAGAAGATAGGATAAGTGTGGAAGCGCTTAAGGCAATTGGTCAGCTCTAGGTTCGGTTCACACTTATAGGAGTAAAGTTCACGTATGTTGATATCATTGATATGAATAGCGCCAGGAAAATTGTGTTTTCCTGATGGCATTTACTATTTTTATTAAGACCGCACCTGAAAACCCCGTCCTGTGGATGGGGATGAAAAGTGCGTCTGCTGAAAGCAGAAAAAAAGTAAACCAGATGCTGAAACAAGTTCAGCATGACATGACTGTTCGTTTCTGCTCTTTTTGTCATCCCGAACCAGGTCCTGAACTTGATTCAGGATCTATCGATTTCTCGATCTCGGTTTTGGGTTTAAGAATTTAGGTTTTAAAGCCCCGCCCTGTGGGCGGGGTTCTTTACTTGTGGGGGGGAGACTTTCATCATGCTTTTATAAGGGTATCTAAAGCCTCCCCCACATCATGGTTATTTTTGTATTTCGTTGGTGACAATGAAAAGATACGATTTGGTCAGCAGCCTATTTTTGGTGATGTGTGCTATTCTGATCATCATTGGTTCTCTACGTCTCCCAGTGGGTACACCTATAAATTCCGGGCCAGGTTTTTTCCCCCTTCTTATTGGAGTTATGCTGAGCATTTTATCTATTATCCTATTTTTTACTAGCGTTCTCAGGAAGGACCTAAGGGGAAAGAAAATAGTGGATATGACACGTAAGGAACGATGGTATAGAGTTGTTTCTACAATCTCTGTTTTGTTGATCTATACAATCACATTTCGGCGACTCGGTTTTTTATTTACTACCTTTCTGCTGATGGCTTTTTTATTCAAGGGCATCGGTAAACTGAACTGGAAGGTTTCTATAGGAGGCGCACTCTTAACCTCTTTCTTTTCCTACATACTTTTCAAGGTATGGCTGAAGGTTGAATTTCCTGCTGGACTATTGGGAATGTAGCAATGGATTTCATGCAGAACATTATATTGGGTTTTTCTGTTGTATTCGATCCAATGAACCTAATATTTTGCTTCTTAGGAGTTCTCATTGGAACCCTTGTCGGGGTTCTCCCCGGCCTCGGGCCAACTGCTGCCATTTCCCTTCTTTTGCCTTCAACCTTCTACCTAGGTCCCACCCCCGCCATTATTATGTTATCAGGAATCTATTACGGAGCGATGTATGGGGGTTCCACAACTTCTATTCTTGTTAATATTCCAGGGGAAGCGGCTGCAGCAGTCACATGTCTGGATGGTTACCAGATGGCCCGGCAAGGGAGGGCCGGACCAGCACTGGGCATTAGTGCCTTTGGATCCTTTATTGCTGGCACGCTCAGTGTTCTTGCCCTCAGCGTTATTGCTCCGCCCGTTTCCAAATTTGCGCTCAAATTTGGTCCACCAGAGTATTTTGCCGTGGTCTTCTGCGGACTCTCTTTACTGACCTACCTCGGAAGTGGCTCCAAACTCAAGGCAATGATCATGGCCTTAGTAGGGCTTTTTCTCGGGACAGTCGGTACCGATTTTATCACCGGCGAATATCGCTTCACCTTTGGAAACCTGACCATCACAGATGGCATCGGTATCGTGCCCGTGGTGATGGGGCTCTTCGGAGTTGCAGAAGTGCTGGATAACCTTGAAAAAAGTATTAAATTGGATATCTTCAAGACCACTATTTCTCAATTTTTTCCCAACCTTAAAGATTGGAAGGCCTCCATAGGGCCTATCTGGCGTGGTTCAATTGTTGGATTTTTCCTGGGGATCTTGCCTGGGGGAGGCGCGGTTGTTTCTTCTTTTGCCTCTTATACTCTGGAAAAAAGACTATCCAAACATCCAGAGAGGTTTGGAAAAGGTGCAATCGAAGGGGTTGCTGGGCCGGAATCGGCCAACAACGCTGCAACTGGCGGGGCGTTTATTCCTCTGCTAACCCTTGGTGTTCCAGCCAATGTCGTCATGGCACTGGTACTTGGGGCCCTCCTCATACATGGCATTCAACCTGGTCCTCTCCTTGTGAAGCAACACCCCGATCTTTTTTGGGGGGTGGTAATGAGTATGTATGTTGGCAATGTGATGCTACTGGTCCTGAACCTTCCCTTGATTCCTGTATGGGTGAAGCTTCTAAAGGTTCCTTACACAGTGTTATTTCCACTGATTCTCCTCCTCTGTGTGATCGGTTCATACAGCTTGAACAATAATTTCGAAGAAATTATTATCATGATTATCTTCGGTGTTTTCGGATACCTGATGAGAAAATTTGGGTATGAGGCTGCACCCTTAGTTTTTGCCTTAGTTTTGAGTACGATCATTGAGAACTCATTTCGGCAATCACTTCTATTGTCCTGGGGAAGTTTTGCAGTTTTTTTTACTCGTCCGATCGCCCTCATCTTTATGATCGTTGGCATCATACTATTTATTCTGCCAATCTTTTCTGTCATCAAGAGAAAAAAGAACTCCAAATCATCAATGGATCAACAGTCAACAGCTTAGATGAGGGGCTGGAGAAGACGTTGATACTTCATCGATTGGGACTGTTTCGGGATTTAGTTTTTAAAACGACAAAAAATTATACCTAAACGTGCATTGAAAAGGCAGTTGGGTATGCTTCACAACCTTTACCAAGCGGGTCTTTTATATGTTTTATAGGTAACACACGACCTAACCTAAGGTGACATCTGGGATACCCTTGGAAAGACAGCAGCAAAACGCTTAAAGGTACCGCTGTAAAGGTTTCCCAGCATACTCAACCGCCTTTTAGGAACGTTTTTATGCAACTGTAAGGTATAGAGTCCTTAATGGTCCTTGTAGGGCAGAAAACGAACAAGATGGTGAACAGAATCGTCGGTGGTTAGCAGTAAAACTTAAAGATATCGAACCGAGACTCAGGAAGATCAAGGAGTATAGGAGGATCTGATGACCAAAGGGAAAGAGTGGCAAAGAGGAGACAGCTTACTTTCTCCTTACAGGGTCTTAGACTTGACTGATGAGAAGGGACTGTTGTGTGGCAAAATCATAGCAGACTTAGGGGCTGACGTAATTAAGATTGAGAAGCCGGGGGGTGATTCGGCACGAAATATCGGGCCTTTTTATCATGATATCCCCGATCCCCAAAAGAGTCTTTCCTGGTTTGCCTTTAATACCAATAAAAGGGGCATAACGTTGAATATTGAGACTACTGATGGAAAAGAAATATTCAAAAGATTGGTTAAGAGTACCGACATTGTTATTGAGTCTTTTGATCCTGGATACATGGATCGGTTAGGGCTGTCCTATTCAGATTTGAGTACCATCAATCCTCAGATCATTATGACTTCGATCACTGCTTTTGGACAAAACGGACCCTATGCAAAATATAAAACTTCAGATATTGTTGTTTTTGCAATGGGTTGCCTCATGAGTCAGTGTGGCTATCCTGATCGGCCGCCGGTTCGAGTTAGTTCCCCTCAATCTTTTATGCATGCTGGAGCGGATGCTGCAGAAGGAACGATGGTGGCTCTTTACCATAGGCAGCTCACCGGAGAAGGTCAACACGTTGACGTATCCGCGCAGGAGGGGGTTATATGGTCTACAGGAGAAAATATCATAGAATGGGATATCTTAAAATTGTCAGCCAAGCGTCCAGGTCATGAAGTGAAGAGGCCTTCAGGACTTCATTGTCCAATCATTTGGGAGTGCAAAGATGGGTATGTCAGTATGGTTCTTCTTGGAGGTCAGCCAGGCGCCAAGACCAATCGAAGATTGACGGAGTGGATGGATCGCGAGGGCATGGCACCTGACTTCTTAAAGAATAAGGATTGGCCGAACTGGGACTGGCAGAAGATTACACAAGAAGAAGTGGATTCTGTGGCAGAGGCAATCGCCATATTCTTTAAGACTCATACTAAGGCGGAGATTCAGGCAGGGGCTATAAAAAATGTTATTCAACTCGCTCCCGTTTTTAATGCGGAGGAAACGACCACCAATCCACAACTGATCGATAGGGATTATTTCGTAAACATAGAGCATGATGAGTTGGGTGACACGATTACCTATCCGGGTGCGTTTGCCAAGTTTTCGGAGACTCCCATCAGGAATTGGCGTCGGGCTCCACTCATTGGTGAGCACAATGAGGAGGTTTACGTCAAGGAATTGGGGTTTTCTAAAGAGGAGCTCAATCTCCTGAAGAGAGGAGGGGTGATCTGAGATGAAAAAACAGGTATTTGAAGGATTGAAAGCGATAGGGTTTGTACAAGCCGGGGTTGGTCCTTTTACGCTCAGGGTTTTAGGGAACCATGGGGCTACTGTCGTCCGCGTTGAATCAACGAAGCATATCGATAATTTGAGAGTCTCGGCACCTTATCGAGATAATAAACCCGGTATCAATCGGAGTGGTTATTTTAACTTTCCTAATAGTGATAAGTATAGCTTGGCCCTCGATTTGACGAATCCTCGAAGTGCAGGAGTAGCCAAAAGACTAATTGCCTGGGCCGATATCTTGGTGGAGAATTTCTCGCCCGGGGTCATGGCGAAGTGGGGACTGAGTTACGATGACATTAAGAAAATCAATCCAGCTATGATCATGATCAGCATGTCACAACAGGGGCAGACGGGGCCTCATAGACTGATGTCAGGCTATGGGGGTCTCCTCCAAGGTCTGGCTGGCATTGTTCATCTTACCGGTTGGCCAGACAGGACTCCTTGTCTGGTAGATAGATCCTATCCTGATAACATTGCCCCTCGATATGGAGCTATTGGATTAATAGCCGCTTTGGATTATAGGAGGAGGACAGGGAAAGGTCAGTATATCGATCTTTCACAATATGAAGATTGCATCACCTTTTTAGCACCCACCATTCTTGACTATACAGTAAACCATAGGGTCCAGGGGCGGGTTGGCAACAAAGATCCTTATGCTGTTCCTCATGGAGTCTATCGTTGTAAAGGGGATGATTGTTGGTGTGCTATTGCAGTCTTTACAGATTCAGAATGGGAAGCCTTCTGCAAGGTTATTGGCAACCCGGAGTGGACAAAGGATCCACAGTTTACAACTTTTTTGGCAAGGAAACAAAATGAAGATAAGTTGAACGAGTTAATCGAAAAATGGACCATTCATCATCCTGCTGAAGAAGTCATGACCATGATGCAACAAGCTGGGGTAAGGGCGGGGGCAGTCCAGACGGTTGCCGATGTGGTGGAAAGAGATCCTCAGTTA
>Ga0299912_10001480_pt1 | contig 18932 bp, 20 predicted proteins | sample RVTome_2_FD_207667 | JGI IMG/M metagenome (GOLD analysis project Ga0299912, IMG submission 207667) | Soil microbial communities from uranium-contaminated site in the Upper Colorado River Basin, Wyoming, United States - RVT95D214 (version 2) ... | reverse complement strand
TTTCCTTTCAAGGCAAACGAAATCAACGATGTAACCTTGCAGTATATGTTGACGCCTAAACTTCCATCCCTGAAACCTCCGGCTTCTGAGATGATGCCAAAGACGACTCTCAGCGTCCGTTTGATTTTTGCGCAGTGCTTTTTGAAATCTTTTTAACATCAGAGCTATCCTAAAATACCCCTCACCCGCCCCTTCGGGGCGACCTCTCCCACAAGGGGAGAGGTAATTTATCTCACCTCAAAAATCAACTCTGTCCTTGAGAAAGGATCGAAAATTTTCATAAGGTGGCCCTGTGGTACTAACGCGATAGACTTGAAGATATCTGGATTGCTCCGCTCCGCTCGCAATGACGACCCCCAACGTGGGCGAAGCAATCCAGAAATATGGTATTTCAAGTGTGAGCCTCACGCCGCAGCGGACATATCCTCTTTCAGCGCAGGTGCTGTCATCCCGAGGGCCGCAAGATAAAGATCCAAAAGTTCCTCTTGCTCGAGACGCTCTTGGGTTTCCATTTTGCGGATTTTAAGAACCTGACGAATGATTTTGATATCAAAGCCTGACCCCTTCGCTTCTGCAAACACGTCGCGGATTTGTTCGCCAATGGCTGCTTTTTCTTCCTCAAGGCGTTCGATACGTTCGATAAAAGATTTCAGGTGAGCAGATGAAACACCGCCGATATTACTCATAGGATCCTCCTTAGTCATATAATGTATCTTCTTTTTAATCGGGTCTCTTCAATCTGGCAATTGGGGATTTACGGATCGATGAAAAGAAACGATAATCTCTTCAATAAGAAGGAGTTTTAATGCATGCGTCGCCATCGATGTGCGAAAATTATTGCGACTTTAGGCCCTGCGAGCTCCTCTCCTGAAATGATTGAAAAGTTGTTTTTGGCAGGGGTGGACGCTTTCCGTTTGAATTTTTCCCATGGAAGCCATGAAGATCATCAGAAACGGTACACCATTATTCGAGAGCTTGAGAAGAAGATGGGAAGACCCATCGGCATCATGATGGACCTTCAGGGGCCTAAACTTCGCATTGGAACATTTCAGCAGAAAAGTACCACCTTAGAAGAAGGGCAGACGTTTATCCTCGATCAAGATAAATCTCCTGGAGATCAAACGCGGGTTTTTCTTCCCCATCCTGAAATTTTTGAAGCCGTCCAAAAAGGAGTTTCTTTACTCTTGGATGATGGGAAAATCCGTCTCGAGGTTCAAAACGTAACACCGAAACGGATTGAAACGCGCGTGGTAACCCCCGGGCTCCTTTCTGACCGGAAAGGGCTGAATGTGCCAACGGTGGCTTTACCGATTTCGGCCATGACGCCTAAAGATCGCGTGGATCTGGCCTTTGGGTTGGGCCTGGGCGTTGATTGGGTAGCCCTTTCTTTTGTTCAACATCCCAAGGATGTCCTTGAAGCCAAAGAGCTGATCGGCGACCAGGCTGGTATTATTTCTAAACTTGAAAAGCCACTCGCCATTGAACATTTGGAAGAGATTGTGCTCCATTCTGACGCCATTATGGTGGCTCGTGGTGATTTAGGTGTTGAAATGCTGCCTGAGGAAGTTCCCAGCATTCAAAAACGGATTATCCGAAGTTGCCGAAAAGCAGGAAAACCAGTGGTTGTGGCGACACAAATGTTGGATTCCATGGTTAAATGTCCAACCCCAACAAGGGCTGAGGCGTCGGATGTTGCAACGGCTGTTTACGATGGAGCGGATGCGGTCATGCTTTCTGCAGAATCGGCTTCTGGCGACTATCCCGTGGAATCGGTCACTATTATGGACCGGATCATTACCCATGTGGAACAGGACCCCTTCTATCGCAAGATGCAAGATGCAAGTCTTCCTGAGCCTGAATCAACCCCTGCCGATGCCATTACGGCCGCAGCGCGTCAGGTGGCTCATACGATACAAGCCGCTGCCATCGTGACATTTACAACGACCGGAAACACCACTCTCAGGGCGGCGCGCGAACGACCGGAGGCTTCGATTTTGGCCCTCACGCCGGAGATAAAAATAGCCCGTAAGCTCGCCCTTGTCTGGGGGGTTCATTCCGTAAAAAGTCGAGAGGTCAACAGCTTTTCAGAAGCCGCGAGTGATGCGTGCCTTTTGGCTGAGAAAGAAGGGTTTGCTAAAGCGAATGATCGAATCGTCGTGACAGCGGGCGTCCCCTTTCGTGTGGCGGGATCCACGAACATTCTTCGCATTGCCCACATCAAGGATCCCCAGGGTCAATGAACGAAGATTCATTGAGTGGTAGGCTTAAGCGATATACCCATGTCACAACGGCAGTAGGGGGGCTTATGGCCCGTCTTTTTGGGGATCGTTATCTGGGCCTTTCCATCAATGAGCCTCAACACGCAGAAGACCTGAAAGAAACCCTGGGGCATCTCAAGGGCCCCCTCATGAAAATTGCTCAAATTCTTGCGGCTGTGCCTGATATATTGCCCCCAGAATATTCGGCAGCCTTTCTTGAGCTTCAATCGAATGCTCCCCCCATGGGCTGGCCTTTTGTTAAAAGGCGCATGCAGTCTGAGCTAGGGCCAGAATGGCAAAGTTACTTTCAAGAGTTCGAACCCCATGCATCTGCAGCGGCCTCTTTAGGGCAAGTCCACAAAGCCATTGATTTAGAGGGACGTCTTTTAGCTTGTAAGCTTCAATACCCTGAAATGGGGTCGGCCGTTGAAGCGGATTTAAACCAGCTTAAGTTCATTTTAAAGTCCTTTCAAATTTATAGCGGGGCTCTTGATACAAAGAATCTTCAGCTCGAGATAGCTGATCGTTTACGTGAAGAGCTGGATTATGTACTTGAAGCCAAGCACATAAAAATCTTTAAGGAAATACTGAAGGTTTTTCCCTTTGCTGAAGTTCCTGAAGTGATGGATGGGCTTACAACGCCTCGTCTTTTAACGATGTCATGGCTTGAAGGGGAAAAGCTCTTAACTTTGACGGATGCACCGCAGGAGGTTCGCAATACTGTTTCAAGCAATCTTTTTAAGGTTTGGTATTATCCGCTTTATCATTACGGTATTTTACATGGCGACCCACACCTTGGAAATTATTCCTGGAGCCAGGAAGAAAAGCTCAACCTCCTGGATTTTGGGTGTGTTCGTATTTTTCATGCCTCTCTCATCCAAGGTGTATTAGATCTCTATCGCGCCCTCCAAACTAAGGATGAGGACCTCGCTGTGCATGCCTATCGTACCTGGGGGTTTACGGATATTAACAAGGAGTTGATTGAAATTTTGAACCTTTGGGCCCAATTTTTATATGAACCTCTTTTAGAAGATCGCGTCCGCCCCATTGATGAAACCTATTCGGGTCTAAAAGGCCGACATGTGGCGGGTGCTGTCTTTGCTGAACTCAAGCGGCGAGGTGGGGTTACACCCCCTCGGGAATTTGTTTTCATGGATCGCGCTGCAGTAGGCCTTGGTTCCGTGTTTGTACATTTAAAAGCTCAAGTCAATTGGCATCAATTATTTGAAGAACTTATTCAGGACTTCTCTGTTTCTGGTCTTGAAGCTCGCCAGCATTCTATTCTTGAAAAAATAAATCTGAAAACTTCTCATAACGATACTTCTTTTTAAAAACGAATTAAGTTTTTTTTAAAGTTTAATATTTATAATAGTAATCGCTAGGGAGACTTAGCGAGCGACAGTGCATATGCATATGGCCATCGTATAATAATAGGAGGAAAAAAACCATGAAAATCAAAGAAATCATGTCTAAGGAAGTCAAATTTGTAGATCCCAATACATCCCTTCAAGAAGCAGCAAAGATCATGCGCGAAAAGGATATTGGTATTCTACCTATTGGTGAAAATGAGCGCATCGTTGGTATGCTTACCGACCGCGATATCGTGATAAGAACCCTTGCAAACGGGAAAGATGTTAAGTCAACAACCGTCAAGGAAGTCATGACACCAAAGTGTCTCTATTGCTTTGAAGAAGACACCATAGAAGATGTTTCAAAGAGTATGTCTCAAAGTCAAATCCGACGGATGCCTGTTCTTAACAAAGAAAAGCGCCTTGTTGGGATTATTTCTTTGGGTGACCTTGCTTGTAAAGGATCAAAGCAAGTTGCTGGTGATGCTTTACAATCAATCTCTCAAAAAACCCGTTAGAAAGAGATTGCTTACCTGAATATGCAATCCAAACATCTTCAAATAGAAGAAGGGATTGAAATCCAATGTTTCAAAACCGATATGATGCGGGACGCCAACTTGCTGAAAAGCTAGCGAGTTATCAAACTGAAAAGCCTCTTATTCTTGCTTTACCACGGGGAGGCGTCCCCATTGGATTTGAAGTTGCTCAAGCTCTTCAGGCACCTCTGGATGTTTTCGTGGTTAGAAAGGTAGGCCCTCCCTGGAATCCTGAATTTGGGGTTGGGGCTGTGGCCCCAGGGGTTCAAATCCTAGATGAGTCTTCTCTTCGCATGTTAGGTATCAATGAATCCGACTTGAAGGGAGTTATTGAGCGAGAGCAGCAGGAGCTGAAACGACGTTTACAGCTTTATCGACAGGGAGAGGATTTTCCAAACATCGCTGGAAAGACAGTTATCCTTATTGATGATGGCGTTGCGACCGGTGTTACAACCCGAGCAGCCATCCAAGCCATCAAAAAATAAAACCAGCCAAACTAATTTTAGCGGTTCCTGTGGGCCCCCATGATACGGTTAAGGCCTTGGAAAAACTTGTCGATAAGGTCATTTGTCTTGAAATCCCTATGGACTTCTACTCTGTGAGTGCTTTCTATCTGAGCTTTCCTCAAGTTTCGGATGAAGAGGTGATCAACATCCTCGAAAAAGCCAAACAGGATTTAGCCCCCTCAAAATGAAAAGGAAAACCCATGCCCAACGATCAACCTGATGAAACCATGGTCAGCATCCCGATTGAAGGACATACTCTAGAGGGAAATCTTACCCTTCCTGAAGGGGCTAAAGGGATTATCTTATTTGCTCATGGAAGTGGCAGCAGTCGCATGAGCCCGCGAAACCAATTTGTTGCCCAGGTTTTAAGCAAGGCTGGGTTTGCAACGTTGCTCTTTGATTTATTGACACAGGAAGAAGAGCAGATCGACATTATAACGGCAGAGCTTCGCTTTAATATTGAATTGTTAACAACTCGTCTTGTTCATGCCACGGATTGGATTACTAAAAACCCTGATACAAAAGGGTTGAATATTGGTTACTTCGGAGCCAGCACAGGTGCAGCTGCTGCGCTTTCCGCAGCGGCCCGGCGTCCACAGGTGGTCAAAGCCATTGTATCAAGGGGAGGACGCCCCGATTTGGCAGAAGCAGGTCTACGGGGCGTTCTTGCACCTACCCTTTTGATCGTTGGCGGAGATGATTATGCCGTCATTCAAATGAATGAAAGCGCTTTCCAAAAACTAACTTGTCAAAAAGAACTCCTGATTATTCCCGGGGCAACCCATCTTTTCGAGGAACCGGGAAAACTTGAAGAAGTCACGGCAGCTGCGAAAGTGTGGTTTAAAAATTATTTGCTGGAATAGATATAACAAGAAAAGAAGGTTACTAACTTGTCTTTTAAAGATCTTTCGTTACAATTCATCAGGTTTAAAATTAGCGTGGGCTGATAAATGCTTATTGAAATTAAGGGAAAACTTTCTCCTACAGACCTTCATAAAGTTATCGATATCTTATCGGCTTACTTCCAGAATCATGGAATCAAAGAATTCGTAGAAATTGACATTGATTTAAAGCCATTCAACCAAGCCATACAAATGCCTACATCCCTTTCTGATGAGAAAGGCAGAGAGATAAGATCGATAGAAATAGCGAAATCGAAATCAGGTGAGTTAAAACTTAAAGAAATATCATTGGACAATGCCTGGATGACCTACCCCCTTGGGAGCATTCCTGAAGGGGAGCTTTTAATGCGCGTATGGCCCTTATACCTTATAGGTTTTGTCTTATTAATTTTATATCTAACTTTGTCTGGACATTGGTTTTTCTAAAATAAGCAAGGAAAAGAAAGAGAATAGCAAAAGCGAGCATGGCCGATTGTCTCTCTAAAACAAGAAACGCCAACTTTTCCCCAATTCCTGTTGAAATCCTGGGGATAGTTTCACCTGGAAAAAAAATTTTTCTATAAATTCAAAGTCCAGTTCCGGTTTGCCTAATTTTTAGACATACTCCCTTCATTGGTTCTTCCGAATATTTTTGCCTAAAGTTTCCCATTCTTTCTGATAAGCTTCATATTCACTTCCTGTCAAAGGCAAAACGCCATGAAAAAGGCCATCGGGGGAACTTTCAGGCCTAAGCTCAACGACATAGGGCCATAATCCAAATTCTTTTGTAGAAGCATAAGCATCTGCAATTAACCTCATGGTAACAAACCCGACTCCTTTCTTTGTGCCAAAAAGAACGAGTCCTTCGTAAAGTTCTTTGTAAAAACTTTGCGAAAGGTGCTCCGCTTCAGCCGTTCCAGGTGCAGGGTATTTGGGTGAGGTCTCAAGATACACACTTGAACATTCCCACACATAATCATGATAAATATCCATGGGTCTAATAAGTTCTCTTATGTCCTCTTGGATATTTTTAAGTTCCTTTTTAAGAACACAGGCCCCCCCAATAATTCCTTTTTCAAACCCTTCAGCAATGATGAAGATAATGTTATTTTGACTTTTCAAGGAACCCTCTTTTCCTTGAAGGAGTTTTAATTTTTTAGCAATTAAATCAACAGGTTGATTTTTAAAGTTGTGTTGTTGTGATTCAATAATGGTAAACTTAAACATAAAGCACTCCTCTTTTTTCCTTTAAATAGTTGACGCCATAAAAGGCCTATCAAGAGAGGTGGACTTTTAAAAAAAGTTGGTGTATCCTCCCCATAATATAGGCCTTTTATGGCTCTGTACTTTTTTATTAAGCGCCTGTGATAGTCTGTAATAACTCTCATAGGTGCTTTTTGAGAACGATTAAGGGTGACCCCTCCGTCCACAGTGTGTTAGTTTAAATTAAACGTTTTTGATATTTTGTATACCAAAAATTTTATGAAAGCTAGCTTTTTTTCGCGACATGCGATTTTAGGCTTATCAGCAGTATTGATTTATAGTAAACATATAAACCAGAATGAGTTTAGGTAAAAAAAGTATGACATCTGTATTAAAAGAAAAAATTATTGAACGAATGGAAGCTAAAAATCTCTCGATTGCTGAATTAGAGAGACGTGCGGGTTTAAGTATACATTCGGTAAGAAATATTCTGAAAGGCAGAATAAAAAAGCCGAGCGCCCAATCTCTTCAAGCCATAGCCGAAGCTTTAGAATGTTCTATTATTGACCTCATGTCCGCCGCCCCTTCGGCAAATGAAGGTTTTCTGCAAGAAACGGAACGGAAAATAAGAAAGCTCTCTCCTTTAGATTATCCAAATCTTATCTTAGATTGTGCCCAAAAAATTTTGAACCTGATCTCTGAAAGGAACTATAAGGTTTCGGTGGAAGAATATTTAGATATCGTCAAGAAGGCTTATCTTTATTCTTCAAGAGAGGAGCCGCGAAAGTTTGATTTGCGCTTTGCAGAATGGTTGCTTGAAACCCAGTTCGATAATCATAAATCTAATCCAAAAGGGTATGGGTTATAATAACGGCTCAAGTTCACCTTTAATTGCCTCTTGAAATTCAGGGGAACAGCGATCCCATCTCACGATGTCTACCTTAAAAGGAAGGTCTGAATCACTGAAATCACCTTCCAAATGGGCAATAAGTGAATCCGGAATATCATCCTTATAACAGAGATCAAGATCGGATAATTTTCGTTGAGCACCCCTTACACGCGAGCCGAAGGCATAAAAGGTGTAAGGGTATTTTGAGAGGATCGTACGAACAATGTTCCGATGCTGCTCTTCCATATGGATCACGTAACTTTCTCCAAATTCTCAATGAGCTTATGAAGCTCACGTGAAAATACATCCAAAATAGCCACAATGGCTTGAAGATTTTCCTGGTCATAAGTATGGACAGTGAGATTTCTTTTTCTAATAAAATCAAACCAGTCCTCTGGATTTTCAATCAATTTAGCTAAAGCGGCTTCTCGAAAGGTATCCCGAGGGGTCGTCACTTCAACCCCGCGAAAACTTAAAACGCGCTTCATCGTTTTCCAAGAGAGTTCATAACAGGACTCGAAAGCCTGGACGGCGCCAGCCTTTTCTTGATCTGTATTTAAGTTTTTCCTAAAGTTTTCAAAAACATCGCGTGCTTTAAGAAGGGAGGTAATATTAATTTTCATAGATGCTTCTTTTATCGACAAATGGCTTCTCCTAAGCTTTTTAAAGATGCTTTTAATTCTGGATCAGTAATGTTTTGGGTTTGACCCTCGAGCCATGTCTTTTCTGCTTGAGAAAGAGGGGCGGGGGGAGCTTTTGGAAGGGGCTCTTTCGGCGGTATAAATCCATGACTCATATGCAATTTTGAAAGAGCCTTATATCCAAAAAATGTATTGACCTGTTCCAAAAGTAAATCTTGCGCATAATGCAAGAGAAGGGCGCCTGATGATGTTACACTCAAATGAAGGGTTCCTTCATTCTTTTTTCCCTTTGGAAAGGTGATTTTTTCAGCAATTGTCAGGCGTGCAAATCGCTCTCCAACGATTTGTGGCCAATGGGTAATGATTTTTCCTTCCATTAACCCCCGTTTTTTAAAAACAGGCTTTACGATTTTTTGCGTGTGAAGCCCTAGGCGTGTGGGCATATTCTTGCTAGGATATTTCATAAGTTTAAAATAGAGACTTTCAAAAGGGTTGAAAAGTGTTTTCAGCGAAACTCTTAGCTTGGTATGACCAAGAGCAACGCGAACTTCCTTGGCGAAACACAGTCAAAAATCCATATCACACCTGGCTGAGTGAAGTTATGTTGCAACAAACAACCGTTGCAACCGTCATTCCTCGTTTTCAGGATTTTATTAAAAAATGGCCGACCCTTCAAGATTTAGCCCGGGCCTCAATAGATGAGGTACTGACAGAATGGCAAGGTCTTGGGTACTATTCACGGGCCCGAAACCTTCATAAATGCGTTCAATTGTTAGCGCGAGCCTTTCCATCAACGGAAGCAGAACTCATAAAACTTCCCGGGATTGGCCCCTATACTGCGGCGGCCATTGCATCTATCGCCTTTGATCAAAAAGCTGCAGCTGTTGATGGAAATGTAATGCGTGTGCTGAGTCGCTATTTTGCTCTCAACACGCCCAAACCTATTGAAGAGGTTTATGAAAAATTAAAGACGCTTTTACCCAACAAACGGTGTGGCGATTTTACGCAAGCATTGATGGAATTGGGAGCGCTTCAATGCCGCCCTGTGAGTCCCTTTTGTAAGGTATGCCCCCTGCGTGAGAATTGCCAAGCCTATATCTTAGGAAAAGTTGAGAATTTCCCTGTAAAGCTCCCCAAACAAAAAATCCCAACACGTTACACAACTGCATTCATTTTAAAACGGGAGGACGGGGCCATCTTACTTCGCAAACGTCTACCTCAAGGATTATTAGGCGGGATGATGGAAGTGCCGACAACGCCTTGGGAAGAAAAAAAGAAAGAAAAAGATATAACAGGCCCCATTGTTCGCCATACATTTACCCATTTCCACTTAGAGGTAGAAGTTTGTCATCTTCATCACGCTTCTGATTTTGAAGGAATTTGGGTTCATCCGGGGGATTTTAAAAATTATGCCCTTCCCACGGTTATGAAAAAAATTTTGAAGGTCGGATTGAACGGGATGCAGGAAAGTATCGTTTATACCGCCAAATGACAAAGAACAGGAGCGTGATCTGAGGATTTTTCAGCATTACGCACATTCTTATCAACAGTGATGTCTGTAAGGTGATCTGCCGCTTGGGGGGAGAGGAGCATATGATCAATCCTTAACCCAAAATTATTTTGCCAAGCACCTCTCCGATAATCCCACCAGGTGTAAAGCTCTTTTTCTTGAGGATGAAGAGCTCTTAGGGCATCGGTTAATCCTAAATAAACAAGTGACCTGAAACCTTCCCGTTCAGGGGTGCTGCATAAAATTTGTTCATGCCATTCTTGAGGATCGTAGACATCCTGATCCGTTGGAGCGACATTAAAGTCTCCGCCTAATACGAAGGCTTCGTCATAGGTCAAAAGGGTTTGAGTATGTTGATAGAGGTGTCTTAAGAAATCAAGCTTATAGGCATACTTATCACTTCCTACAGCCATGCCATTGGGGACATAAACGGAAGCGACTCTCATACCTTTGATCACAGCTTCGATATAGCGTGCTTGATCATCCTTAAACCCGGGAATGCCTTGTGTAACATCTTCAATGGGAAATTTTGACAAGAGGGCGACACCATTATAGGTCTTTTGACCATACAATGCGATGTTATACCCGAGGTCTTCAATCTCCTCTCCTGGAAATTGATTGTCGAGAACCTTGGTTTCCTGTAATAATACAATATCTGGCCCGATTTCTTTCAGCCAAGAAAGCAGGAGAGGCAGACGTACGCGGATCGAATTAATATTCCAAGTTGCGAGAGTGAGCATGAATCATACATACCGTCTTTTTAAAAATCGTCAAGGTGGGAAATTTTAATAAAATATTAAGTTGATAATGCTAATATTACAATAGAAAAATCTATATTTCCCATAAGAGAGGAAAAAATGACAATACAAATTATGAAGATTTACAAAGAAAGTTTTAAAAATGTCTGGGGGCACATGCTGGAATGGATAAGGGTCGCTTTTGCCCCCTTTGTCGTGTGGGCCTTGGGCTTTCTCTTTATGGCCATTGTGTATTGGTCTGAGGGGCGCTGGTCCTATGATGCCTTCATGAACCAGATGCAAGGGCTACAATCCCCGCAGGAATATACATTTTTAATGGGCTTTTCCGATTTCGTTTATAATATCGCTTATTTCATTGCCCTCGCTAGTATTTATATCAATGGCTTCCGATACGCCATTCTGGAAGAGGGAGGAGATCGGTGGTGGACACTGCACCTGAATCGGCGCCTCGTGAAGACAATTTTATATTATCTATTAATCATGGTCTTGGGAGGCATATATGTTGCCATTTCGGGAGGTATCGTTTTTGGGGCTCACATCCTTTTTGAGAGCATCGTTCTAGACGTTGTTCTAGGAGCTTTGTTCGCGATCTATGGTATTTACCTCATGTATCGAATTATATTAACTTTCCCTCTTATTGCCATTGATCAAAAGAAGCCTATCAGAGTAAGTTGGCGCCTTTTAAAAGGAAATGTCTTACGCTTGTTTGGACTTATCTTTCTTATTATAATTTCCCTTCTCCTCTTAGGCCTTGCCGGCGTTATTGTGTTAGGTATTTTGGGATGGGTCCTTGCCTTGATAAACCCTTGGTTAGCCGGAATTGCGGCTCTCCTGCTCCTCGTGTTTGGACTTTTTATCTGGCTTCTCAGCTGGGGGGTCGTTTCAAAAGCCATGTCGGTTGTGTATAAGGATTTGACGTAGGGTTTTAAGTTTATTCATTTTTTAATTTTCCTCCCCTTTCTATAATGAGAAAGGGGAGGATTTTTTAAACTGAGGAAGAAATTGAAGTCAATATAAATGACCTATAAGCAGATTGCAAAACTCCCTCCGGTGTCATTCCTGCGAAAGCAGGAACCCAGAATAAAATAGTACATTCCGTTAGGAATGCAGGGCTCATTTTTAATTTAGTCCACAAAGATTAGACTTTGTCGCATTGTAGTAAAGCTCATGCGTTTCAAAAGCTTAACCGCAGAAGGCATTTATAATGAAATACCTTTCATTCCTTACGGAATGAGTCATTGCCCTGGGTTCCCGCTTTCGCAGGAATGACACCGAGTGGGCTTAGAAAGCGGCAACGTTCTCTTCTCCCAATGCCACGTAATCCACTTTTCCTGAGCCCAGGAGGGGGAGAGAGGGTAGGATATGTATTTCTCGAGGGAGGGAAAGTTTCGACAATCCCTGCTCATTCCAGAAGGAAATAAGGGTGGATTTGTCGGCTTCCTTAAAGTTGGTGAAAAGGATCAAGACTTCTCCTTTTCTTGGGTCCGGGCGGGCAATGATCCCATGGATATGTTTGGGCCACAGGCGTTTAACGGCTTCTTCCACAGCGGCAAGGGAAATCATTTCGCCCCCCACTTTTGCAAACCGTTTGGAGCGTCCCTTCAGGTGAACATAGCCTTCCTCATCGATTTCCACGATATCACCCGTATCATACCATTCGTCTTTTGGAGGGATCAGTTTCCCCGGCGAAGAGGCTAAAAGATATCCTTTCATCACATTGGGTCCCTGAACCCAAAGCCTGCCTCCCTGTGCAATTCCTTCTACGTGCTTGAGATGATAGGAAATTTCGGGCAATAATCGTCCAACCGTGCCCGACTTATAATGCATGGCCGTATTGACGCTCAACACGGGGCCCGTTTCTGTTGCTCCATAGCCTTCAAAAAGCCTGAGGCCAAATTTTTCAAACCACAGCTGCTGCGTTTCCTCGGTCAGTTTTTCTGCCCCCGTAAAGATATACCGAATGGTGTGGAAATCATATGGATGTGCAACCCGTCCATACCCATACAAAAAGGTATTGGTTCCAAACAAAATGGTTGCGCCAATATCATAGATAAGCTCGGGGACAGCTCTGTAATGGAGTGGGGATACGTAATGGAAAGCCTTAATCCCAGTTAAGAGCGGGAGCAGCATCCCGCCTGTTAGTCCAAAGGCATGGAAGAGGGGGAGAACGTTTAAAACCGTATCCTTTCTATTAAAATCAACGACGGATGCGAGTTGATACCGGTTCGCTTGAAGATTGTAGTGGCTTAAAACAACGCCTTTAGGCGTGCCTTCCGACCCAGAGGTAAATAAAACAACGCATCGTTCCTGGGGATCTTGGGAGGGCACCTTTTTTTGATAGGCTCTTTCAGGGAAAAGCATTCCATAAAGTCCCCACAGCTTGTCCAGCAAGCGCACTTTTTTCACATCATTTTCCAAGTAATAGACATGAATTTTGTTATGCTTTAAAAGGTTCACAGCCTCTTCAAGGTGGGCTCTTTCCACAAATTCACGGGACGTAAAGACGCGGGTGATGTTTGCTATCTGACAAGCGGTTAAAAGGGCAGCAGGGCCACTTGTATAGTTTAAAAGGGCAGGAATGCGCCCCGTTGCCTGAAGTGCCCAAAAGCCAATCACAAAGCTATGGACATTGGGGAGCAATAAGCCCACAGGTTGATTGATATCTGTTTTACGGGCTAAAAGGCGAGAAAAGGTAAAGGCTCTGAATAAAAGCCTCGCGTATGTTAAGGTTTCACGGGTCATATCCTCTAAGATGGGTGTGAAAAAACCATAAAGCCTTCGGCTTTCAATGAGGGCCGCAAAAAGTGTTTTCTCAATGGGACTTGTGGTAAACACCATGTTAACCATCATGTCATAAAGCTGCTCGCTTAAAGACCTGCGGCGAGCTCTACCCCTCAGCGTTGGATCAACGGAAAGGGGCTGCGAGGGGAGAATAGTCAGGGTTATTTTGGGAAAAAATTTACGAGAAACTTGCCCTTTAAGAAGGGAGAAAAAAGTATATTGTGCCCCGTCAATACGGATAGGGAGTATCCGTGCACCTGATTTTTCCGCAACCATTCCTGGCCCTTCATAGATTTTCATCAGGCCTCCCGTAAGGGTCATACGCCCTTCAGGAAATATCAAGATCTTATGGCCTTTTTTCGCTTCTTCAATCAGATCGCGCAGGGCATAGGGATACTGGGGGTCGATGGGAAAAACTTTCGCCAAGGCCAGGAAAGGTTTGACCCACCATTTTTGAGCAGTGAAAAGGTTAATCGCAAAAATGGGTTTTTCTGGCAACACGACCGCAACCAGAAGTGCATCAATATAAGACATGTGATTTGCTATAAGAATAACCCTTTTTCCTGCTTTCTTATAGTTTTCAAGGCCAGTGACCTCGAGGCGAAAGAAAAGGCGTAAAAGCGAATAAAGGAAACTTTTTAAGAGTGGGTCGGGAAGAATTCGAATGGCATAAATCGTAATCCCAATTTGGCCGAGGGCTGTTAAGAAAATAAGAGTAGGGATGGAGACGCCTAAGCTTAAAAGACAAAAGGAAACAAAGCTTGCAGAAACCATGAATCCTGCATTGATAATGTTATTAAAGGCGATCACTTGGGATCGTTGGCTTGGCGGCACGTGGGTTTGGATAAACGCATAAAGAGGGACAATAAAAAGACCGCCCACAAACGAAAGAGCAAGCACATCAGCTGTCAATCTAAGGCCTAGGAACGAGGTTAAAAATGAAAAGAGTGAGGTTGGGGTTTGGGCCAAAGGAAAATTAAAACCTGAAATATCAAATAATAAAGGAACCATAAGGCCCGCTAATAAAGGGGTATACTTTGTTGTGATTTCTGCCTTAAAGAGCCAGTTACAGAGGATGGACCCGAACCCGACCCCAACGGTAAAAAGAAGAAGAAGAAAAATAAAAACGCTTTCCTCAACGTTGATGACGCCCTGGGCAAAGGGGGGCAATTGGGATACAAGGATTGTTCCCACCAGCCAAAACCAGGAAATGCTGATGACAGCCCGATAAACACGCTCATCTTTTCGCGTGTAACGGAGAAGCTTCTTCACTTCAACTTTCCAAGAGTAATGAATTTTGAGATGGGGCGCCATGGGAGGAATGGGAGGGATTTGCCAGCTGAAAGCCACTCCTAAGATGGCCACAAAAAGGAGTTGAAAGCTTAAAGCATAGGCGGAAACCTGTAGGTGGATCATCAAGGCCCCAAAAAGGGTTCCCAACATAATGGCGAGAAAGGTTCCTGCTTCTATATAGCCATTACCAATCAAAAGTCTCTCTTGGGGAAGAATATCAGGCAAGATACTATACTTAGCAGGACCGAAAAAAGCCGAATGGGTTCCCATGAAGAGAAGAGAAGCTAAGAGAAAATAGGGGTCTTGATAAATAAATCCATAGGCACTGAGGCTGACAATCAAGACTTCCGAAATCTTTACCCATCGAATAATGATGGATTTGTCAAAGCGATCTGCAAGTTGGCCCGCCAGGGGAGAGAAGACAAAAGCAGGCAGCATAAAAAGCCCAAAGGCTGCGGAAACAAAAAGCGCTTTCGATGTCTCCGAATAAGCCGCTAAATGATAGGTGATCAGGGTTACAAAGGCTGTACGAAAAAAATTATCGTTAAACGCCCCTAAAAATTGCGTTCCAAAAAGGGCCCAGAAGGGTTTGTTTGCGAATAAACGATTCATAAGTAATTTTTTAAAAGTTTCCTCGGAAAGGAGCAATGGAAAAATGATGGATTCATTCAATTGATAGGAAAACTCTTCATAAAGTTTTTTGGCATCGAAATGGACAATTAAAAAAATAAAAAATTTTGACTCCAGGGAAAACCCATGATATTTTATAAATATAAAATGGGTTTTTTGTGTCTAGGAAACATCGTCTTCCTCGAATTTAGAAAAGCTATGCGCTTGCAAGTGAGTATTAGCTTTTTTTAATATCCGAGACCCACTATAATTACTCATTCTAAAAGAATGTATGACACTTTTTCCCAGCGCTTCTAGGTCCCGGATATTAAGAAGCCCTATCCCTCACGATGTTCGAGAAGGGTTTCTAAATTCCGGGATGACGCCGCGTAAGATTCCTCAGAGACATGCGAACCTCCCTTTAACCACCACACTTTTTTAGCCACCTTTCAGGAAATGTTAATATTTTTTCGGAATACTGATAACTGAATACCGGCAAGGGAGGCTGTTGATGCGATCAGATATAAAAGTTGGAGCCACATTTCCTGACTTTGAATTACCAGATCATACGAACGTAAAGCGAAAGTTGTCCTTTCTTCAAGGACATGACCCCATGATTCTGATGCTGGGGCGGGGGATTTATTGTCCCAAGGATCGGCAGCAGTTGCATCAATTGGTGAAATTTTCATCCCAGTGCGACGTGGGCTTCACGCGTATTGTGACAATTAACTGTGATAACCTCATTCTGATCAATGACCTGCGCCTTGGCGTGGGGGCCCATTGGCCATTCCTCTATGATGAGGAAAAGATCATTTTAAACGACCTTGAGATTGAAGAGTATACGGACCAGACCCACAGGCCCATGATCCCTCATACCTTCGTTCTTGAGCCAGGCTTAAAAATTTACAATGGATACTGGTACTGGGGACGGCCCTCAACCGCCGAGCTTCACCAGGCTTTGCGAGAACTTACCATCAAGTATCGTCCTGACTTCAAGATTGATACGCCGGAGATGCGGAAACAATGGGAAAGCGGGAAGCGGGATAATTTTTACCCTTATGGAAAGACTTGGGAAGAAGTTTTCATTCGCATGGCAGGTGAAGTCGGGCAGTTTGATAAATAACCTTAGGTCCTAAAGACGTCATCCCGGAACTTAGAAACCTCCCCGAACATCGTGAGGAGTAAGGTTTCTTAGTATCCGGGACCCAGGATTCTTTGATTCACATACCGCTCTGGGTCCCGGGTATTAAGTTCCTCTATCCCTCGTCTTCGCCTCGGGAAGAGGAACTAAATCCCGGGATGACACCACTGGGGGAAATTCCGGGATGACGACATTTAAAGAAAATCTTCATTGACAATAGTATTACAATTAAAACAAGGAGCTTCCATGAAACAATGGATTCGTCGTCTGTTGCGTCGGCCAGAAAAAAAGGCCAGCGCAATAGCTCCCCTGCTTGTGACAAGCGGGACCCACCAACCCCTGTGGACGCCACGGCAGTATGAGACACTTGCGGAAGAAGGATACCAGAAGAACATCGTTGTTTATCGCTGTGTTTCCCTAATTGCACGGGGAGTAGCAAGTGCGCCTTGGCTGCTTTACAAGGGAGATATGAAGGTTGAGAGTCATCCCCTCCTAACCCTTCTCCAAAACCCCAACCCCCAACAGGGGCTTTCTCGTTTTATGGAGGCACTGACAGCTTACCTTCTCCTTGCAGGGAACGTTTACATTGAGGCCGTTATTCCGGAAGGAGAGCCTTTAGAGCTCTATCTCCTGCGTCCAGATCGGGTGCGGGTGATACCGGGAACGGCAGGGGTACCAGAAGCTTTTGAGTACACGTTGGGGGGGAGATCGGTCCGCATTCCTGTAGATCCCCTAAATGGACAGTCCCGGGTTTTGCACATCAAGACCTTCAACCCCCTTCATGATTGGTATGGAATGAGCCCGATTGAGGCCGCTGCACACGCCATTGACCAACATAACGCGGTCGCGAGCCATAATCTTGCCTTGCTGCAAAATGGGGGGCGACCTTCTGGGGCGCTTCAATTTCGCGCCAATCGAGATGGGAATATTTTGGCGGAAGAGCAACGGCAACGGTTGCGAGAAGAATTGAGGGCCGCGGTTGAAGGAACACGCAATTCAGGGCGCATTTTGATCATGGAAGGAGACTTTGAATGGAAAGAAATGGGTCTTTCCCCCAAAGATTTAGATTTTATCGAAGGTAAATACTTGTCATCACGCGAAATTGCCCAAGTCTATGGGGTTCCCCCCATGTTGGTAGGCGTTCCGGGAGAGGCTACGTTTTCAAACTATAAGGAAGCCCGCTATCACCTTTGGGAAGATACAATTTTGCCCCATCTCGAGATGATAAAAGGAGAACTTAATCAATGGCTTGTCCCTTTATTTGGGGACGGGTTTTCCCTTGATTATGACACGGATTCAATTCCCGCCTTGGCTCCGAAACGAGAAGCTTTGTGGGGAAAAATCGAAAAATCCTCATTTTTAACGGTAAATGAGAAACGTGTCTTGGTAGGTTATCAACCGATCCCCAATGGAGATCGGTTGGAATAACCGTTTGCCTTAGAGTCTTGGCTTACTACCAGAAACGTGGCCATGAGAACCGGATATTGTCGAAAATACCACGGATCTTAGGGCAGCAGATGGTACGATATGCGCAAGCGCAACGATCGTAGTAACAATATGACTCTGTGGAGTGACAAGTTGTGTATTGAGGACACGTGTCACAAGGTTTGTAACAAGGTGTGTCACATGGGTTACAAGGGTTCCCACATGTGCCAGCGCCTTGGTAATAGGTCACATCTTGAACGGCTTCTCCGTAAGTTACAGCGTTTACGGAAGCGCCCATTGTTAATGCGGCTACAAGAGCAACGGCTGTTAGCGTTTTTTTCATTTTCTTCTCCTTAACGTTAATAGTTTTGTGTTGTTATTCTTCTTGTTGTTGATTTCGATTGTAATCAGAAATTGATAATATTTTATTAATTTTAGAGATTTTTTTGTCGGAGAAGGAAAAGGGTAAAAAGATCAATGAATTAAATAAGAATTTAAAGCTTCATTTTTCATGAATTGAGGGAAAAAAGGAGGGGAGGCTCCTCCCGATCCCCAAATGGGGATCGGTTGGAATAGCCTTAGGCCTTCCCGTCTACGCAAAGCCCATTGTTTACACCTGGGGATTTGAGCGGCAGGTAACCTAGCCCATGGAAGTTTTACCCAAAAATCCCAAAAAGGCTAGATAAAGGACGTGAGCAGGAATTAGAACATGGGTCACAGATGTTTGCACAAGAAGCAACACATGGTGCTCCATTGTAATATAAAAAGTTCTGCACGTCCTCATTCCCTATCATTGAGTGAGCACTTAAGGGAGCGCTCATCATCAAGAAGGTTAAAAAGGCAAAAGTTGTGAATATTTTCATTTTTTCCTCCATTAGTATTAATGTTAATGCGGAAACAAATTATTCTTCTTATTATTATTAATTATAATAGAAAATTAATAATTTTCTATTAATATAGAGTATTTGTTTTGGGAATTTAGGCTTTCCCCCCTTTGTCATCCTGAGTCCCCGCTCCGCGGGTCTCAGGATGACAAAAGTTACATATTCCGATGAATGGTATTAGGTTCTCTGTGAACAAAAATTTTCGGGTTGTCATCCTCGGGCTAGAAGTTCTTGATTTGCAAAGCAAATCATAGAACTTCTTGACCCG